>Ga0134071_10000029_pt1 | contig 34590 bp, 27 predicted proteins | sample 15_taG_27_FD_94466 | JGI IMG/M metagenome (GOLD analysis project Ga0134071, IMG submission 94466) | Grasslands soil microbial communities from the Angelo Coastal Reserve, California, USA - 15_D_Rain_40cm_5_09082015 | ecosystem: Environmental > Terrestrial > Soil > Grasslands ...
CGGGAATACGGCTTGCCTGAGCAATCGACTGAGGCCGAACACGGCTCAGCTTCTCGACGATTTCACACGACAGGCCTGGCATCGCCGCATAGTCCAGACCGGGCGGCAGCCGTTTGGATTCGGCTTTCCGCAGCTTTTCAACCTCACGCTCCTGCTGTTTCAAATAGCCTTCGTATTTGATGCCGGTCTCAAGAGAGGCAATATCCTCCCGCCGCAACGCTTCTGTCTCGATAACCCCTTCGGCAATCAAATCTGCCATATGAATTTCAGGCCGTCGCAAGAGTTCAACAAAACTCGGCCGCGAACGGAACTCCAGGCCACGCGACAGGAAGAAGGAATGGTCTGTGTTGACACGAGACTCCTCCACCAGCTTACGTAAGCGCGCAATCCGGTCGCGCCGCTCGAGAAAGTGATTCCAATGCTCATCGGTCACCAGCACAATGCGCCGCCCGAGGGGTGTTAGCCGCTCATCGGCATTATCAATACGCAAATTAAGCCGAAATTCCGCACGCGAGGTGAACATGCGGTACGGCTCGTTGGTTCCCTTGGTGACAAGGTCGTCAACCATGATGCCCATGTACCCATCAGCACGACCCAGCACTAACGGGTCTTCACCTTTAACCTTCAGTGCGGCGTTAATCCCCGCAATCAGACCCTGAGCGGCGGCTTCTTCGTAGCCAGTAGTCCCGTTGATCTGGCCGGCGAAAAAGAACCCGGCGATCTTCTTTGTTTCGAGTGATGGCTGGAGCTCGGTCGGTTGAACGAAATCGTACTCGATGGCATAGCCCGGCCGGATCATCTGCGCGCATTCGAGGCCTTTCATATTACCGAGAATCTCGCGCTGCACGTCAATCGGGAGACTCGTGGACATCCCATTCACATAAATTTCATGTGTATCGACGCCTTCGGGCTCGAGAACAATTTGATGCCGGTCTTTATCCTGAAATTTAACAACCTTGTCCTCAATCGAAGGACAGTATCGAGGTCCAATGCCCTTGATTTGTCCGCTATACAACGGCGACCGGCTCATGTTGCTGCGAATGATGGAATGGATTTTTTCGTCGGTGTGCGTGATGTAGCAGCAAATCTTATTTTCCAGACGTTCGGTCGTACGGAATGAGAACGGCGTCGGTTCGCGATCTCCATGCTGCGGGTCAAAAACAGAAAAATCGATTGTTCGACGGTCCAACCGCGGCGGGGTACCGGTTTTTAGACGGCCCCAATTGAACCCCAAATTGCGGATACAATTTCCTAATGCTACAGACGCCGGCTCACCGTTACGTCCCGCAGCGAATCGTCTCTCGCCAATATGGATCAGTCCGTTAAGAAACGTGCCGGTTGTCAGCACAACTGCCGGGGCAGCAACCCGGCGGCCGTCCTGGAGTTCAATACCGGCAATGCGATTCCGGTCGAACAGAATCTCGGTGACTTCGGCTTGCTTGATGAAAAGGTTTGGCGTGCGCTCCAGGATTCGCCGCATGACATACCGGTATCCTGCCTTATCCGCCTGGGCACGCGGCGACCAGACGGCCGGACCGCGACTGGTGTTGAGCAGCCGAAATTGGATACCGGCTTGATCGGCGGCGAGACCCATGACGCCGCCCAGCGCATCGATCTCGCGGACCAGATGCCCCTTCGCAATCCCGCCAATGGCCGGATTGCATGACATCTGCGCGATGAGATCGGCATTCATCGTGTACAGGGCCGTATTCAAACCCATGCGCGCAGCCGCATGGGCAGCTTCGCATCCGGCGTGCCCGGCACCCACGACAACAACATCATAGTTCTCATCAAACATTGTTATTTTCCGATGCAAAACGTGGAGAAGATCCGATCCAGAATATCCTCTGTTACAACTTCACCCGTCAATTCATCCAACGCCTCGACGGCTGCATACAAATCCAACAGAACCATTTCATGAGGAACTTGTCGCTCCAAGGCAGCTATTGCGGTGGCCAACCCTTGACGTGCCCGAACGACAGAGTCATGCTGGCGCTCATTCGTCAGCACCAGATCATCCGTCAAATCGGTTTTCCGCTCCAAGAGGAATGCGCGCAAAGCCTCCCGCAAATCACTCAGTCCTTCGCCTGTTTTGGCGCTGACGGCGACTTTCCGGGCGCCATTCAACGCAGCGGGCTGGATGACCTGAGGAAGGTCGGACTTGTTAATGACGATTAAGTGCACCGTCGTGGCGGCTCTTTCAAGTACATGGCGATCGTCGTCGTCGATCGAGTCGGCACCATCCAGAACGACCAAGGCCAAGTCGGCCTCGGCCAACGTTTCCAGTGTGCGGCTGACGCCGATCCTTTCCACCCGATCGGTGGTTTGCCGCACGCCCGCGGTATCCGCAAACCGCAACGGCACGCCGTCCAAATCGACTGTTTCCGTCAGCACATCCCGGGTTGTACCCGGAATGTCGGTCACGATGGCGCGCTCCGCCGCGACCAGCCGGTTGAACAAGCTGGATTTGCCTACATTTGGTTTTCCAAGAATCGCCAGGCGTAAGCCCTGATTCAGCATCCTTCCATAACTGAAAGTCTGCTCGAGCCGGTGCAGTTCAGCCGACAAAGGCTGAATGGACCGGACGATCGCGGCATTTGCCGGCACATGCACATCGTCCTCGGCAAAATCGATTGCGGCTTCCAACTGCGCGATGACATCGACCAGCTCTTCTTTGATCGGCCGGATACGTTTCGAAATCGAACCCTCCAATTGCCGCATGGCAATCTTCGCCTGCTGTTCCGTTTGGGATTCGATGAAGTCACGAACCGCTTCAGCCTGAATAAGGTCCAACTTTCCGTGAGTAACGGCACGTAACGTGAATTCGCCCGGTTGCGCGATCCTCGCCCCGGCAGATTTGCAGCTCCCGACGATACGCTTCAGGGCAAAAGGATTTCCGTGCGCGCTAATTTCCACGACATGCTCTCCGGTGTAGGAGTGCGGCGCACGAAATAGAGTCACGACAACCTCGTCGATCCTCTCGCCGGCGGAATCAACCCATGTCCCGAGGAGTGCTGTCCGATGCTCTAAAACAGTCCCAGTTTGGGACTTGAAGAAGCAAAGCGCGATTGCAGAAGCCTCATCTCCGGAGATTCGAACCACACCGATGCCACTTCGGCCGAGCGGTGTAGAGATCGCCACAATCGTTTCGTCACTGGAAACGATTTTGTGCAATCCTTCCCGCATACTTCAGCTCCCGCGCGCTTCCTTCGGGCTGCGCGCACTCAGTTTCCCTTCCGCGTGAGGCGACCAATACTTATTAATGAACACTTGCTGAATGATACCGATGACATTACTCGTCAGCCAGTACAACACCAAGCCGCTGCTCTGAGACCAGAACATGAACGTGAACATCACAGGCATGATCATCATCATCTTCGCTTGAGCGGGATCTACGTTGGTTGTAGGAGTCAACTTCTGCTGAACGAACATGGAAATGGCCATGAGGATGGCCAGGATGGGAACGCTGTGAAAGACGTAATCCGGTTGCGATAAATCGTTCACCCACAGCATCCATGGCGCTCTTCGCAGTTCGATCGAGTACGACAACGCACTGTAGAAACCGAACAGCAACGGCATTTGTAGTAGAAGCGGCAGGCAGCCACCCATGGGATTGACGCCGTGCTCCTTGTACAGGTTCATCATTTCTCTCTGAACCTGCTCCCGCCGCGGGTCGGTGGCTTTAAGCTTTTTGTACTGATCCTGCAGTCGCCGCATGTGCGGCTGGATTTTCTGCATTTTCAGCATGGAGACTTGCTGTTTCAACCGCAGCGGAAAGAGGACAACATTCAGCGCGATGGTCAGCAGGATAATCGCCCATCCGAAATTACCGATGTAGCTGTGAATCCACAGGAGGCAGAAAACGAGAGGCCGCGCAATGAATGCGAACCATCCGTAATCGATGATATTCGCAAGCTCGGGATCTGCTTTGCTCAGCCAGTCCCGCTGTTTTGGCCCCACGTAAACACGAATTGCCCGACTTTCCGGTACCATGGCTGCCAACAACAATGTTGGCACCTGGGCTTTCGCGTCCGGCGATGGGTATTCCTGTTTTCGTGTCTTGACCATCGCAGGATTGTCGGACAACAAAAACATCGCCAGGAAATACTGGTCCTCCACCCCGGCGCGGACCGTCGTGAAATCCTGCTCCTGCTCTTTCATGCTGCGGAGGTTCACGCGCTTAAATCCAGCGTCTGCCTGGTACACGGCATTTTTCTTTGCCGGATCCTGAGGAATGGACTGATCCCCAAACCCACCACGCCAGGCGAGGTAAAAGGGAATGTTTTTTCCGTCCTTAGCGATCGTGATCTGCAGCGAAAATTCGTAATTCTCAGGATCGAACTGCAGGGTCTTTTGAGCATGCACCCCATTCGACCCCATCTCGAGAGAAAGTCGGTCGCCATTTTTGCGGCCGACGAACTGTGCACTGCTCAGTTCTTCATCGAGACTCTTATCGCCCGTGGTTAAAGCGAGGGGCCAGCCCACTTTGGCGCCCGCAGTTTGGTCAATAAGCTCCAGCGGATGACCCTCAGCATCCGAATAAGCTTTAAGTTTGTAGCTCTTGAGTACTCCGCCGATGTTCGAAAATGTTGCGGTATAGAGTGGGGTGTCAATTTCGAAATCTTCAGGCTTTTCCGCTCGAAGGTCTCCGACAGTAGCAAGTTGCGCTTCCGTCTGAGCCGGAGCATTGGGACCGCGAGGCCCGTTGTTTGACGGTTCCGCGGGCGGCGTTTGCACGCTTGTCTCAGATTCCGCCGGCGGCGGCGGAGAATACAATGAGCGAAATGCATACAGGATGGCGAAAGATAAGACAAAGGCGAGAATGACGCGTTTTTCCATTACAAACTTCTATCTCAGAGGATCGAATCCCCCGCGGTGCAGGGGATGACATCGGAGCAGACGGCCAACGGACCGAAGACCTCCGCGAATCAAACCATATTCTTCGATCGCTTCTGCGGCATATTCGGAACACGTTGGCGTGAACCGGCACGCTGCCGGCAGCCAAGGCGAGATGATAGCCTTATACACGCGTACGATTTTCACGCCGAGGTTCTGCGGCCTTACCGGATTCATCTCTCTGCTCCAAGAAGAGCCCTCAGTTCAGATTGCAGCTCATCAAAGCTCCGGTCAAGGACGGACCTTCTCGGATTGACAACGACATCGAAACCGGCCGGGAGCTCAGCCCTTGCTCGGCGGAGAAGTTCTCGAATCCTTCTTCGCATTCTATTGCGCTCGTGCGCCTTGCCTAGTTTCCGCGGCGTGGTGAAGCCAAAACGGCTGTGTTCCAACGCATTTGGCAACATAAAGACGACAAACGATCGCGAAGCCTTTTTCACACCTTTTTCGTAGATGTTCAAAAACTCAGCCGACTTTCTCAAACGAAAGTCTTTTGGAAATGCGTTCGCTTTCGCGACGGGACTCCACGTAACGGTGGTCAAGACTAATAATGCTCGACGGAGACTCGTTTGCGGCCTTTATCCCGCCTGGCCTTCAACACGAGCCGCCCCCCCCGCGTTTTCATTCGCGCCCGAAATCCATGGGTTTTTGCGCGGCGGCGATTGTTCGGTTGGTATGTCCTCTGCGGCATTCCTATACTCCTCAGAAACTTAAAATGTAGCACAGCCGCTTTCTAAAAAGCAGCGGGATTCAATCGTTGAAAACGCCAGATGAAAGTGCTACTCTTTCGCGGTTTCTCACACCAATTGGACGCCTTGTAAGAGGAAAGAGAACAGCATTGGCCTAAGTTTTCCACATCTGTGGAAATTTTTGTGGAAATCTTGCCCATTCGTACGTGATCAATCATGGACACATGGCAACAAGTTCTCGATATCGTTGAAAAGAAAATCAATCAGCAGAGTTACAACACCTGGTTCAAACCGACGCAACTGATCAAGCGGGACGACAAAGCGTTATACGTCCGCGTACCGAACGCTTTTTTCCAGGATTGGTTGAACGACCATATCGATGTCGTTCTGGAAGCGGCTCAATTGGCCGGTATAGGCGATATCAATGTGATTTACATCACTGAAAAGGGTCCGACCGAGCTGGCTGGTTTTCCGTCGCAGGGGAAGTTGGATTTCGAATCGATCGACAACACTCTGAATCCGAAGTACACCTTCGACACATTTGTTGTCGGTTCGTCCAACCAGTTCGCTCATGCAGCGGCATTAGCCGTAGCCGAGAAACCCTCCAAAGCCTACAACCCGCTCTTCCTGTATGGCGGCGTGGGTCTCGGAAAAACGCATCTGATGCATGCGATCGGGCAAATGATCAAGCTGAATAACAAACAGCTCCGCTTAACTTATGTCTCCACGGAGAAGTTCACAAACGAAGTAATCAATGCAATTCGCTATGACAAGATGCTCAGCTTCAATGAGCGGTATCGAAATAATGACGTGCTGCTTATCGACGACATCCAATTCATTGCTGGAAAGGAGCGGACACAAGAGGTTTTCTTCCATACTTTCAACTCACTCTACGACACGCATAAACAAATCATCATTTCTGCCGATTGTCCGCCGCGCGAAATACCAACTCTCGAAGAGCGGTTACATTCCCGCTTCGAATGGGGCCTGATCGCAGATATTCAACCTCCAGATCTGGAAACAAAGGTTGCGATCATAAAGAAGAAAGCTGAGAGGCAAAACATTACCATTCCCGATAACGTCGCGCTCTACATTGCGAGCAAGATCAAATCGAACATCCGGGAACTTGAAGGAGCCCTGGTTCGATTGATTGCATATTGCTCATTAAAAGGCTCTGAGATTACATTGTCCATGGCGCAGGAAACACTGCACGACATTCTCGGACCCGGAGAGAAGGCAATAACAATTGAGATGATTCAGAAGGCAATTGCCGACCACTTCAAAATGCGTGTCCAGGAGCTCAAGTCGAAAAATAACTCAAAGTCGGTCGCCCTGCCCCGTCAGATTTGTATGTATCTCTGCAAGAAATTGACGGGTGCTTCCTTGCCCCAGATTGGCAGAGAATTTGGAGATAAGCATCACACGACGGTCCTACACTCGGTTACCAAGATTGATCAGATGATCCAGCGTGATCGAGAGCTTAGCAAGCAGATCCAATCTTTCATGGACTCGTTCAAATAAACCATTCCCTGTGGACCACATGTGGAAATCCTGGGCCTCATAATTAATCACAATGCGTCCACACGCTGCACCGGTTGTTTTCAACAAAGAGGTACTTCTTTAACCAGTTGCATTTGGGGATGATGCTGGTTTGGCTACAGATTTCCAGCGCGTTACAATTATAGAGATATTACTAATGTATGGAATTTACAGTTAGAAAGTTTGATCTCCTGCAAGAGTTGGCCTTGATACAGGGTGTTGTCGAGAGGAAGACCACCATTCCGATTCTCGCTAACGTCCTGGTTCGCGCTGAAGGGGGAGAACTTGGGATTGCCGCAACGGACCTTGAAATTGGCCTCAGGTCCGTATGCGCTTCGAAAACGACCGTACCAGGGACAGTTACACTTCCTGCGAAGCGTCTGTATGAAATCGTTCGCGCCTTGCCCGACAAAGAGATCAAATTCAAAAGAGGTGAGGCGAACTGGGTCACGGTAACCTGCGGCTCAAGCCGATTTCGGATCGCGGGGCTGCCACAGGACGACTTTCCCGCGCTACCCGAAGCTACAAGTAGTGTGGGGAAAATACCCGCAGAGGTTCTGGCGAAAGTAATATCAAGGACAATATGTGCCATCAGTACTGAAGATTCAAAATACACGCTCAGTGGCGCACTGCTTTTGCTGAAACCGGGATCTATTACGATGGTTGCGACTGATGGTCACCGCTTGGCTCATGTCGAAAAAGCTGAAACTCTGGATGAGGTCAGAGATGAGATCAAAGTCTTGGTTCCCAGAAAGGCCATGGCGGAACTGCTTCGTGTAATTTCCGAGACTGCAGATACAGAACAGATTGGTTTTTCCCGGGATGATAACCACTTGTTTTTCGATATGGGTAAGCGACTCCTCATTTCTCGCATGCTGACTGGCCAATTTCCCAACTATGAGGCTGTGCTGCCGCGGAATAACGAGCGCATTGTCATCGTGAACCGCGAAGAAATCGCCGCGGCCATCAGGCGGGTTGCAATCCTTTCCGACGAACGGTCACGGACCGTCAAGCTGGCGTTATCGAACGGAGCATTGGAAATCACTGCCAGCCATTCTGACCTGGGCGAGGCTCATGAAACCCTGGAGGTCGAATACGATAAAGATGACCTGCAGGTGGGATTCAATTTTCAATATCTTCTCGATTTCCTAACCACTGCAGACGAACCGGAAGTCAGCTTTGAGTTCAAAGACAGCGAAAGTGCGGCCCTATTACGGGCGCAACCACCCGGTGACTACAACTATCGTTACGTAGTCATGCCGATGCGCATTTAGGCGCAAAGGGGCCCACGACAAAAACTACTATATATCGGGGCTAAAAGCGAGCGTGTACCCTACATAAGTGGGTCAACCCAGTCGGTTTCCCTGAAAGTTTCACTCCCGGAACGGGTGTACATTTTGTTAAAATAACTGTTACTTTTCTGTCCGAGGAAACGCTATTCGAACCGGGCTTTCAGAACGGCTATTAGGCGTCGTCAGCGGAAAAAAAATCAACGATCTTTTCTCTTTAAGTACTCCGAAAGAAAAGGAAAAACCAAGCGCCATTCTTGTGGGATGGGCGAGTGAGCTAATGCATGGCAGAACGAATTGAGTATCCGGGCGGTGGCGGGATCGAACAACCGCCGCGGCACGAGGCGGGTTACGGAGCCGAGCACATCAAAGTACTCGAGGGGCTGGAAGCAGTCCGAAAGCGCCCCGCAATGTACATCGGCTCTACCGGGACTGATGGGTTACACCATCTCGTCTACGAAGTCGTTGATAACTCCGTTGACGAAGCGCTGGCCGGCTTTTGTACGGAAGTCCACGTGATTATTCACATCGACAATTCCGTCACGGTTATCGACAATGGCCGCGGTATTCCGACAGAAGTCATGCCTAAGGAAGGGAAGCCTGCTGCGGAGGTCGTACTCACCAAACTCCACGCTGGGGGGAAGTTTGACAATGCCGCGTATAAGGTATCGGGAGGATTGCACGGCGTAGGTGCCTCGGTGGTGAACGCGCTTTCAGAGTGGCTGAATCTCGAGATCTGGCGCGGCGGCAAGGTTTACGTCCAAAGCTACGAACGCGGTGTTCCCACAGGTCCGCTCGAGATGACGGGACACACGGATCGGCGTGGTACCAAAGTTAGTTTTAAACCCGACGATAAAGTTTTCGAAACCACTGTGTTCAGTTTCGATGTTCTTTCTCAGCGGCTGCGTGAATTGGCCTTCCTCAACCGGGGTTTGCTCATCACGATCGAGGATGAGCGCGACGAGAAGAAACACGAATTTCACTACACGGGTGGGATCGTTTCGTTCGTCGAGCACCTGAACAAGAACAAAGAGCCGCTGCACGATAAGGTGATCTACTTCGAAGGCGTTCGGGACGGCATCGATCTTCAGATCGCGATGCAATACAACGACGGATACCAGGAGCAGATCTTTACTTTCGCCAATAATATCAACACCCACGAAGGCGGAACGCATATGATCGGCTTCAAGTCCGCCTTGACACGAACGCTAAACAGCTACGCGGTTTCCAACAACTTGTTCAAAGAGGATAAAGAAACGCTCTCCGGCGATGACGTCCGCGAAGGATTGGTTGCGGTCATCAGTGTGAAGTTGCCCAATCCCCAGTTCGAAGGCCAAACGAAGACAAAGCTGGGAAACAGCGAAGTGAAGGGTATCGTCGAGACGCTCGTCAACGTCGGTCTGGGCGACTATCTGAATGAAAACCCCTCGGTTGCGAAAAAAATTGTCAGCAAAGCCATTGAAGCCGCGCGTGCGCGTGAGGCCGCCCGCCGGGCGCGCGAGTTAGTTCGCCGAAAGGGAGCTCTCGACAGCATGTCGTTGCCGGGCAAGCTGGCGGATTGCCAGGAGCGATCGCCGGAGTTGGCCGAGATTTTTATCGTTGAGGGTGATTCGGCCGGTGGATCCGCCAAGCAAGGCCGCGATCGCCGCACGCAGGCGATTTTGCCGATCAAGGGAAAGATCCTGAACGTCGAGAAAGCCCGTTACGACAAAATGCTTACGCACCAGGAAATCGTGGCGATGATTACGGCGCTTGGTACGGGTATTGGTCAGGACGATTTCGACGCGACGAAACTGCGTTACCACAAAATCATCATCATGACGGACGCGGATGTTGATGGATCGCATATTCGGACGCTATTGTTGACGTTCTTCTACCGCCAGATGAACCAACTGGTCGAGCGGGGCAACATTTACATCGCGCAGCCGCCCTTATTCAAGGTGAAGAAAGGCAAAAGCGAGCAATACATCAAGGATGAACGGCAGATGTCGCGATTCCTGTTAAAGAAGGCGACGGAGAATCTCGTCATTGATGTTGGCGGACAGGAGCTCAGAGGCCGGGAATTGACCGGTTTTCTCGAGAAGCTCATCGAACTCAACGGTGTGTTTATGCGGGTTGACCGCCATTTTCGCGATGCTCGTATCGTCGACCTGCTGCTCAGCATGAGCGCAGAAAGCCGAGCGTTTTTGGCCGACCAGCAGAAGATGAAAACTTTGGCAGAGAAAGTCGAATCATTCGGGTATTCGGCCGAGATTCTGACTGACGAAGAGCACAGCGTGCAGAAGCTGTTGTACAGGCAGGGAAGCCAGTCGCCGAGATTGATTGGATACTCGCAGTTGTCGAGCCCCGAGTATCAGCGCTTACTTGTGCTGCATAAGGCGAGCGGCAGCCTCGATCAACCACCGTTTACGGTAAAGCTCGATTCCACAGCCGCGGTGCTTAAGGATCGGCAGTCCTTGATCGATCACGTTATGGAACTCGGTAAGAAAGACCTGCAGATTCAGCGCTACAAAGGTCTTGGCGAGATGAATCCGGAGCAGCTCTGGGAAACGACAATGGATCCGGAAAAGCGCACGTTACTGCAGGTTCAAATCAATGATGCTGTCGTCACCGATGATATTTTCAGTGTACTCATGGGCGATGCCGTAGAGCCGCGCAGAAAGTTCATCGAAGACAACGCGCTTGAAGTGAAGAACCTCGATATCTAATCCATGGCAGACGAAATCACGCCTCCCACACCACCGCCACCACCGCCAGCGAATCTCGTTCCGGTGAATATCGAAGACGAAATGCGCCGGTCGTATGTCGACTACGCTATGAGCGTTATCATCGGGCGCGCCTTACCCGACGTGCGTGATGGGCTGAAGCCCGTTCATCGCCGAATTCTCGTCGGCATGCGCGATATGGGTCTGGCCTCCAATCGTGCGTACCGCAAGTGCGCCAAAATCGTCGGCGAGGTGATGGGTAACTATCATCCGCACGGTGACAGTCCGATCTATGACGCGCTGGTGCGTATGGCTCAGGACTTCTCCTACCGGTATCCGCTCGTGGACGGCCAGGGCAATTTCGGTTCGATTGACGGAGATCCGCCGGCGGCGATGAGATACACAGAAGCCCGCATGTCGCCTTTCGCCGAGGCCCTCCTTGAAGACATCGATAGAGAGACCGTCGACTTCGTTCCCAATTACGACGAGGAGCGCGAGGAGCCGTCGTATCTGCCCAGCAAAGTACCCAACCTTTTGGTCAATGGATCCAATGGTATTGCCGTCGGGATGGCGACAAACATGCCGCCCCACAACCTGACGGAAATTTGTGAGGCGGTGATCCATCTGATCAACAATCATCAAGCGAAGCTCGCCGAGATTATGACGCAGGTTCCGGGTCCTGATTTCCCGACTGCCGGGATCATTCATGGGCGCAGTGGTATCCGGCAGGCGTACCAGACGGGCCGTGGCACCATCACTATGCGGGCGCGCGCAACGATCGAGCGGCAGGGTAAAGACCGTGACATCATTGTTGTCACAGAGATCCCCTATCAGGTCAACAAGGCCCGATTGATTGAAAAAATTGCAGAGCTGGTCAATGAGAAACGGCTTGAAGGGATCGGCGATATTCGTGATGAGAGCGACCGGCACGGGATGCGGATCGTCATTGAGTTGAAGCGTGGAGAGCCGGGGCTGGTCATACTGAATAATCTATACAAGCTCACGCCAATGCAGACGACCTTTGGTGTGATCAATCTCGCCATCGTTAACGGCCAGCCGAGAGTTTTGTCCCTTCTTGAACTGTTGCGTTCCTTTATTGAACATCGGGTTGATGTCGTTCGTCGCCGCACACAATACGATTTGCGCCAGGCTGAAGCCCGTGCGCACATTTTGGAAGGCTTAAAGAAAGCGCTCGATCACATCGACGAGATCATCAAGCTGATCCGTGGATCGAAGACAACCGCGGAAGCGCGAGAAGGGCTGCTGGCGAAATTCGAGTTCACTGATATTCAGGCAAAAGCGATTCTCGAAATGCAGCTCCAGCGACTGACCACACTGGAACGGCAAAAGATTGAAGATGAGCTCAAAGAAATCCGGGAAAAGATTGCCGAACTCAAAGAAATCCTGGCGAGTGACCAGAAGTTGCGCGAAGTGATTGTAAAGGAACTGCGCGACGTTCAGAAGAAATACGGAGACGCGCGTCGTACCGAAATCACTGAAGAAGAAGCCGAAATCAGGCTCGAGGATTTGATCGCGGAAGAAGACGCCGTCATCACGGTGACCCACAGCGGCTATGTCAAGCGAACGCCGCTTTCGGTGTATCGGCAACAGGGACGGGGCGGCAAGGGCCGAATCGGGATGAAGACAAAAGAGGAAGATCCGGTAACGAACGTCTTCGTCGCGAATACACATAGTTACGTGCTCGTTTTTACCGACCGCGGACGGCTGTACTGGTTGAAGGTTTACGAAATTCCGGATGTCAGCAGTGCCGGAAGAGGCAAAGCCATTATCAACTTGGCGAATTTGTCGTCCGAGGAAAAAGTCCGGGCACTGCTGTCTGTCAAAGACTTCGATCCCAACGTCTCGGTTCTCATGGCCACCCGCGGTGGACAGGTAAAGAAGACGTCGCTCGAGGCGTTCAGCAATCCCAGCGCGCGGGGAATCATCGCAATGGGAGTTCCGGATGATGACGAGCTGATCGCCGCAGAACTCGTTTCGGCCAACGAAACCGTGTTCATTGGAACCCATGACGGCATGTGTATCCGCTTCCCTCATGAGGAGATCCGCGAAATGGGACGCCAGGCGTACGGAGTGATTGGCATACGGCTGGAGGAAGGCGACTACGTTGTGAGTATGATCGCCACGAACAACGAGAACGACATGGTGCTTTCGGTGACCGAAGGCGGCTTTGGCAAGCGGACCGCCGTCGAAGAATACCGTACGCAAGGCCGCGGTGGTAAAGGTGTGATCAACGTCAAGACAACCGAAAAGAATGGGAAGGTTGTTGCCATCATGAGGGTGCAGGAGGATTCAGATGTGCTCGTGATGACTGCAAACGGAAAGCTGATCCGCGTTAGCTCACAAGATATTCGGGCAGTGGGCAGAGCGACGCAGGGTGTTCGTCTGATTCAGCTCGAAGAAGACGACAAAGTTACTGCCGCCACATTGATCGAACCGGAAGGAAAAACGGAAGACGAGGGCACACCCACGGTTCACTAGTTTCTGCCTGTGATCAGGTCAATTCCAATCGATGGAATCGAGAACACCAGACGCTTCTTGAGTGTCAGATAGCTTTGATTTCCAAGAATCAAATTACCAAGGACCGAACGTATCGTACGGCTTCTTTTTGAGAGTTGTATCGTTCTTTTCCGGAAATCAGCTCCAAAGAACCGACCGCGGTAAAATCGCCTGTACATTCGTGCCGCCCGCGCGAGTTCGTGCCCGATTTCTTTTTCAACTCTCAAGGCATACTTGTTCGGTTGTTCGATCGTTTCCGCCAACAGTTCCGCCGATTTGAGTGCGTAGTGGATGCCCTCGCCAGTAATCGGGTCGACAAGTCCCGCTGCGTCTCCGATCAAGGCCCATCGCTCACCGGAAATCCGGTTTCGAACCCACGAATGTGGACCCAAACAGGGAACTGGTGCGCTGTAGAATTCCGCGTGCCGGAGAGGATCTGGTCCTAAATCAGCAACGATGAAGTTCGATAGGAGTGTCTTCGCACGGGGAGTCCAACCCGGTTCGCTCCGCGTGATCAGGCCATACGAGATATGAGTCGGGCGAGGAAAGGACCAGATGTAACCCTCGAATCCCGGCACAAAGTAAATCTTCATATGAGCCGGACCGCTGCCGGGGATGAAATATCCAAGTGTTACCGCGAGATCTTCCGGCTGCAGAGCGGTTGCGACGGTCCGGCGGACAAGGCTTGTCGCGCCATCGGCGCCAATTAGGAAATCCGATTGCAACGACGTATCACGGGACGAAAGGTGCCACCCATTAGCTGTGGGCTCAATTTGGTTGACCCGGCCCTGTAGAATGCAGACGCCGGCATCTTCCGCGGCATCAATGAGATACTTGCCCAGTTCGCGCCGGGAGAGTACCGCTAGTGGTTTATGAGGCGTAACGGTGACGGAGTTTGTATCGCCAAAGTATATGGTGATTTGGTCAATGTTCTTGCGCGGCAGATCAGATGTAAAGATTCCGAATTGTGAAAGCGCTTTCGCTGTAACGCCTCCACCGCACGGCTTTTCCCATGGCGCCTGCGGATCAATTAGCGTTACGAAATGTCCACGCCGTGCTAGAAGTATTGCAGCCCAGGCGCCCGCGGGCCCGGCTCCGACGACGGCTATGTGCATGTGTTGTTAAACATCCACATCGGGAGGCCGTCTATGTTACCAGAAGGATTTGTCGCATGATTGAAAAAACCTGGCATGAAATTCCCGCCGACCATCCGATCCGAGGGTTCTTCAAGCGATTAACCGAACGTGGAATGGGACAACTGAATTTGCACGACTCCGACACGATCCAATACATCACGAACCTTCTCACCGAATTCGTGCAAATCGAAAATATGTACCGAATCAAAGATGAATCTGGCCGGCGATTGCAATATGTATTTGAAATGCTTACGCATGCCAGCAACGAGATGTCACCGACGCTTCGTCGGGACTGCTATAAACATGTCGGCGATCTCGCGCTGTTTAACCTCGGACTGTTTCCCGAGAATCTCACTTACGGTCATCACTCAGTGAGCCCGGACTATTACGCCGCAACGGGAAGGCGCTCATATACGATCGTCGCAGAAATGGATTCTTCACCCCGTACCGTGACTGTATACCGCAAGCTCTCCGAACAATTCGAACAGTGCGTCATAGGTCTGAACTGGGTCAAGGTCTACATAAACGATCCGTTCTATCAGTACATGTTCCGAGAATTCGACGTCACGTAGTAAACTTTTCGCCGCGCGGGCGTGGCCCACGTTAACAAAATGGCGAAAGGTAAAATTTCGATCGTCAAGTATCTCAATGCTGTCCCGCTGGCGTGGGGTATTTTGGAGGGTCCGCAGCGGGAAGTATTCGATCCCGTCTTAAGCACTCCGGCCGAATGCGCTGATCAATTGGCGCAGGGTCGTGTCGACATTGGTCTGATCCCATCAATTGAATTCCAGCGCATTAAAGGCTGCCGCATTGTACCCGGGCCTGCCGTAGCAGCAACACATCGCGTGCGCAGTGTCATTCTGGTCAGCGTCGTTCCACTCTGGAAGGTGCGGACAGTCGCATGCGACAGTGGATCGAGGACGTCGGTTGCGCTGGCGAAAATTATCTTCAGCGAGTTCTATCACACGCATCCGGACTTTAGGCCTGCCGAACCGGACGTCGCCAATATGTTGGCCCAAAGCGATGCCGCATTACTGATTGGCGACCATGCATTGAAGTTCATGGAAAACAATGAACAGCCAAACATTGAAGTCCAAAAACCACTCGTGCGCCTGGGCTCGGAGCCCCTTCAAATTTTCGATCTGGCCGAACGCTGGCGTTTTCTAACCGGTCTACCGTTCGTGTTCGCCTTCTGGGCCGTGCGTGAAGGATTTCCCGCCGGTGACCTGGTTGACGTGCTTAAGCAGTCCCGCGACTTTGGGGTGACGAATATTCCAACGATTTCCGAAAAATATAGCGAACAGCTGCACATCAAAAAGGAATTCCTTCAGGAATATCTCGAACGCAACGTGCATTACTATATGGATGCGGCGTGCCTGGAAGGTTTGGAGTTGTTTTACGAGAAGGCCGCGCAAGCTGGCGCCCTGAAGTCGGTGCGGAGGCCGCAATTCGTATGAGAAGTATCGGAACCATTTTGGAATCTGCTTCTCAAGGTGAACGAATAACTTCCGACGAGGGCGTCCTTCTTTTCCAGGAGGCAGATTTGCTTGATCTGGCTTCCTGCGCCGACAGCATTCGCCAGCGGTTGCACCCCGATAACATAATCAGCTACATCATTGATCGCAATATCAACTACACGAATGTGTGTAAGGAGTTCTGCACATTCTGCGCCTTCTACCGCGTCAAAGGCGATCCGGAAGCGTATGTTTTGCCGGAGCACGTGATCCACAAAAAAATTGAAGAGACCATCGCGCTTGGCGGCACCGGAATCCTCATGCAAGGTGGAGTCCACCCGGATTTGAAGATCGATTATTACGAGCGGCTGCTTGCCGGTATTAAACAAAGGTTCCCGATTCATTGCCATTGCTTCTCGCCTCCGGAAATCCTGAACATCGCGCGGGTTTCGAAGCTCTCGGTCGCGGAAGTGTTCGTTCGTCTGAAGACAGCAGGACTGGATTCAATGCCGGGTGGCGGTGGAGAAATTCTGGATGACGAAATCCGCGAATCGATCAGCCCCCTGAAATGCAGAACGGATGAATGGCTGATGGTTCATCGCGAAGCGCATGCCTTGGGACTGCGGACCACCGCCACGATGATGATCGGTGTCGGCGAGACGATTCATCACCGGGTGCGGCATCTTCATCGCCTGCGCGAATTGCAGGACCAAACCGGCGGCTTCACCGCATTCATCCCGTGGACATTCCAACCGGAGAACACGGAGCTTGCTCAGCGTGGCCTTCCTGAAGTGACCGCTGCCGAGTATTTACGCTTGCTCGCGCTGAGCCGCATTTACCTCGATAACATTGCGAACGTGCAGGTGTCGTGGCTGACCGTCGGTCTGAAGATTGGGCAAGTCGGACTGCGGTTCGGCGTAAATGACATGGGCAGCATCATGATCGAGGAAAATGTGATCAGCGCCGCCGGTGCTCGTAATCGGGCAAATGATTCCGAACTGCGGCGGATTATCGAGGATGCGGGATTCACTCCTCGCCAACGCACGACGTTGTACGAGCGTTACGTCAATTAGTGCAGGCCCTTCTGGACAAACGTGCTCAATGCGAATACTCCAAAAAGCATCGTATTGTAAGAAGTATGAATGATGAAGGAGGGTATTAGAGAGTTGGACCGCAGGCGAACAAACGATAAAACGTAACCAACCACGAATATTAGAACGACGCCCGCCCAGCTTCCCCAGAGTTGCGGCAGGTGCAGTAACGCAAACAATATTGCTGTTACCGAGACGGCCGTTCCAGAGCCACCAATATCGAACAGCACCTTAAACAGAAAACCCCTGAATATAATCTCTTCAAATAACGGCGCTGCCCCAATTCCGAAAACCGCGAAAACGTACACCGCAGTTGCCGAGGAAAGCAACCTTTCGATCGGAGGTGGTTCTCCGGCCGGAAAAAATGAGGAAACGATCAGTACGGTTACTGCGAGGGTGGCGCCCAAGGACACGAGAAATCCCGTACCGAATTGATGGTTTCGAAACCAATGAATGGTGTTCACAAAAGACTGCCTATGCACGACCTTGATCAGGAAAGCAATAAAGCCAACCAGCACAATGTTCATTAATCCTTGAAGAATGACCTGATCGACCGCAGTGAGTTCCGTGACTTGAAGCGCGGGATTGAAAATATGCCAGACGCGAAGGACGGTCAGGGGCAGGAACAATACGGTGAGCGCGAAGAACACGGCGAAAACGACGAGATCCGCAAGGCGCCAGGCATGCTGCGGCTGCGGTACGGGCTCCTCCGTTCGGAAATCGGAATCGGGCAATGGAAAACTCATTGTTTTGAGCGTCCCTTGAGCCGCGAAGCGGGAGCCCGATAGGGCGAAGCCTCAAGAGAAGCTTTGAGTGAGGCCGCCAGCAAAGGAACCATGATTTCATGGTGTCCGGTGATGGCGATCGCTTGTCCTGAATTTTGTGTCGGCCGTTTCAGTACGTTTTGCGTGGGCCGGTAGTGCTGGATAAAGTCGAGATTGGCGGTCGTGAACTCTTCCAGTCGGTTTCCGAGATTGCGGACCACAGCTATGGCTTTGAGAAAGACCTCCGGCAAAACCACGGCTGAACCGATGTTCAAGTAAACACCTCCACCATCAAGCTCTCTCGCCATACTACAGAAGAGGCGAAAATCGTGATAGCTGGCCTTGCCCAGATTTTGCCCTGAGGCTTGCGGGTGAGCGTGGATGATGTCGGTGCCCAACGCCACGTGGACAGTCAAGGGAACTTTTCTCGAGTAGGCCTGGGCCAAAACACTCATGGACTGGTAGCGGAAATCGATTTTTTCGTCCGTGCTTCGGGAAATGAAATGTCCCAATCCTTCGCCCATACCTATTTCGGCGGATGCCGCTCTGTCCACGGCTCGATTAATGTATTCGGCGGTTTCGCGCGCCATGCCGAAGCGGCCGCCAGTAACCTGCTCCTCAACCTCTTCGGAAGTTGCTCCGGCCAAGGCGATTTCGAAATCGTGAATCGCGGCGGAACCGTTCATGGCGATGCCCGTAACCAAACCGGCTTGGATAAGGTCGTTTATAACTGGTCCAAGACCAACTTTAATGACATGGCCGCCGAGCCCCCAAATGATCGGTTTATTCGACGTCCGCGCATATAGGATTGCGCGGATGAGGGCCCGAAGGCCCTCACCAGCGAGGACGTGTGGAAGTTTGGATATAAACCCGAGCACGTTTTCGTTGCCATCCATCGGTTTACCGAACATCGACGCATGGACTTTACTTTTGCGCTCGTGGAGTGGGTAGGTGGAGATTCCGCTCAAATCCAGAGGTTTGGTCGAATATTCCGAATCCACAATCAATCCGTGGGATAGATTTCCGGGAAGAGCTCGCGATCGACGAGTTCGCAAAGGATGTGGCCAAGCAGGACGTGCGTTTCCTGAATGCGGGGGGTTTCACGGCTTGGAACACGAAACAGCACTTCCACGCGGCCCTTCATTTTTCCGCCGCTCTCTCCGGTAAAGCCGATCGTGAACAAGCCTTTAGATCGAGCAACATCGAGTGCTTCGATCACGCTCGGAGAGTTTCCGCTGGTAGAGATAGCGACCGCGGTATCGCCCGACTGTCCTAAAGCTTCAATCTGTCGGGCAAACACCTTTTCATATCCATAATCATTCCCGACCGCCGTCAACACGGAGGTATCCGTTGCAAGTGAGATCGCCGGCAATGGCGACCGGTCCCCTGCAAACCGGCCTACCAGTTCAGCAGCGAGATGTTGAGCGTCGGCCGCGCTACCCCCGTTTCCGAAGAAGAGAACCTTGTGACCGGTCCGCAGACCATGGGCAATGGTTTCGGCGGCACGCGCGATGATGTCTTTGTTTACTCTAAAGAATTCTTTTTTGACGCGCAGACTTTCGCCGACGAAGTGGTCGATCAGTTGGGCGGCATCTTTCATCAATTTTGATGCAGTGTCAGTTCTGGGGAGCTCGGTTTTGAGAGGACCTGTGCCAGCGCCTGACCTGTGTATGACTTTTTGGAACGCGCGACCTGCTCCGGAGAGCCGGCCGCCAGCAACCGGCCGCCCTGCGCTCCGCCCTCAGGGCCGAGATCAATAACCCAGTCCGCAGTCTTAATGACGTCCAGATGATGCTCGATAATGATTACCGTGTTTCCCAGGTCTGTCAACCGGCACAGAACATCCAGAAGTTTCTTGACATCGTCGAAATGCAGTCCGGTCGTAGGCTCGTCGAGAATATAAAGAGTTTTTCCTGTTGCTCGTCGGCTCAATTCTTTTGCTAATTTAATTCGCTGGGCTTCCCCGCCACTCAAAGTCGTCGCCGACTGGCCGAGACCGATGTAGCCCAGTCCAACATCCACCAATGTTTGCAATTTCGAATTGATTTGCGGAATCGAGCCCAGTACTTGCAGGGCATCCGCAACCGTGGAATTCAACAGATCGGCTATCGACAACCCTTTGTACTGGATTGCCAGTGTTTCGCTGTTGTAACGCCTGCTATGACAGACTTCACAGGCGACGTAGACGTTAGGCAGGAAACTCATTTCAATTTTGCGAAGGCCGTCCCCTTGACACGCTTCGCATCGCCCGCCTTTGACATTGAAGCTGAAACGGCCCGCTTTATATCCCCGCGCGCGGGATTCGGGCAGCATTGCATACAGTTCACGAACGGGCGTGAAGACGCCAGTGTAGGTCGCAGCATTCGACCGCGGGGTCCGGCCAATCGGAGACTGATCGATTTCGATGACCTTGTCAATGTATTCCAGACCTTCGATACCTTTGTGCGCACCAGGTTCATCGAGGGCGCGATAGATATTTCGTGCCAGAGTCTTGTAGAGGATTTCGTTTACGAGCGTGGATTTACCCGAACCGGAAACACCGGTTACGACAGTCATGAGCCCGATCGGAAAGGAAACATCGATGTTCTGGAGATTATGTTCAGATGCCCCTCGAACCACAATCTCCTTTCCGTTGGACTGCCGGCGTTTGTGAGGTACCGGAATCTCACTGCGACCGGACAAATATTGTCCTGTCAAACTGGCCGAAGACTGCGCAATGGCTTGGGGCGAACCGCAGGCGACGATGTGGCCCCCTTCCGTTCCGGCCCCCGGTCCAAGATCGATAACATAATCCGCGCGGCGAATCGTCTCTTCATCGTGCTCGACAACAACGACGGTATTGCCAAGATCGCGCAACTCTTCAAGCGTAGACAACAGACGGGCGTTGTCCTTGTGGTGCAGGCCGATTGAGGGCTCGTCCAGAACGTACAGAACGCCCCGAAGTTTCGAACCGATTTGGGTTGCGAGACGAATCCGCTGGCTTTCACCCCCAGAGAGCGTGTTGGCAGCGCGATCCAAGCTGAGATAATTCAAACCGACGGCGTCCAGAAATCGCAATCGATCGCGGATTTCACGGACAATACGTCCGGCAATCTGTTCCTCGCGACCACCGAGTTTCAGCTCCGAGAAGAACTTCAGAGTACCGGTTACCGGCCAGGAAACGATTTCCGCAATGGATCGCAGCGCGACCCTGACGGCAAGACTTTCCGGACGCAGGCGTGCGCCCCGGCAAGCCGCGCAAGGTTTGGTGACCATCAAATCGGCAAGATCCTCTGACGCAAGCCCATCCTGGTCATAATAGCGATTCAGAATATCGATGATACCTTCTATACGTCGGCCACGTTCTTTAATGCCGTAGAAGATCGCATTCTGAACTTTCGGAGGCAACTGCTCGAAGGGAAGAGACAAATCTCCGCCCAATTGTTCGGCAATCTTCGTGACCTGCGCCTCAAATTCTTCATCGAACCAGCCATTCGCCATTCCCAGCCCGCCGCTCAGGATGGGTCGAGTCGGATCGGTGATGATGCGTGCAGGATCGAAATCAAATTTCATCCCGAGCCCATTACAGACCTCGCAGGCGCCATAGATGCTGTTGAAGGAAAACGTGCGGGGTTCAATCGCCGGAATGCTCACGCCGCAATCGGCGCAAGCCATCTTTTCGGAATAGAGGCGTTCCTCACCATCGACAACGGCAACCAGGACGATACCCTTCGCCAGCTTGATTGCCTGTTCAATCGAAGCTTCCAGACGTTTCTCGATATCCTTTTTGATCATCAGCCGATCGACAACGATTTCAATCGAATGGTTCTTTTTCTTATCGAGGTCGATGGGCTCGTCGAGATTGTGCAGTACGCCGTCAATCCGCCCCCGGACATAGCCGGTTTTTGCAAGTGCCTGAAGCTGTTTTTTGAATTCGCCCTTGCGGCCGCGGACGATGGGCGCAAGGATCATCACGCGAGCGCCTTCAGGCAACGCCTTGAGATGACGCACGATTTGATCCGGAGTCTGCTTCGCGATCGGTTTTCCGCACTGATAGCAGTGCGGGATCCCGATCGAGGAGAATAAGAGACGGAGGTAATCGTAAACCTCCGTAACTGTGCCTACGGTTGACCGTGGACTGCGCGCTGCCGTCTTCTGTTCGATGGAAATGGCCGGCGACAGGCCTTCAATGGAATCGACATCGGGTGGTTCCAGCCGATCGAGAAATTGCCGGGCGTACGCGGAGAGCGATTCCACGTACCGCCGCTGTCCTTCGGCGTAGATGGTGTCGAAGGCCAGACTCGATTTTCCCGAACCGCTGAGCCCGGTAATTACCGTGAGCCGATTCCGCGGAATCTCCACATTGATGTTTTTCAGATTGTGTTGGCGGGCTCCGCGGACCGTTATATTTTTAATGCCACTCTGCATACAGCCGGAATTTGAGCGTGATAAAAACCCTGTATTTTAGCGTATCTGACACATCACTGTTCCATTAATTCCCAGTGTCGCGCTAAATCTTCGTAGAGCTGCTGCAATATCACTTTCAAATCGGCGTATCGGCGGTGCGTGGACTCCCAATCGGTCCCCGTCGTAGGGTTCTGAAAAGAAAGCTCCAACTGGGCGATCTCATCCTCCACGGCGGCGATTTTGTTTTCCACCTGTGCAACTGCCTTCTCGAGTTGCTCACGCTTATTTTTTGACAGTCCCCGCCTCTCCCCCTGGGGTAGGCCGTCGCGAAGCGCCGGGTGAGGGTGACTGGCTTGCTGCTCCCCGTTCTCCAGCCATTCCTCGAACGCGCTCAGCCGATCGAACACGTGCGGCTTTCCGTCCTCGATGTAGATCAGGTGAGTCGCAATCTTCTGCACCAGATATCGATCGTGAGTAACGAACAAAATCGTACCGGGATATTCGATTAGAGCCGTTTCCAAAGCTTCCCTGGATGCAATGTCCAGGTGGTTTGTCGGCTCGTCCAGGGCGAGGAGTTGAGGGTTCGCATAAATGATTCGGGCAAGCATCAGCCGCGACTTTTCCCCTCCACTCAACTGGGCAACGCTTTTGAAGACATCGTCGCCGCTGAAGAGGAACTGTGCGAGGAACGACCGCAGTTCGCCATCTGTGGCGCCCGGGTCCAATTCGCGGATTTCGTCTAAAACCGCGCCATCCAGCCGCAGGTCCTGTAGTTGTTGATCGTAATATCCAATATCCAGGGATTGGTTCCACTCCAACTCACCCTCGAGTGGCGAACGCGCTCCGATCAATGTTCTCAGCAACGTCGTCTTGCCCGATCCATTAGGGCCAAGAATGGCCCACCTTTCTCCGCGTTGTACTTCAAACTCAAACGAATCGAGAAGCGGGTGGCCTTCGTATCCGACACTGAGATTCCGGGCGGCAAGAACATATCGGCCGCTGCGCTCCACGGGCAGGAACCGAAATTTTACTTTTGCGGACGTCGATTTTGGTTTTTCCAGCGGTTTCACCCGGGCCAGAAGCTTTCTTCGGGATTGCGCCTGCTTTGTCTTTTGTCCGGCGATATTCCGCCGGATGTAGTCCTCCTGTCGTTCAATCCATTCGCTCTGCAGTTCCCACTCTTTTTGCTGCCGGGCGAAACGCTCAGACCGGTCCTTCAGGTAGTAGGTGTAGTTGCCTCGGTAGTCCTGAATCGTGGTGCCGGAGATTTCAAGAATCCGGCCGACCACGCGGTCCAGAAAGAAACGGTCGTGCGAGACGATGACGAGTGTTTTATTCGTTTCGCGCAAAAATCTTTCGAGCCATTCAATCGACTTGATGTCGAGATGATTCGTGGGTTCGTCCAGGAGGAGTAATTCGGCATTCGACAGGAGAAGCTTGGCCAGCGCCAGGCGATTCTTCTCGCCGCCCGATAAACTACGGCTGGCCTGGTCTAACGCGTCCTTGGAGAAGCCGACACCGAGTAGCGCGGCTTCCGTCCGGGCACGATAACTGTATCCACCTTTCAACTCGAATTCATGCTGGAGCTGGGAATAGCGGTCCAGGACCTCGCGGGCAGGCGTTTCCGCGATAACGTGTTCCAGTTCTCGCATGGCTGCTTCGATGCGTCGAAGATGCTCGAATGCCCGCAGGCCCTCTTCAAGGACCGAGATATCCTCTCGAAAGTCCGGAATTTGGTCCAGTGAACCGATTTCCAATTGCGACCTGCGCGAAACCGAGCCTGAATCCGGTTCATAAGCGCCGGCAATCAACTTGAGAAGAGTTGTTTTCCCGGCGCCGTTTGCGCCAATGAGGCCGATTTTTTCCGATGGGTTGATTTGGAAACCGACGTCTCGAAGAATGTCCTGGGATGCGAACGATTTCGAGACGCCGGTAAGCTGTACGAGCACGGGACGCGAATTACGCGGCTTTTTTCGTAGCTGAAATTTTGCTTGGATCCTTCAGGATCTCGATAGCTCTATTCAGTTGGCGATCCTCTTCTTTAGTCGGCTGCTCCTTTGGGGCAGGTTGTACATCTTGATCGTCGGGCTCGACCGTTTCTTCCGGTGTCTGCCGCATCTCAACCGTCGGTTTGATTCCGGAATCCTGGGGATCCATATCCTGGATTTCCTTGCCGGACGGAGTGAAATACTTTGCAACCGAGATCAAGAGCGCCGACCCGTCATCCAACGGGATGAGCTTTTGGACCGATCCTGATCCAAACGTCTTCACGCCGACCACCTGGCCCCGATGATTGTCTTCGATGGCACCGGCCACGATCTCGGCGGCCCCGGAAGTCGCCTGATTTACAAGCACCGCCACCGGTGCTTTCGTCAGCAAATCCTTCGCGTTGGCGCTAAAGGTTTCCTTGGGGAATTTCTGCCCCTGCAGATACGCGATGGTTCCCGAGTCTAAGAAAAGATTCGCCAGCTGAAGCCCTTCCTTATCGTCTCCTCCCGCCGTGTATCGCAGGTCGAGAACGACGTCGGTGGCCCCCTTTTTGAGCAGCGCATCCAGTTGTTTCCGAACTTCTGCGGTTTTGCCAGTAGCCAGGTATGGGACTTTGACGTACGCAGTATTGTTGTCCAGCATCTTGGCATCAATCGCCGGCGGCGGAGTGATTTCACGGGGCACATTGATCGTATCCGGCTCGGCGCGGCGGCTCTTGATGACGGCAAGCGCTGCGGGTTTGCCCAGCGGGTTTGAAAGTATTCCGTGAACCTGAACAAGATTCATTTCGCGGGTTGTGACGCCGTCGATGGATTCAATAATATCGCCCGGATTTAAACCGGACTTGGCGGCGGATCCTCCGGGAATTGTAGAAATGACGACTGGATATCCAAGCCGAGGAGGTTTCGCCAGAACCGCCCCGATACCGGGGGTTTTAAAGAGATCGTAGTTCTTGTAGAAAGCCACATCCTTCGCCGTGAGATATCCCCCGTAGGGATCCACGTTTTCTACAAGTCCACGGATGGCACCATCCACGGCATTTTTGACGGAAGGCTCGTCGACGTAGTCGTTTTGGATCCTGCTTAAAACCTCCATGAAAATGGATAGCTGCTGGTACGATCCATTCTGGGCGCTGACGCGGCCCAGCATGCCGCCAATAATGGCGTAAACGACGAGGACCGACGAGATCAGCAGGATGGTGTACTTGCTTTTCGAATTCAAAATGGGGACCTCCAAGCGTCTATGTACTACGGTCTGCTGACCGTTAGCCTGGGTTCAATTATAGCCCGGCGAACTGCAGGCTGTATCATGAAATTATGAGGATCATGGCGCTCGATGTGGGCGACAAAACCATCGGCGTTGCGATCAGCGACGCTCTTCTCCTGACAGCCCAGGCGCGGCCCACGATTCAACGAAAAGATGCCAGATCCGACATCGAAGTGCTTCGGCGACTTGCAGAGGAAAACGAAGTGCATCAGATCGTAGTCGGTCATGCGCTGCACATGAATGGAAAAGAGAGCCGCCAAAGCCAGAAAATCGGCTTATTCGCGGGAGAGCTTGAAAAAAAATTGGATATTCCCGTTGTGTTTTGGGATGAACGGCTTACGAGTTTCGCGGCCGAGCAACATTTAGAAGAAATGGGTCTGAACTGGCGCCAGCGGCGCCGACACGTTGATAAAATCGCGGCCATGATCATCCTTCAAAACTACCTCGATAGTCGCCCCGGCCGAACTGCATGAGAAAGCTGGCCGGTCTGCTGTTAATTCTGTTGATCGCCGGAGTGGGATGGTACGTGCGCCGAGAACTGCAAGTCTCGGGGACCCCGGCTGAGGGTCTAATTATCGAGATCCCCCGCGGTCTCGGCGCTCGCGAGATAGTTGGACTCCTGAAGCAAAAAAATGTCATCCGGGATTCAAATGTCGCGTTTGCCTACATCTTATATAGCGGCACGCGAAACAAGCTTCAGGCCGGCGAATATTCTTTTGAGTATCCCGAGACGATCCCTGAAGTCGTGCACAAGATTGCGAACGGGTTAGTGTATCTGCATAAATTTACCGTGCCTGAAGGCTTGACTGTGGAGGCAATCGCGCAGAAATGGCAGGAGCAGGGCTTCGGGCCGGCACAAGATTTTAAAACGGCCGCAGCCCAGTCGGTCGATTTAGTCCGGCAGTTCGACGGAAGCGCAATTTCGGTCGAGGGGTATTTGTTTCCGGAAACGTATTCTTTCCCAGCGCATACAAATCCGCGCCGAGCAATCGAAACCATGATTGCACGGTTCCGGCAAATGGCTGCCAAGCTCCAGGGAGTTCTGCCTGAAGACAGGTGGCCCCTCAATCTTCACGATACAGTCATTCTTGCGTCTCTTATCGAAACCGAGGCAGCTCAACCGGAGGAGCGTCCCGTCGTGGCATCGGTGTACTTGAATCGATTGAACCGGCATACCCTGCTTCAATGTGATCCCACGGTCATATATGCGCTCGCTCAGGCGGACCGGTATACCGGCAGACTGACGCTTGCGGACCTTCGATTCAAATCACCATATAACACCTACGTGAACCGTGGTTTGCCGCCTAGCGCCATTGCAAGTCCCGGCTATGCTTCCTTGCTTGCTGCGATTCAGCCCGCCGATACGAAATATCTGTATTTCGTGCGCACCCTCGAATCGAGGCACACGTTTTCGGAGACACTCGCAGCGCACAATCGCGCTGTTGCGGCATACCGGAAACTCAGGAAGGCCTCCTGAGCGGCCATTATTGGAAAGCGGGATTTTGAAGATATTGCTTTAGCGACGGCTGATTCTGGTCGCGCTTGGAAAGGACTGGAGCGTGCGGGATCGGCCAGTCGATCCCGACGTCCTTGTCGTTCCATGCGACACCGCCCTCGGCATCCGGCCGATAATATCCGGTTTGCTTATATTGGACCTCACATACATCCGAGAGCGTTAAAAATCCGTGGGCAAAGCCGATCGGAACCAGCAACTGCTTCTTATTATCCCCGGTGAGTTCAATACCGAACCATTTTCCGCATGTCGGCGAACTGAGGCGAAGATCCACCGCAACATCAAATACGCGGCCGACCGTGCATCGGACGAGTTTGACGATTGGTGCGCGCATATCTTGATAGTGAAGGCCTCGGAGGACCGGATAGCTGGAACGCGAGTGAGAATCCTGAACGAATTCGTAAGCCACGCCTGCCTGCGCGAAATCGCGTTTGTTCCAGGACTCCATGAAGAATCCACGTTCGTCGCCGAAGAAATCGATTTCGACAACGAGCAACCCTTCCAGCGGTGTTTTGCGCACTCGCATTTTCATGGCGTCATCGATTGTTTCATACTTTCGTGATGCGCATTTTTCTCGCTCTTGGTTCCAACCTCGGAAACCGCGAAGGTTACCTGCAATCGGGTATCGATGGCCTGGCCAATCTTGGCATACGGATTGTCCTTTGCGCGTCATTGTACTCGACCGAAGCTCGGGATGTGCTCGACCAACCGAGGTTCCTGAATACTGTCACAGAAGCAGCTACCGATCTTAGTCCGGATGAATTACTGTCGGCCTGTCTCGAAGTCGAAAACGAAAATCAGCGGACCCGAACCAGGACGAAAGGGCCACGTACTCTGGATATCGACATCATCTTTTACGGAACCGAAATCGTGCAAACCGGCGATCTCATCATACCCCACCCACGTTTCGCCGCCCGCCGCTTCGTTCTGGTACCTCTCGCTGAAATTGCCCCGCAATTTGTCGATCCCGTCAGCGGGAATACCGTCTCGACCTTATTGGAATGCTGCCCCGACCGGGGAGACGTCCGTTTCGCCGGCAGGCTATAGCAATTTTCTTAAGCGTCCCTCCAGCTTTTTAGCATCCTTGGCTGATCGCGTTACGACAAAGACAGTATTCTCACCCGCGATGCTTCCGACCCATTCCGGCCAGCCAGCTTCATCTAACGCTTGCGATACCGTGGAGGCGTGACCCGGCCCCGTCTTGACGACCACGATGTTTTGCGCCACATCGATGTCCACCATGAAGTCGCGGATAATCCGGCTCAAGGATCCTTCGGACTGCTGAATGGCGGGTTCAGCATCGACGACCGTGTACACTCCTCCCGCCTTCGCAAGGCGCAGCTCTTGAATGTCGCGCGACAATGTCGACTGAGAAACCGTAATATTCCGCGCCCTCAGACCGCGCATGAGGTCTTCCTGGCTGGTAATGTCTCCCGAACGAACCAGGTCAAGGATCGCGTTCTGCCGAAGGCGTCTCATGGAGTGCGGAAATTATAACAACCTGATAGTAAAAATGATTGACCCTCAAACGCACCGCATGCATACTTATGCATCTATATGCATAACTATTCAACCTCGGCCGCGGTGGCAGTTCATTCGGATTTTCTATCGCTCTCGCATCTTCGCCGGCAGGAGTTCCAGGCGCTCCTGGCTCTTTGTGCCGATCTTCGTTCAAGAAACTCGTTTGGCGAATTTCTTCAGGGCAAGTCGGTAGCGTTGGTTTTCGAAAAACCATCGGTTCGGACCCGCGTGACCTTTGAAGTTGCGATCCGCCAGCTCGGCGGCTGGCCAATCATGCTGGGTAGCGCCGAGAGTCGCCTGGGCGAGAGAGAACCCATACAGGATCTTGCCAGGAATCTTTCATGCTGGGTGGAGGGGATTGTTGCGCGTGTCTACAATCATCACGATTTGGAAGATCTGGCGCTGTTCGCTTCGATTCCGGTCATCAACGGGTTGAGCGATACGGACCATCCATGCCAGGCGGTTGCCGACCTGTTGACCCTGATGGACGTGTGGCCGAGCTGGTCCGGAAAGGAGTTCGTCTACGTTGGCGATTGGAATAACGTATCGCGGTCGCTATGGCACGCGTGCTCGCTTGCGGGCTTGCGTTTCAGAGCGATCTGTCCGGAGAAATACGCGCCGACTCAACTGGAGCCGGTGGAGTGGTCGACGAAACCGGCGGACGTGAAAGGCGCCGACGCCATTTACACAGATGTATGGGCCAGCATGGGCCAGGAGGACGAATTGCAGGAACGCCTTGAAGTTTTCCGGCCTTATCAGGTAAATGAAAAGCTGATTGCGAAGACGGGAAAACACACGTTGTTTATGCATTGCCTGCCGGCTCATCGAGGACAGGAGGTTACCGACTCCGTCATCGAATCGGATTGTTCGCTCGTCTTTCAGCAAGCCGCAAACCGCCTGCCCGGTGAAAAAGCCATTCTAATCACAGTGTTGGGCGCTGGAATACAAGCCGAGAAAGCTGCTGCGAAGAGAAAGCCCGGGTCGCAATTATGAAGGAAAGAGTGTAAAAAGTTGTCCTGGCGTATTCCGGCGGTCTTGATACCTCCATCATTATTCCCTGGCTCAGGGAGAACTATGGTTGCGAAATCATCGCTATGGCCGGCAACATCGGTCAGGACGATGAACTCCATGGTCTGGAAGAAAAAGCCATCCGGTCGGGCGCTGCCAAGTGCCATGTCGAAGATCTTCGTCACGAATTCGTAACCGAGTACCTCTGGCCGCTGGTCAAATCCGGCGCGATGTATGAAGGAAAGTATCTGCTCGGCACCTCCATCGCGCGGCCTCTTCTGGCGAAGCGCCAGGTTGAAGTCGCGCTGGAAGAAGGTGCTGATGCCGTTGCCCACGGCTGTACCGGTAAAGGCAACGACCAGGTCAGATTCGAGCTCACATATAAGGCATTTGCCCCGCACCTGAAAATCATTGCGCCGTGGCGTGAGTGGAATATCCGATCTCGGCACGAAGCGATTGCTTACGCCAGAGAACGGAATATCCCGATCACTGCGACTGCCGAGAAGATTTACAGCCGTGACAGCAATATCTGGCACATGAGTCACGAAGGCGGTGTCCTGGAAGATCCTGCGCAGGCTCCGCCGGAAGATTTGTTCATGCTGACGCTGGATCCACGGTCGTGCCCTGAAGGCGAGAGCGAAATCACAATTGATTTTCAGCAGGGCGTTCCCGTCGGACTGAATGGATACACGATCCGTCCAGTGCAGCTCCTCGAAGATTTAAACGAAATCGCCGGGACCAACGGGATTGGCCGTGCCGATTGCGTCGAAAACCGCGTCGTGGGTATGAAGTCGCGCGGTGTTTATGAAACTCCGGGCGGGACGCTCATCACGACAGCGCATCGCGAGTTGGAGTCGCTCGTCCTGGACCGTCAAACCCGCTACCACAAAGATATCCTCAGCATTACCTACGCCCAGATGGTCTATGAGGGCCATTGGTTCACTCCTCTGAGAGAAGCATTCGATGCGTTCTTCGCGAAAACCCAGGAAGTCGTGACCGGTTCCGTGACGATGAGCCTGTATAAAGGCACGATGGCCGTGAAGAGCCGCAAATCGCCATTCAGTCTGTACCGCCAGGACATCGCATCTTTTGATACGGGCAGTTACAATCACCACGATGCAGAAGGCTTCATCAATCTTCTCGGCTTGCCCGCCGCCGTCCGGTCGCGCCTGATGGTGAATCAGTATGAAACTTTGGCAAGGTCGGTTTGAGGAGGAGGGCGACCCGGTCTTCGAAAAGATGAACCGGTCGCTGGGAATCGACGCGGTTCTTCTCGAAGTCGACATCCGTGCCAGCCGCGCGCATGCGCGATCGCTCGTTGGTTGTGGCGTGCTCACCCAGCAGGAATGGACCGTCATCGATCAGGGTCTCGAGCAGATTCTTTCCGAATACTCTCCCGAACAGGTCAAGGCCAGTCCTTACGAAGACATCCATACGTTTGTCGAAGCGACGCTTGCTTCCAAGATTGGTCCTGTTGCCGGCAAACTGCACACCGGGCGCAGCCGGAACGATCAGGTGGCGACCGATTTTCGATTGTTCGTTCGCAAAGCCATCGGTCTCGTCCTGGCCGATCTGGAAGCCTTACAGCTGGCTTTGATCGAAAGCGGGGCACGTTATTCCGACGTCATCATTCCGGCATATACGCACCTGCGCCGCGCGCAGCCTGTTCGCTGGAGCCACTACTGTCTCGCCTACGTCGAAATGTTCCGGCGCGACGCCGAACGATTCGAACAATCGCTCAGCCGGGTCGATATTCTTCCACTCGGCTCTGGAGCTGTCGCAGGTTCCAATTTTCCTGTCGATCGAGAAGCCGTGGCAAAGGAGCTGGGCTTCAGCAAAATTTCGACCAATAGTCTCGATGCGACGTGCGACCGCGATTTTGTACTCGAGTTCTTGTCGAATGCCGCGATCCTTTTAGCCCACGCGAGCCGCCTCGCCGAAGACTGGATCATATACTCAACAGAGGAGTTTGGGTTTCTCGAGCTTTCGGAGAAGGTAACAACGGGCAGCAGCCTCATGCCCCAGAAAAAGAATCCCGATGGATTCGAACTGATTCGGGCAAAGGCGGCAATGACGACCGGGTTGCTTACCGGCTTCCTGGGCGTGATGAAGGGCCTTCCTACTGGCTACAACAAAGATCTACAGGAGGACAAAGAGGCACTCCTCAAAGCGTTCGAAAACGTCCGGCTCTCTTTAAGCGTGCTCCGCTTGTCGGTTCGGACCGTAACCATAAGAACCGATCGGACGGAGGAGGCAGCAAGCGATTCCTTCATGGGTGCTACCGATCTCGCGGATTTTCTGGTGATGAAGGGCGTGCCGTTCCGTAGCGCTCACGAAATCGTCGCGCGCGCGGTACGCGAGGCGCTTCAGCAGAACAAGCAACTCGACGAAATCGATCTCACGACGTTTTCACCATTCTTTTCGGAACTTCCAGCCGACTATCTTGCGCCGGAAAATATTGTGAACCGCAAAAGTCAATCCCCTGCCCTCCGGTAAATGCGGCCCGCGGAATCGGTAAACGCCGATCGTGGCGTAGCGCTCTACGCGCTTGGAGTCGTCACGATTTTGAATTTTCTCAACTACATTGACCGGTTCATTCTGGCGGCGGTTCTGCCACGAGTTAAAAGCGAATTTATCCTGACGGACTTTCAGCTTGGCCTGCTGGCGAATATCTTTCTCGTGTCATACTTTGTCACCTCCCCAGTCTTCGGAGCATTAGGCGACCGCGTGTCGCGGCCCCGGTTAATGGCCGCCGGCGTGAGTGCCTGGAGTATAGCGACAGCCGCTGCCGGCATTACTGCGAACTTCGTTCAATTACTGATTGCCCGCGCCGGAGTTGGTATCGGCGAAGCCGCTTACGCAAGCATTTCCCCCGCATTGCTGTCCGACTACTTTCCGCGCGCGCTGCGCGGCCGTGCATTTGCCGTTTTTTACGTCGCAATTCCCGTGGGATCTGCGGCCGGATTCTTACTCGGCGGCGCGCTGGAGCGCGCCTTTGGCTGGCGCGCCGCATTCTACGCCGTAGGCTTGCCCGGCATCGTCTTGGCGTTGCTGGCCCTGCGTGTACCCGACCCGATTCGCGGCGCGACGGAAGAACCCTCTCCCTTTGGGAGAGGGCAGGGTGAGGGTCTCAATCTGCGAACCACCTTATCAAGTCTGTTTCACAATCCCACATACGTCGGCACCGTCCTCGGTTACGCCGCCTACACCTTTGCTCTCGGCGGCCTCGCCTTCTTTATGCCGACATATTTCGAACGCGTTCGCGGCCTCGAGCTTTCTCACGCCGATTTCATCGTCGGAAGCGTGACGGTCCTCGCGGGTCTCAGCGGCACTTTTCTTGGCGGGTATCTAGGCGATTGGACAGCAGCACGAGTCAAACATGGCCAATTGTGGCTATCAGGCGCGTCCAGTATTGCGGCGGTAATCCCGGCGTGGCTGGCCCTGACTGTGGCCTCTTCCCCCACATATATCGTCTGGTTTTTCGTTGCCGAGTTCCTTCTATTCCTCAGCACGGGACCCGTCAACGTGGTGATTGTCGGCGCCGTACACCCAGGCGTGCGGGCGATGGCGATGGCAGTGAGTATCTTCGTGATTCACTTATTAGGGGACGCTATATCCCCTCCAATCATTGGATGGCTGGCCGACTTCCATGGCCTCGCGCGCGCCGTGTTGATCGTCCCTGTCGCGATTGCGATTTCGGGTCTGGTCTGGACTGCTACCGCGGCGGTAACTAATTGAGATCGAGTACCATTGCGATTTCGTCGCAATTGCCATACTTGGGACACGCGATGCAGTCCTTCCAGACTTTCATTGGCAAGTCGGTGTGCTGAACGGTTCTGAAACCCATTTTCTGGAAGAACGCCGGCGCAAGAGTCAAAGCGAAGACATGTGCGATCTTGCCGGAGCGGGCTTTTTCGATAAGCGCCTCGACAATCGCACTGCCGGTTCCGCGCACCGGCTTGTGGGGCGCCGTGGCCAAACCGAAGATCTCTGCTGTGCTGCTGGAGTATTGCTCAAGCCCCCCACACCCGACGATCTGCCCGTCGACGTCAGCGACCAGATAGGTCGATAAAGATTCTGCAAGCGCGGTGTGCGACCGCGGGAGCATGATGCCTTGCGCTGCGTAATGCGAGATGATGCGGACAATCGTTTCGATGTCCGCGTGTGTCGCGGGTCGAATGTTCACGATGACGCTCCGAATGTCGTCCGGCCGACGCGCACCAATCCGATTCCGGCATCCATGGCAGCCTTCACGGCTTTCAATTTTGGTACCATGCCGCCACTGACGAAACTCGCTTTCAAGAGCTCGCCTGGATCAAGCGACCGGTCGATGACGTGCCCATCCGCGTTCTTCACGCCCTCAACGTCGGTCAAGAACACCAATTCGCTGCATTCCAGCGCGACAGCCACCGCAGCGGCGGTTTCGTCTCCATTGACGTTGAGCAGGGAATCTTCTCCGACCGCCAGAGTCGGAATGACGGGCATCTGACCTCGATCGAGAACAGCCGTCAGAGCCGTTCGGTCGGCGCGAACGTCCATTCCAACAAAACCCCATGGACCCGATTTTTTCGCCGCGCGAACCACACCGAACATTCCGACCGCCGGGAAACCCTGTTGACGCAACTCTTGGATAAGCGCGGTATGGACTTCGCCTAGTAATGCCGCACGAACCGCCGCCAATGTCGCTTCGTCAGTCACGCGCAGGCCTTCAATGAAAACGGAACGAATGTTCATTTGCTCGAGCATGCGCGTAATTTGCAAGCCGCCGCCGTGGACGATGACCGTGCGTTCGCCGGCCACACGACGGATTTCTACGACCGCTTTCGC
>Ga0134071_10000060_pt1 | contig 28752 bp, 28 predicted proteins | sample 15_taG_27_FD_94466 | JGI IMG/M metagenome (GOLD analysis project Ga0134071, IMG submission 94466) | Grasslands soil microbial communities from the Angelo Coastal Reserve, California, USA - 15_D_Rain_40cm_5_09082015 | ecosystem: Environmental > Terrestrial > Soil > Grasslands ...
CGCCGCTGTCGGTCCCCCCCTCGCCGCCGGTGCCCATCAACTCCATCGGCTGCATGCTGATCCCCGGCAGGTTGGCGTCGATCATGAACCACGAGAGGTTCTCGTGGCGCTTGCCCTTGGGGTCGGTGTTGACGATCATCCAGATCCGGTCGGTCCCGTTGTCGCTGCCGACGAAGATCTTCTGTCCTCGGATCACGTACCCGTCGCCGTCGCGTACCGCCGTCGTCATGCGCACGCCGGCCAGGTCGGAGCCGGCGCCGGGCTCGGTGAGGAGCTGCCAGGTGCGGACCTCGCCGCAATAGATCGGGGGCAGGAACGCCTGCCGCTGCTCCTCGGTGCCCCACACGAGGATCGACGCCGAGCCGAGGCGGCCGCCGCTGTCGTAGTAAGGCGGCAAGGACAAATCGAAGCGGTCGACCTCCTCCTCGAGGATGATCGCGTGGTCGACGTCGAGGCCGCCGCCGCCGTACTTCGCCGGCGCGGTGGGATAGAGCCAGCCCTTCGCGCCGAGCTTCCGACCGAGGTCGCGCAGCTCGAGATAGCGCCGGTAGTTGTCCTCGGCGGAGGTCGGCGTGCGCAGCATCGACGGCGCCACGTTCGCCTCCAGCCACGCGCGCACTTCGCGCCGGAACCGCTGCTGCTCCTCGGTGTACGTCACCTCGAAATCCATACGCTCTCCTCTCGCGGCCCTGGTGCCTGGGAAGGTAGCACAGTCCAGTACGATGATCGTATGAGGAGGTAGCGGCATGTCCCGTCGCAAAACGGCCCGGATCTTGATCGGGACCGCCTTCGGGGTCCAGCTGGCCGGCTTGATCGTCGATATCGTGTGGCACGCGCTCCATTCCGACTTCGCGGCGGCGACCACCGAGCAGATGCTCGTCCATCTCGGGACCGTGCACATGCCGATCTACGTGGGCGTGGTGTGCGTCGTGCTGACGACCGCGTGGGCGCTGATCGATCAGGCGCGCCGACCGCCGATCGGCGCGGCGTTTCCGGTCGCCTTCGTGGGCGCACTGATCTCGGCGGCGGGCGAAGCCTGGCACGCGTTCATGCACCTGCAGCTCGACACGCACGGCGGGCCCATCGCGGCGGCGACGTCGTTCGTCGGGCTCCTGATCGTGGCGGCCGCGATGTGGGCGAGCGGGCGTCGCGATCGACGGAGGACCCCGGCCGACGTCGACCAGCGGCGCGCGGCCTGAACCGGGAAGCGCTCGCTAGCCGACCTCGCCGCGGATCTTCGTGTGCAGCGCGCCCAGCACGTCGGTCATCGCGGCGACCGAGCGCGCGCCGGCCTGGAAGATCGCGGTCGCGTTCAGGGCGACCCACTGAAAGCCCATCGCCTTGAGCTCGACCACCCGCGCCACGACCCGGTCGTGCTCGGCGTAGAACTTCTTGCCCGCGGCGTCGCGCGGCGGCGAGGCGACCATCGCCTGCAGGCCGATGGCCGCGAGGTCGCGCCCGGCGGCCTCGGCGTGCCGGCGGATGGTGTCGATGCAGTGGCGAGCACTCTCCGCGTCGGCGAGCTGGTTGCCGAGCCAGCCGTCGCCGAGCTCGCCCACGCGGCGTAGCGCGCGCTCGGAGCGGCCGCCGATCCAGATCGGCAGGCGGCTGCCCTGCGGGGGCTTGGGCTCCATGCCCATCGCCGTGATCGGGTAGTAGCGGCCCTTGAAGTCGACCTGCGCGTCGTTCCAGTAGGTGCGCAGCAGACGGATCGCCTCGTCCATGCGCACGCCGCGCGTGTGAAAATCCTCGCCGAGCGCCTCGTACTCCGACTCCTGCCAGCCGACGCCGACACCCAGGCGCACGCGGCCGCCCGAGAGCGTGTCGAGCGTGCTCACCTGCTTGGCGACCAGGGTCGGATGGCGCTGCGGCAGCACGAGCACCTCGGTGCCGAGGGTCACCCGTGTGGTGACGGCGGCCATGTACGAGAGCACCATCAGCGCCTCGAGGATCGGCATCTGCGGCGGATACGGACCGGGCGGCCGGCCTTCCCTCGGGTAGCCCATCACGACGTGGTCGAACATGTCGATGTGGTCGTAGCCGATCTGCTCGACGGCCTGGGCCAGGCGCATCACGCCCTGCGGCCCTTCGCGATAGGAGACGCTCGGGAACTCGACAGTGAGCTTCATGGCTCGATCAATATATCCCCAAGTGCTGGCGCAGGTCGACGCCGCTCCGGGTGAGCTCGGCCGCCGGCCCTTCGACCACGACCTGGCCGCTGTTGAGGACGACGATGTCGTCGGCGACGTCGAACACGAGCTTGGCGTTCTGCTCGACGAGCACGATCGAGAGCCCCTGAGCCTTGAGACGCCGGATGGTTGCCATGACCTCGGCGACGATCTGCGGCGCCAGCCCCTCGGAGGGCTCGTCCATCAGGAGCACGCGCGGGTTCGACATCAGCGCGCGCCCGATCGCCAGCATCTGCTGCTCGCCGCCCGAGAGCGATCCGGCGATCTGCTTGTCGCGCTCGCGCAGGCGCGGGAAGAGCTCGGAGACCGAGTCGAGCGTCCACAGCATCGGCAGATCGCCCTGCGGCTTCCGCCCGGCCACCGCCAGGTTCTCGCGCACGGTCAGGCTGCGAAAGACGCGACGGCCTTGGGGCACCAGGGCCACGCCGAGGGCCGCGATGTTCTCGGGCGCGCGCCCGGTGACGGCCCGGCCGTAGACGCTGACGGCGCCACGGCGGGGCGCGAGCAGACCGACCGTGACGTTCATCGAGGTCGACTTGCCGGCGCCGTTGCGTCCGAGCAGGCCGAGCAGCCGCCCCTCGCCCAGCCGGAACGACACGCCGTGGAGCACGTGGCTGTCGCCGTAGAAGGCGTCGATCTCCTCGAGCGCGAGCGCGTCGTTCGCCAAGGCGCCAACTATACCGGATACAATGAGGCGTCATGAAGACGATCGCTGCGCTCGTCGCGGTCGTAATCCTGCTCCTGCATGGCGGCGTGCTCGCCCAGAGCGCGCGGCCGACCCTCGTCATGATCTCGATCGACGGTCTGCGGCCCGACTACGTGACGGCGGCCGACGCGCACGGGCTGAAGATCCCGAACCTGCGCCGCTTTCTCAGAGAGGGCGCGTTCGCCGACGGGGTCGCCGGCGTGATCCCGACCGTGACCTACCCGAGCCACACCACCCTGATCACCGGCGTGTGGCCCGCGAAGCACGGCATCCTCGCCAACACGACCTTCGACCCGCTCGGGACGAATCAAGGCGGCTGGTACTGGTACGCCGAGGACATCAAGGTCCCGACGCTCTGGGACGCGGCCCGGCAGGCCGGCATGACGACCGCCAGCATCCAGTGGCCGGCCAGCGTCGGCGCTCGCGTCACCTGGAACATCCCCGAGGTCTGGCGCGCCAACACGGACGAGGACGCGAAGCTGCTCCGGGCGCTCGCGACGGCAGGGCTCCTGCCCGAGCTCGAGCAAGAGCTCGGCCCGTATCCGCGGGGGCAGGAGATCGAGGACGACGAGCGGCGCGGGACCTACGCAACGCGTCTGCTCGAGAAGAAGCGCCCGCAGCTCCTGACCCTGCACCTGCTAGCGCTCGATCACGTCGAGCACGAGACCGGCCCGCTGTCTCGCGAGAGCTTCGCCGTCCTCGAGCGCCAGGACACCGTCGTCGGCAAGCTCCGCGACGCGGCCGATCGCATCGCGCCGGGCAACGCGTACGTCGCGATCGTCTCCGATCACGGCTTCGTGAAGATCGAGACGCGATTCAATCCCTTCCCCGCGTTCCGGGATGCGGGCCTGATCACCCTGAACGGGCGGGGCGCGGTGACGGACTGGAAGGCGATGCCCTGGACCGCGGGAGGGTCTGCGGCCATCGTGCTGAAGGATCCCGCCGACCGAGCGACGCTCGCCGAGGTGCGCGCGCTGCTGGACAAGCTCGCAGCCGATCCGGCGAACGGCATCGATCGGGTCCTCGACGCCGACGCGCTGCACGCGCGCGGAGGCTTTCCGATCGGCTCCTTCCTTATCGGCTCCAAGCCCGGATGGTTCGTCGGCTCGGGTTACACGGGCGGCGTCATCACCAAGACCAACCGGTCCGGCACGCACGGCCATCTGCCGGATCTTCCCGAGCTGCGAGCGGCGTTCTTCGTCGTCGGGCCTCGTGTGCCCGCGGGGCGCTCGCTCGGTCTCGTCGACATGCGGGACATCGCGCCGACCCTGGCTCATCGCCTCGGGCTGTCACTGCCCTCGGCGGATGGCAAGCCGTTGCTGCCTTGATTATCGGCGAGTAACTCTTGACGAGTAACTCTTACGGGAGCCTCAAGTGCCGTGTCGACCGATAGGAGGGCGCCGGGACCGAGTGGTCGACCACGTCCATCACCCTGAGTCGCTTCGAACCCTCCTCGAGGGCGCCGGCGATCGTTGGGAAGGTCTCGTGTGACTCTTCGATGAGCTCACCGGCGTAGTTGACGATCCGCCAGCGCCACAGAGGTGTCTGGGGCGTCGAAAACGCCAGAACTTGCACGGTGCCCGCCGCCCTACCAGCGACTCCGCTTGAACCCGCCGCCGCGAAGACCGCCGCCCGATCCGGAGGGCTTGGCCAGCTCGACTTTCAGTGTCCGCCCGTCGACCTCCTGGCCATTGAGCTTCTTGACGGCCGCCTCGGCCTCCTCGGTGGTAGCCATCTCGACGAAACCGAATCCCCTCGATCGGCCGGTCTCACGGTCGGTGACGACGGCCGCCGATTCTACGGCGCCGACCTGCGCGAAAACCTCCCGCAGGCGCTCGGTGGATGTAGAGAAGGAAAGACCGCCGATGAAGAGCTTCTGAGCCATGACACACCTCTGAGGAATCTCCCGCAGTTGAAGCCACACCCCGGTACGCGGAAGACGGCGCCAGAGTCGTGGTCTGGTAGAGGAGCGGCGCTCCGAATGGAGTCACGCCAAAGGCCAGACCACGCTAGTGTGACACACATTATGTGTTTGCGCTTCTGGAGGTAGAATCGCCCCATGCTCAGCGAGGAGCAGAACCGAGCCTTGACGCAAGTCGGCGCCGACACGCCCATGGGCGAGCTGCTCCGGCGCTACTGGATGCCGATCGCCGCCGTCGCCGAGCTCGACGACCGCCCGACCAAGCCCGTGCGGCTCATGGGCGAGGACCTCGTCCTCTACAAGGACAAGGCGGGCACGTACGGGCTTGTCGACCGACACTGCCCTCATCGGCGCGCGGATTTATCGTATGGCTGGGTCGAAGGCTGCGGCCTGCGCTGCCATTACCACGGCTGGCTCTGGGAGCACACGGGCCGGTGTCTGCAGCAGCCGTTCGAGGCGATCGCGCACCCCGAGGCGAAGTTCAAGGACCGCGTGCGCATCAAGGCCTACCCGGTCGAGGCGAAGGCCGGCCTCTTGTGGGCCTATCTTGGGCCGCCGCCGGCGCCGCTGGTTCCGACGTGGGAGCCCTTCACCTGGGGCAACGGCTTCGTGCAGATCGTGTTCTCCGAGGTCCCGTGCAACTGGTTCCAGTGCCAGGAAAACTCGATCGATCCGGTGCACTTCGAGTGGCTCCACTCGAACTGGTCGCGCGCGCTCGGCGGCGCAGACGGCGAGCGCTCGCCCGCGCACCTGAAGGTCGGCTTCGACGAGTTCGAGTACGGCTTCGTCTACCGGCGGATCCTCGAGGGCCAGTCCGCAGAGGACGAGCTCTGGACCGTCGGGCGCTGCTGCCTCTGGCCGAACTGTCTCTTTACCGGCGGCCACTTCGAGTGGCGCGTGCCGATCGACGACGCGAACATGCTGAGCGTCGGGTGGTTCTTCGACCGCGTGCCCAACGAGATGGAGCCGTACCGGCAGGAGCGGATCCCCTACTGGGTGAGCCCGATCAAGGACGCGCTGACCGACCGCTGGATCACCTCGCACGTCATGAACCAGGACTTCGTCGCCTGGGTCGGCCAGGGTACGGTCGCCGACCGCACGCAGGAGCACCTCGGCGAGAGCGACCGCGGCGTCATCATGATGCGCCGGCGCATCCTCGAGGACGCCGAGCGCGTGGCGCGCGGCGAAGAGCCCAAGGGCCTGATCCGCGATCCGGAGAAGAACCGCGTCGTGCGGCTGCCGATCATCGGCCGCGACTTCTTCGTCAACGGCTCGGCAAAGGTCGAGAGCGAGACCTCGCGCCAGCGAACGCCGGGACTGCTGCTCCGTCGAGAGTTCCCGTTCCTGGTGGGTCAGCCCGAAGAGGTCCGCGCCGAGTACCGCCGCGCGATGGGACTGCCCGAGCCCGGCGTCGACGCCCGCTCACGCGCGGGCTAAGGGGGCGATCATGGCCAATCTCGTTCTCGGCATCGCCACGTCTCACACGCCGATGCTCACCCTGCCGGCCGAGCTCTGGTCGTCGTACGCTCGGAACGACGAGCGCAACCGCGAGCTGGCCTTCCCGCCGCACGGCGTCGTGATGTCCTACGAGGAAGGGCTGCGCAGCGTCACCCCGGAGACCAGCGCGAAGTTCCGGGGGATCGAGCCGTATCGCGCGCAGGCCGAGGCCTGCCAGCGCGCGCTCGACGAGCTGTCGGCCACGTTGCGCGCCGTGAATCCCGACGTCACCGTGATCATCGGCGACGACCAGGACGAGTGGTTCTTCGAGGACAACATGCCGGCGCTCTCGGTGTACTGGGGCGACACCGCGCCGCTGATCCCGCGCCAGGTGCCGCCCGGCACGCGCGATCCCGAGGTGATCGAGGCCATCAGGCGCGGCTACGGCGACGTACCGATGGACGTCCCGGTCGCGAGCGCGTTCGGCCGCTACCTGATCGAATACCTGATCGAGCACGACTTCGACGTCGCCCACATGCGCTACGTCAAGCAGCCCTACGGCGGGCGCATCGCGCGCCGCTATCCCACGAAGCGGGGCGAGCTCGACTACGTCCGTGAGACGCCGCCGCGCGAGCAGGGCCTGCCCCACGCCTTCTCGTTCATCGTCAAGCGGCTGTTCGACAACACGCCGCGGCCGATCCTGCCCGTGTTCCAGAACACGTGCTATCACCCGAACCAGCCGACGCCTCGCCGCGCCTTCGCCACGGGAGAAGCGATCGCCGGGGCCATCGCCGAGTGGCAGGAGCCGGCGTCGGTCGCGGTCATCGCCTCGGGCGGGCTGAGCCACTTCGTGGTCGACGAGAACCTGGATCGCAGCTTGCTGCGCGCGCTGCAGCAGCGAGACGCCGCGGGGCTGCGCGCGATTCCGCGCACCCAGCTCTACTCGGCCGCCTCCGAGGCGCTGAACTGGGTGGCGCTCGGCGGCGCCATGCAGAAGACCGATCTCAAGATGGAGCTGCTGGACTACGTCCCGGTCTATCGCACGCCGGCCGGCACCGGCGGCGGCTGGGCGTTCGCGCGCTGGCGCTAGAGCGTCAGTGCGCGGAGGTCAGACCGGGCGCGCGCACGTAGACCGGCTCGACGAAGCGATTCACGATCGGGTTCTCCTGCTACGCCTGGAAGGTCGAAGCGACTTTCTGGTACCCGCCCGACTCCGTCATCGCCTCCTCCCGGTAGAGCCCGAGCGCCTCGAGCACCGGCCGGTCCTGGATCGAGAACAGGATCGCGGCCTCGCGCGACGACGTGCTGGCGTGCTCGTGAAGCGCCCACGACGGCAAGGTGATGACGTCGCCCCGTCCCCACGCGAAGCGCATGCCGTCGATGATCGTCTCGCCCGCCCCCTGCACCACGTAGTACACGGCGCTGCCCGTGTGGCGGTGCGCCTTGAGCTTCTTGCCCGGCCGCAGCATCTGGATCCAGCACGACATCGTCGGCAGGAGCGCGCCTCCGGTCTGCGGGTGCGTGTACTCCAGCGCGATGTCGTCCCACTCGTCTCCGGGGATGTCGCGCATCGAGTTCAGCGACCGATACGTCGTCTCCCAGGAGTAGAGGAGCAGCGGCGACGACTGCAGCCGCTCCTTCACCCACGTGGGGCTCAGGCTCACGTGGCCATGGAGCGCCAGCGAGGCGTTGTTGGGCTTCGTCAGCGGGAACCGCTCCTTGTCGTACATCTGGAAGAACATCGCGTTGAGCGCCTGGATCAGCGGCACGTCCAGGCCGTCCATCCACACCACCGGCTTGTCGGTCTCGTTGCCGTGGTCGTGCCACGCCCAGCTCGGCGTCAAGACGAGATCGCCCGGCGCCATGTAGACGCGCTCGCCGTCGACGGCGGTGTAGCCGCCCGAGCCTTCCATGATGAAGCGGATCGCGGTCGGCGTGTGGCGATGGGCGCGCGCCACCTCCCCGGGCAGCAGGAGCTGGATCGCCGCGATCATCGTGTTGGTCGTCGCCCAGCGCCCGTCGAGGCCAGGGTTGAAGAGCTGCAGCGCCCTACGCTCCTCGCCCACCGGCACGGCTTCGCCGGCCTCGCGCACGAGCGACTCGATCAGCGACGCCTTCCACATGTACGGGATGGCCTTCGGCTCGGGGTGCTTCGTCATCTGGCTCGCCAGCTCCCAGAGCCCGTACATGTGGGCGGCGTGCATCTTCTCGTGGAACTCTTTCTCGGCTGCGGTCGCGACGGGACGCGTCATGGCTACCCTCCTACTTTTGCTACCGGCGCCTTCAGATCGTAGAACCGGAGCGCGTTCTGTCCGAGGATCTTCGCCTTCACGCGGGGCTCGATGTCTTTGCGTTTCATCAGCTCGTCGACCGTGTGGGGCCACTCGCTGTCCCAGTGCGGGTAGTCCGAGGCGTAGATGATGTTGTCCTCGCCGACCCAGCCGACCACATACGGGATCGTCTTCTCCTCCGGCTCGCACGAGAAGTACGCGCGACCGCATGTCACATACTCGCTCGGCTTGGCCTTGCAGAGCGGCGCGTCCCACGGGCGCTTCTCGAACTCGCCGTCCATATGCTCCATGAAGAACGGCACCCAGCCGGCGCCCGACTCCATGAACCCGATGCGCAGCCGCCGGAACTTCTCGAAGAGCCCGCCGTAGACACAGCTGATCACGGAGATCATCTGCTCGGGCGCGTGGGTCCACGTGTGCACCGCCAGGAAATTGCTGAACCGGTAGGGATCGCCCGTCTCGCTGCCCGAGGCGTGCATGCCCACCGGCACGCCCAGGCGTTCGGCCTCTTCGTAGATCGGCCAGAAGAACGGGTCGGCCACGTTCCGCCCGGGGATGAAGGTCGGGAACATCAGCCCGACCAGCCCCAGGCGCGAGACGGCCCGGTCGAGCTCGCGGGCGGCCTCGGTCGGGTCGAGGTAGGGCACGATCGCCACGCCCTTCAGGCGGTCGGGCACGGCCTTGCACCAGTCGGCCATGAAGTCGTTGTAGGCGCGGCAGAGTGCCGCCTGGTAGTCCGGCTCGCGGATCTCACCGATCCGTAGCGCGGACGTGGGATAGAGAAACGCGAGGTCGATCCCCTCCTGCCCCAGGTCGGCCAGCATCTCCTGCGGCGTGTCGGGGTCGCGCCCCATGTCGCCGTTGGGGGCCTGGCGCCGGTCCCACTGGGCGCCCGGGAAGAAGGCGATCCGGCGGCGGTACTGTTCCGGCAAGTATTTCTGGTAGCACCGGTGCGGAAAGTCCATGACATGGCCGTCGCCGTCGACGATGTAGATGCCGTCGCGCATGGGAACCCTCCTTGTGGCCTGGCCACAGAATATAGCCTTTCTGGAAATCCGCGGGGGGGGGAGGCGACCAGACTCGTGCCACTGATCCGATAAGAACTGGCTCGCTCCCCCGGCGCAGCCCCGGGGTCAAGCGACAACCTTGCGATTCTTCGGTCCCGGAATCACGGGCACCGCCCTTGCTTCGTTAGCGTCTATGACCCTGCGCCCTCGCCCGACCAGAACCGCTGCGCTCGTGAATCGCCTGTGGTCGCTGGTGCCTTCGGGCGGATCGCTTCCGGAGCGCGTATGGCGGGCACGGCATCGCTTCCTGGTCGGGCTGACGTTTTTCCACGTCGTGATCATCGCGCTGACCGGACCAGTGCTCGGCAAACACTGGGAGCTCTCGTTCCGCGCGCTCCTCGACGACGACAGCTCGCTGCACGTCGTGGGCGAGGCGCTCGTGGTGGCGTTGTTCGGCGTCCTCGCGTGCTGGCGGCGAGTGGGCCGCACCGTGCAGGCCACGTTCGTCGGCTTCGGCCTCATGAGCGCCTCCGCGATCCTCGTGCACCTCTCGGGGGGGTACATCGAGCTCCACTTCCACTTCTTCGTCATGCTCACGTTCCTGGCTCTCTGTCAGGACTGGATCCCCTACCTCCTGGCCGTCGCCTTCGTCGCGGTCCATCACGGCGTCGTGGGCGTGCTCTGGCCGCAGTCGGTCTACAACCACGAAGCGGCGTTCAGTGCGCCGTGGACGTGGGCGGGCATCCACGCGCTGTTCGTCCTCTGGTCGTGCGTGGGCAGTGTCGTCGCCTGGCGCTTCAACGAGCGGGCGTTCGCGCAGACCGCGCTCATCCTCCAGGCGGCCGGCGAAGGCATCTTTGGAGTCGACATCGAGGGGCGGATCACCTTCATCAATCCAGCGGCCGCCACGATCCTGGACGTGGACGCGCGGGCAGTCATCGGCAGGAAGCTCGGCCAGGTCGTGCATCACCTCGCCTCCGACGGCGCGCGCCTGCCCGACGAGGACTCGCCGATCCTGGCGCCCCTCAAGGGCTACAAGGCGCATCACGCGACGGACCAGATCTTCGGGCGGATGGACGGCAGCTACGTGCCGGTCGACTACGTGAGCACGCCCATGATCGAGCGCGAACAGCTGACGGGAGTGGTCGTGAGCTTCAACGACATCACCGCGCGCCATCGCTCCGAAGCCGCGCTGCAGCAGAGCCATCGGATGCTGGAAGAGACCCTTCGGCAGCTGAAGACGACCCAGCAACAGATGCTCCAGCAGGAGCGGCTGCGCGCGATGGGCCAGATGGCCAGCGGCATCGCCCACGACTTCAACAACTCGCTCTCCCCGATCGTGGGCTTCGCCGAGCTGCTCATGAAATCGCCCGATCTGCCGCGCGAGACGACGCGGACCTACGCGCAGCTCATCAACACCGCCGCGCTCGACGCCGCCTCGGTCATCCGTCGCCTGCGCGAGCTCTATCGTGACCGCAGCGAGGGTGTCATCGGCGACCCGGTGGACCTGCGGCGTTGCATCGACGAAGTGGTGGCCCTCACGCAACCGCGCTGGAAGAATCAGGCGCTCGGACAGGGCATCGCGATCCGGGTCGATACGCGCGTCACCGACGTGCCGGGCTTTCCGGGGGACGCCGCCGGCATTCGCGAGATGCTGGCCAACCTGATCTTCAACGCGGTCGACGCGATGCCGAAGGGCGGCACGATCACGGTGTGCGCGCGCGCGGAGGGCGGCGGGGTGCGCCTCGAGGTCAGCGACACCGGCACCGGCATGTCGGACGAGATCCGGCAACGGCTGCCTGGAGCCCTTCTTCACGACGAAGGGCCAGCACGGCACCGGCCTTGGACTCTCGCTCGTGCACACGACCGTCGAGCGCCACGGCGGGACCTTGAGCATCGAAAGCGCCCCGGGCCGCGGCAGCACGTTCATCGTGCGGCTTCCCCTTCACGGCGAAGCGGCCACCGCGATCGCCGACGCCGAGTCGTCCGAGCCGTTGCAGCCGCTGCATATCCTCCTGGTGGACGACGATCCGCTCGTGCGCACGTCCGTCGTCGCCCAGCTCAATAGCCAGGCGCACAGCGTCGAGACCGCCGCGAACGGGCGCGAAGGGCTCGACCGCTTCGCGTCGGGCCGCTTCGATCTGGTCGTGACGGACCGCGCGATGCCGGAGATGGGCGGCGACCAGCTCGCGGCCACCATCGAGCGGTCGGCCTCGAACACACCCGTGATCATGCTCACCGGCTTCGGCGATTTGATGGGCGCCAAGGGCGACCGCCCGCCGGGCGTCGATGCCGTGGTCAGCAAGCCCGTAACGCTCGACGCCCTCACTCAGGCCATCCTCAAGGTCATTCCGCGCCGCTAGACATCCCCCGCCCCGCGGTGGTACACGTCCGGACTATCCGGGACGCGGAGGGCGCCTCATGATCCTGATCATCGGCGGCATGGGCTTCATCGGCCTAAACACGGCGCTGAGGTTCCTGGAGGTCGGCAAGCGGGTCGTCATCTCCCAGCACAGCGCGCGCCGCATCCCCGACGTGCTCAAGGGCGAGATCGGCAACCGTGCGATGGTTGCCCAGATGGACGTGACCAACCCCTACGAGGTGTTCGAGGTGGTCCGCCGCCACCAGGTCGAGTCGATCGTGAACCTGATGGCGCCGCCGGCGCGCAGCCTCTCGACCCAGTCCGACTATCACCTGTACACGGCCGGCCTGCAGAACGTTCTGGAAGCCGCGCGCACGTTCGGCCTCAGGCGCGTGTCGCTCGGCAGCTCCGTCGCCGTCTACGGCGGGATCCCGGTCGGGCCCTACCGCGAGGACACGCCGCTGCCGGTGCCGTCACCGACGCAGGTCTCGGCCTTCAAGAAGGGCATGGAGATGCACGCGCACTTCTACGCGGCCCAGACCAAGCTCGACGTGGTCGCGCTGCGCATCGGCAGCATCTACGGCCCGCTCTACTACAGCATGCACAACCCGATCAGCCGCATGTGCCATGCCGCCGCCCGCAACACGGAGCCCGACTTCAGCGACCGTACCGGCGGCAAGATCTTCGAGGACGACCAGGCTGACTGGACCTACGTGAAGGACGTCGCCCGCGGCATCCAGCAATTGCACACGGCCGAGAAGCTCAGTCACCGGATCTATAACGTGGCCTCGGGCCGCGCCAGCTCGAACCGCGACGCCTTCGAAGCCGTGCGCAAAGCGGTGCCGGGTGCGAGGTGCTCCGCGCTGAAGCCGGGCAAGACGCCGGGCGCATCCACAAATCCGGCGACCGACCTGGCGCGGGCCGCGGAGGTGGGCTACCGGCCGGAGCACTCACTGGAGACCGGGATCGCGGCGTACATCGACTGGCTGCGCGCCAGCCCGCAATAGGCGCGGCTGACGCTGGAGGAGGTTTCCATGGGAAGACTCGACGGTAAGGTAGCGCTGATCAGCGGCGGCGCGCGCGGACAAGGCGCCGTCGAGGGCAAGATGTTCGTCCGCGAGGGCGCCGCCGTGGTGCTCGGCGACGTCCTCGATGACCAGGGCAAGAAGGTCGAGGCCGAGATCAGGGCCAACGGAGGCAAGGCGACCTACGTTCACCTCGACGTCACCCGCGAGGCCGACTGGCGCGCCGCCGTCGCCACGGCGGTGCAGGCCTACGGCAAGCTGAACGTGCTCGTCAACAACGCCGGCATCCTGTTCCGCTCGAAGATCGAGGAGACGTCGGTCGAGGACTGGGACCGCATCATGGCCGTCAACGTGAAGGGCGTCTTCCTCGGCACGAAGTACGCGATCCCGGCAATGCGCCAGGCCGGCGGCGGCTCGATCATCAACATCTCGTCCACGGCGGGTCTGGTCGGCGCGCCCGGCTTCACCGCCGCGTACACCGCCACGAAGGGCGCCGTGCGGCTGTTCACGAAGTCGACGGCCATCCAGCACGCGAAGGAAGGCATCCGCTGCAACTCCGTGCATCCCGGGCCGATCGCGACTGACATGATCAAGGACGTGCTCGAGGACAAGGCCCAGTGGGAGGCGCGGATGCGGCGACTGCCGATGGGCCGCGTCGGGACACCCGAGGATGTCGCATACGGGGTGATCTATCTGGCGTCCGACGAGTCGTCGTTCATGACGGGTAGCGAGCTGGTCATCGACGGGGGGACCACCGCCGAGTAGCTTCACTCGGGGCTTCACTCATAAGGAGGACACTCATGGCTCTGACACTCGCTGAAGCCAATCGCATCCTGCAGGCAGCCATCACCAAGGCCCAGGAGATGAACATCAAGGTGAGCGCGGCGGTCTGCGACGCCGGCGGCCGCCTGGTCGCGTTCAACCGGATGGACGGCGCGATCTGGGGCAGCGTCTACGGCTCGCAGGGCAAGGCCATCGCGTCGGTCGCGTTCGGCCGCGCCAGCGGCGAGCTGACCGAGCGCGCGAGCACGCCGATCATCCAGGGCATCGTCGCGGCCGAGGGCGGACACATGATCCCGAGCATGGGCGCCGTGCCGATCATCAGGAACGGCGTAGTCGAGGGCGCGTGCGGCGTGGGCGGCGGGACGTCGCAGCAGGACGAGGACGTGGCGAAGGCTGCGGTGGCGAAGCTCTAGCGTCCGTCGTTGTGCAGCGGCACCTGGGATTCCCGGGAGGCGGCGGCTAAGTGGCAGAGCGTGGCCGCGACCCGCCGCCAGTTCTTCGCGCCGGCCACGGAGCGGATGCTCGATCTGGCGACCATCCCCGTCGGCGGGCGCGTGCTGGACGCGGCGACCATGCTGGACCAGGCCGCGATGATCGCCCGGCGCCAAGGTCTGTCGAACGTCGCCGCCCGAGCCGTTCGGCGAGTTCCGTCTGGCCGGACCCAACGTGATGCGCGACGCGTAGGTCGACGCGGGCTGGCGAAATGTCGTCATCCATGAGGTGTCGACTCGACGCCGGTTCGACTCGCTGGCCGCGGCGATGGCATACATGAAGGACAGCCCGCGTGGCGAGAGATCGAGCGCGAGCTCGGGAAATTCGTCGGGCCCCAGGGTTACGATTCTCCGTGCGATCTGCTGATCGGGGTCGGGAGCAAGTAGCGAAGTCTGAGTGCTCGCGTAGATGGGCTGCACCTTATCCGCCTGACTATCTCTGAATTTGCACTCTTGACAGATGCGGCCACAGCACTTTCCGAGCGGTGCCCACACCATCGGGGAATCGATCGAGCGCTTCCTATCACCACGCAGAGCTGCGATCGATACGTCCGTTGCCGAAAACACCGACTGCCGTCGCGATCGCTGCTCGTCGTGCCTCCCAGGACTCGCCAAAACCTGGGTGTAGAGTCGCCCTCGAGAAAGGGAGACTCGGCATGCAAACAGTCTCGGTCGAGCAGCTGGGGGACGAGATCGCTGGGCTCTCTGCGCATCTCGATGCCGCGACCGCACACCTCCTCGATCTGATCCGCGAGTTCGACGCCCGTGACGGCTGGAACAACGGCTTTCGCTCCTGCGCCGCCTGGCTGACCTGGCGAGTCGGGCTCGATCCGGGCGCCGCGCGCGAGCGCGTGCGAGTGGCCCGAGCTGGGAACGCTGCCGCGGCTAGCGGCAGCCCTCGCGCGGGGTGAGCTCTCCTATTTCAAGGTCCGCGCGCTGAGCCGCGTGGCCACGCCCGAGACCGAGGAGCGGCTGCTCGCCGTCGGGCGCGCCGGCACCGCCGAGCACGTCGAGAGCATCGTGCGCGGCTGGCGCAGGGTGGACCGCAAGGCCGAGATGGCCGAGGACCGGAAGCGTCACGTGAGCCGCTGGCTGCAGGTTTATCAAAGCGATGACGGCATGGTGACCATCAGAGGGCAGCTGGCACCAGAGGCCGGCGTGCTGCTTTTGAAGGCCCTGACTGCCGCGCGCGAGACCTTGTACAAACAGACCCGCAGGACATTCGACGATCCTCCGGTGGACGTTTCCGCGGAAACGCCCGCTATGGATCATCAGCAGGCCGACGCCCTGGCGCTGCTCGCGGAGTCGGCCCTCCACCACGGCATCGATCCCGGCGCTCCCGGCGAGCGCTATCAGGTGGTCGTCCACGTCGATGCGCCCGTGCTGGCCGACGCCGACGCGGCCGGCCAGTCGGTCCTCGAGGGCGGCACACACGTTTCCGCGGAAACGTCCCAGCGGCTGGCGTGCGACGCGAGCCGTGTGATCATGCGACACGATGCCGATGGCCGGGTCGTGGAAGTAGGGGCTCGGACCCGCACGATTCCGTCCGCGTTGCGGCGGGCGCTGCAGCACCGAGACCACGCGTGCCGCTTTCCGGGCTGCTCGTGTCGGTTCGTGCAAGGCCACCACATCCGCCACTGGGCGCACGGCGGCCCGACGACGCTCTCGAATCTCGTCTTGCTGTGTCGCCGTCACCATCGCACGGTCCACGAGGAGGGCTATAAGGTCGAACGGGAGCCCTCCGGCGAGCTACGGTTCCGGCGGCCGGACGGCGAGCCCCTACCCTACGTCCCGGAGACCCGGCCGGTGAGCGACGATCCCGTGAAGCTGTTGCGCGCTCGGCACGATGCGGGGGGACTTGTCGTGCACGCCCACACCGCCACTCCGAGCTGGCATGGCGAGCGCTTGAACGTCGGCTATGCGATCGACGTGCTGCACCCGCTGGCGATCGGAAACGGCATTCCCGTTTGCTTCCGCGAGGACGACCCTCAGCCCGCGAGCCGGTAGAACCTCCGCGCGTTCAGCCCCAGCACCTTCCGGCGGGCTTCCTCCGGCAGCGGCGCGAGCCGTTGGTGCAGCTCGCGCACGACCCCGAGCGAGGCGTCGATGTGCGGATAGTCCGAAGCCCACACGAAGTAGTCGGCCCCGATGTGCTCGACCATCTGCGCCGTGACGGACTCGTCGGGGTCGGCCGAGATCAGGCACTGGCGGCGGAAGTACTCGCTCGGCGGCATCTTGATCGGCGTCTGGTGAGCGAGGACGCGGTACTTGTGGTCGAGGCGGTCGAGCCAGGCGGCGATCCAGTTCGAGCCCGCCTCGAGCACGACGCAGCGCAGGCGCGGGTAGCGCTCGAACATGCCCGAGCTGAGCATCTGCGTGAAGGCGGCCATCACGTCGATCGCGAGGAAGACGATGCTGAACAGGCCGTCGGACGGATCGCGCCGCTGCCACTGGCGGAACCACTGCCGGTCGCGCACGACCACGTGGAAGCCGACGGGCATTTCGAGCTCCTGCGCCGTTTCCCAGAACCGCGCGAACACGGGATCGTCGAAGTGCCGCCCGCCGCGCGCGGCGAGATCCGGCGAGAGATAGATGCCGACGCAACCGTCGCGGCGGGCGCGGATCGTCTCCTCGACCGCGCCCTCGGGATCGAGCAGCGAGATGTGGGCCACGGGGTAGAGCCGCTTGGGCTCGGCGCGGCAGAACTCCGCCAGCCAGCGGTTGTAGGCGCGCGTGTACGCGGTCGCCAGGGCGCCGTCGGTGACGTGTCCTTCCCAGCAGATGCCGATGGTCGGGTAGAGCAGGACGGCGTCGATCCCCTCGCCGTCCATGACGCGCAGTCTCGCCACGGGATCGTACGAGCCGGGCGGGCTGCCCTCGGCGTAGCTGATCTGGCCCCGGGTCAGGAGCTTGGCCGTGTCCATGTCGATCCCGCCGAGCGCCCCGAGCTGGCCGCGGAGCGTCTTGAGGGGCTGGCCGTCGATCAGGAGCACCTCGAGGTTCTGTTCGTCTCGGGCGATGCGAATGGCGCGGTCCCTGTATTGGGGATCGAGATACTTGCGCCATGTGTCGGCGGGCTCGAGGACGTGGCCGTCGGCGTCGATCACGCTGCGCGTGGGGTCGGTGGTCATCGGAGCCTCCTCGCTAGGGTGCGTCGAAGACGGCTATGCGTCGGCGAGCCCGGGCCAATGTCGTGGTGTTGGTTCGCAGGCGTTCCCGACTTTCGAACAACAAGCACAGACCGACTTCAAGCCGGCGAATGCTCGCCTCGACTAGCGTCAGCGTGCTCGCGATCGGGTTCGAGACGAAATCACGGCGACTTCGCTCGTCCATCCGTATCAGCAGAAACCGCAAGCGCGTCGGCTGCATCATCCGTTCCGCCCGGCGGTACTCAAGCTAACACAAAGCGGTGACTTGACGGGACACCTCTCTTCGGCAGATTCTCGGGCGCATTCAACGGCTCGCACGGGGTGGCACGATGACCGAAGGCAGAACGCTCGCGGACGGCCTCGCGACGTTGGATTCCTTGAGCGTTGCCGTGCTCACGGACGATGTCAGCGACAACTACGTCAGCAAGACTCCGTTTGCCGTGTCGGAATTCGCCAACGTCGTCCGTGAAGGAGCCAGCGTCATCTCCGGCGAGGCGCTGCTGTGCGCGAATCTGGGCTTTGGGTTGAGACTGGTCTCGAGTGTTGGGGAGCAACGCCACACGCTGCTCTTCGACACGGGACCGGAAGGGCCCATCTTCCTGCGTAACTGCAAGGCCCTCGGGATACGTCTGGGTGAAGTCGAAGCGATCGCGGTCACGCACGGTCACTGGGATCACATGGCCGCGCTCCCGACGACGATCGACCAGATCATCGAGCAGGGTGGGCGAGTAACGGTCCACGTCAATCCCGGAATGTTCAACGAGCGCGCCGTCCGCCTGGGCAGCGGCAAGCTCGTCCCGGTGGCGAACGTTCCTGTCCCATCGGAGCTGGCGCGGCGCGGTGCGACAGTCGTCAACAACGCGGAGGAACGTCTGCTGCTCGACAGCCACTTCTACTACAGCGGGCAGATACCGCGGGTCACACCCTTCGAGAAGGGCCGCGACGATCACTTCTGTCGAAAGAGCCCCGACGCCTCCTGGGAGCCAGACCCCCTGTTGCTGGACGAGCGCATGCTCGTGGCGAAGGTCCGAGGCCTGGGTCTGATCGTGTTCAGCACCTGCTCCCACTCGGGAATCGTCAACGTGTGCACGCACGTCAGGACCGTCTTCCCGAGCACTCCCATCCACACCGTGATGGGCGGATTGCACCTCGGAGGTGTCATGGAACGCAATATCCCCGACACGGTGGATGGGTTGAGGTCGTTCAACATCGCTCATATCATCACCGGGCATTGCACCGGCTGGCGTGCCTTGCACGCTCTGGCCGGCACTCTTGGCGATGCGGTCAGCCAGTCCGCAGTAGGTACGACTTACACCTTCTCGTCAGGTGCGCCGTGAGGCACTACGACACCTCCTCGAACGCCGCCGCCGCGCTGAGCACCAGCGCATCCTCGAGACGCCGACCGATGATTTGCAGCTAACAACGGACACGGCCGGCTGACTGCTGTCACGTCAGCGCCGCGCCTTGCGCAGGATTTCAGCGAGCCGCCGCGCTGTGAACGGCTGACGGCCGGCGGCGACGCCGAGCGGGGCCAGCGCGTCGGCCACGGCGTTCGAGATCGCCGCGGAGGCGCCCATCACCCCGCCCTCGGCCATGCCCTTCATGCCGAGCGGCGTGGCCGCATCGAGCCGCTCGAGGTGCTCCACTTCGAACGACGGCATCAGGGTCGCGATCGGCAGCGCGTAGTCGAGCAGGGTCGCGCTCTGGTTCTGACCGTCGGCGTCGTAGACGATCTCTTCCAGGAGCGCGCCGCCGAGCCCCTGCGCCGTCGCGCCGTGAAGCTGACCTTCGACGATGCGCGGATTCAGCATCCGCCCGCAATCCTCGACGATCGTGTAGCGCGCAATCGCGAGGGCACCCGTCTCGGGGTCGATCTCGATCTGGCAGATGTGCGTCCCGCTCGAGAATGTCAGCGGCGGCGGGTCGAACGCGTGGGTGACCTCGAGCCCGGGCTCCATCCCCGGCGGCAGCTCCGTCGGAGCGAAGTAGGCTTTCTGCGCGAGCTGGGGAATGGTCATCGCCGACGCCGGCGCCCCGCGCACTCGGATCGATCCGTCGACCAGCTCCAGGTCCTCGAGCGGCGCCTCCAGGAAATGCGCCGCGATCCGCAGAAGTTTCTGCTTCAACATGCGCGCGGCCCCGAGCGCCGCTCCTACACTCACGACGCCGCCGCGCGCGCCGCGCGTGCCCATGCCGTACGGCGCGGCGGCCGTGTCGCCGGATTGCACGCGGACCTTCTCGATCGGCAACGTCAGCGCATCGGCCAACGCCTGGGCGACCGTCGTCAGGTGGCCCTGCCCTTGACTGACGACGCCGATCTGCGCCGCGACGGCGCCGCTGGGCTCGATGCGGACGATCGCCGCGTCGTGCCCCGATCCGGGGATGCCGGCGGTCTTGTAGAACTCCGACCCGTACGTGTTCGGCTCGACGTAGGTGGCCACGCCGATCCCGGTGATCCGTCCAGCCGCGCGCGCCGCGGTTTGCTCGCGCCGCCGGTCGGCGTAGTGGAACGCCTCGAGCGCCCGCTCGAGCGTGTCGCGCGGGTACACCGACCGGTAGACCAGCTCCGTCGCCGTCGTGTAGGGCAGGTCGGCCGTGTCGAGCATGTTGCGGCGGCGGACCTCGATCGGATCCAGCACGAGAGCCCGAGCCACTGCCTCGATCGTCCCCTGATCGAGATGATGTCCGAGGACTACGTGCGCACGGCCCGCGCGAAGGGGCTGCGCGAGCTCTTCGTGACGAGCCGCCACGCGCTGCCCAACGCGCTGATCCCGCTGGTCACGGTGGTCGGCCTGCAGTTCGGCTACATCCTCGGCGGCGCCGTGGTGATCGAGACGATCTTCACGTGGCCGGGAGTCGGCCTGTTCACGATCCAGGCGATCCTGAACCGCGATTACCCGGTGGTTCAGGCGTCGGTGTTCATCCTGGCCACCGCGGTGGTGCTGATCAATCTCGCCGTGGATCTCTTGTACGTCTGGCTCGACCCGCGCATCCGGGTGACGTGATCCGCCTGGCGCGGCGAAGCCCGCTGGCCAGCGCCGGCGCGCTGGTGGTCGGCCTCGTGATCATGGCCGCGCTCACGGCGCCGCTCCTGGCGACCACCGATCCGATCGATCAAGATCTGGCGGCGGCGCTCAAGCCGCCATTCTGGGCGCCGGACGGCTCGCTCCACCACCCGCTCGGCACCGATCACCTGGGAAGGGACGTCTACTCGCGAGTCATCTACGGCGCTCGCATCTCGCTGATGATCAGCGTGCTGGCCGCGTTCCTGGGCGCCGTCGTGGGCGTGGCGGCTGGTCTGGTGGCGGGCTATCGCGGCGGGCGAGCCGATATGGTGATCATGCCTCTCGCGGATCTCAATCTGGCGTTTCCCTTGATCTTGTTGGCGCTGGCCGTCGTTGCACTGCTCGGCGCGAATCTGAAGAATCTCGTGATCGTGATGGCGATCACCACGTGGATGATCTACGCGCGCGTGGTGCGCGGACTCAGTCTCGGACTGCGCGAGCGAGAGTTCGTCCAGGCAGCCCGCGCGCTCGGCGCGCACGACGCGCGAATCATCGCGCAGCACGTCCTGCCCAACGTGCTGGCGCCGGTGATGGTGATCTGGACGCTCGAGGTGGCGCGCATCATCCTGATGGAGTCCGCGCTGTCCTTCCTGGGCCTGGGCGTGCCGCCGCCGCCGCCGACGTGGGGGCGGATGCTCGCCGAGGGGCGTGACTATCTGACGGTGGCGGGGTGGATCGCGGTGTTCCCGGGGCTGGCGATCCTGTTCACGGTGCTCGGGATCAATTTTCTGGGGGACGGGCTGCGCGATCTGCTGGATCCGCGGCTGCGGCGGCAGACGTAGAGCTCAATCCCGAACAATCGGGAATGACCACGGGCTGATCCGCTCGGCCGTGCGTTCGAGCGGATCCCACTCCTGGACGCGCTCCCACACGCGCTCGCCGGCGTCCTGGGCCGCTCGGCGAACCGCGGCGAGATCGACGCCGGGGATGACGCGATCGCGCATGCGCAGCACACCATCGACGATGACGGTGACCACATCGTCCCCGATGCCGCACTCCACCAGGGCCTTGATCGGGTCGCGCACCGGCCCGAAGCGCAGGCTGTCACGCGTCTCGAGATCGATCACCACGATATCGGCCTTGGCACCCGGGGCCAGACGACCGAGGTCAGTACGCCCGAGTGCCCGCGCGCCGCCGAGGGTGGCGGCCTCGAACACTTCGGCCGCCGACGCGGCCGCGAGATTGTGGCTCATGACCTTGCCGAAGTAGGAGGCCATGCGCATCTGCATGATCAGGTCGCGCGGGTACGTGTCGCTGCCGAGGGCCAGGTTGATGCCCGCCGCGCGATATTTCGCCCACGAGTCGAGCGAGCGCGCCCGCCGCGCGATGTTCACGGGGCAGTGCGAGACGGTCACGCCGTAGCGGCCCATCAGCTCGAGGTCGCGGCCACCCGAGTAGCTCATGAGCCCGTTGTCGGCGACGAGATTGCCGTGGCCCACGGTGAGGTCGCGTCCCAGGAGGCCCACGCTCTCCATCAGCTCCACCGGAGTCATGCGGTGCTCGCGCACGATCTCGTAGAACTCGATGATGTTGTAGGCGGCGTGGGTGACGATCGGCAGGCGCAGCTCGTCCGCCGCCTTCCGCGTCGCGCGCAAGAGATCGAGGCTGCACGTCTCCACCTCGCGGGGAGCGAGCAGTCCGCGCACGCGCCCGTTCACCGTGCCGTCGACCTTGCGGATGAAGGCCATGGCGCTCTCGAATTCCTTCACGCCAGCCGCCTCGTCCACGACCCGCTTGAGCCTCCCCTTCTCGTCGCCCACCCAGCGACCCGAGTCGTAGCCGGCGCCGAGATAGGCACGCAGCCCGAGGCGATCGACCTCGCCGAGCAGCGCCTCCTGCACGCGGAGCTGGCTTCCGAACTCCATGAACGTGGTGATGCCGTTTCGCAGCATCTCGGCGATCGTGAAGGTCGCGAGCAGCCGTGTGCCGGCCTCCGCGTCGGCGTCGGTCGGTCGCGCGTAGCGGGGATCGCCACCCACCCGCGTGCCCTCGCGCGGCACGCTGATGTCGAGGAACGGCTGGCCGAAGAAGTCGGGCCGACCCGAGTCGGTGATGAGGCGGTGCGAGGCGCGGTGGCCCGAGTGCACGTGGGTATCGATGAATCCCGGGCAGACGAGCTTGCCGCGCGCGTCGATCTCGGCCTCGGCGCGCCCGTCGAAGCGGCGGCCTACGTGGACGATGCGATCGTCCTCGTAGGCCACCACGCCGTCCGGGACGAGCGTGTGCGTCCCTTCCGCGAAGCCAACGACCCATCCGCCGCGAACGAGCGTGCGCATCACCGGCTTACGTGAGCTTCGGGTACCCCGCGTCCCGGGCGGCGCGCTCGCGGTCGAGAAAGACCGCGAAATCGGCGGCGGCCACGCGATCGAAGCGCGCGAGGAGCAGATCGTCGAGCGGCGTGGGGTCCGACTCGGCCCATGATGGCCAGATCCACGCCGGCCGTCGTCCCCACCCACGCGAGCAACCGGCGCCACGCTGCGGCGAGGGAGGGCGCCCAGGAGTACATCCGCGCCGAGGCGATCACTGGACCGCCTTGGCCTCGCGAAGCTCGGGTCGCTCCGTGTCCGCGGAGGCCGCAGTGGTCAGGAGCTTCGCGTAGTAGGTCTTCGCGCGGTCCCGGTCGCCCGCGCGCTCGAAAGCTCGGCCCGCGCCGTGCAGCGACTTGAACCGGTTGGGCGCGACCCGCAGGGAGGCCTCGTACGCCTGCGCGGCCGGACCCGGTTGGCCGCCTTCCATGAGCATGTCGCCGTAAAGCTCGCGTGCCGTGACGATCGGCCCGGGCGTGATGTTGTGCTTCTCGGTCGAGGCCTCGAGCTCGACCGCTGACCGCATCAGGGTAAAGCCCTCGTCGGCCTTGCCCTCCGCGCGCGCCGTCCAGGCCGCCGCGGCGCGCCGCTGGATCTCGATCTGCTCGGCCCAGTACGGGTCCTTCATAGCCTCCTTGAGCGCGGCCAGCCGATCGACGTCGGCCCGGGCTCGGGCGGCGTCGCCGCTCCGGGCGGCGCCGATGGCGCGCGCGAAGTAGACCATGGCTTCCGTGTGCGGAAAACGGTTGGGACGGGGCTCGATCGCCGCCGCCTCCGCCCACCTCCCGCGCTCGAGCGCCCACCGCGCCTCGATGGCGGCCATCGCGAAATGCGCCGTCGGCCGGCCCGAGTCGTACTTGCGCGCGGCGAGGTCGGTCATGATGCCGCGCGCCTCGTCCAGAACCCGACGGGCTTCCACGTCCTGCGCCTGCTGCAGATAGGCGTACACGAGATAGTCAAGGGCATGCATGCGATCGTCCGGGTTCCCTCTATCCTTTTCTGCCGCGGCCGCCACGAGATTGCCCTGAATCGTCTCCGGCCACATGCCCAGCAGCACGTAGATGTGCGAGGGCATGTGCAGCGCGTGGGGCACGGACGGCGCGAACTGCGCGTAGCGGCGGGCGGCGGGCAATCCGCGCGCGGCGAGCGGCGGGTAGTCGTAGCCGTGGATCATGTAGTGAGCGGCGCCGGGATGGTCGGGCGCCGAGGCGAAGATCTTCTCGGCGATCTCCGCCGAGCGTTTCTGGCTCGCATAGGTCTTGTCGTGAGGATCGGCCGTGGCCTGAAGCGACAGCGCGTAGAAGGCCATGACCTCGCGATCGTCCGGATAGCGCTGCGCCATCTGCTCCATCAGCTTGCCGTATGCGAGCGCGCGCGTGCGGTGATCGAGCTTGTCCGCGTCCTTGAAGAACGCCTCCGCGGCCGCGACGAAGTCGCGCTCGCGAGGCGTCTTGGCGCCCGCGGCTGTCGCCTTCTCGACGGCCTCCCATCCCCGCTTGAGCGCCGCCGGCGGCGGCGGCGACCAGATCTGCGTCCAGCTGCTCAGGGCCAGGCCCCAGTAGGCCATCGCGCAGTCGGGGTCGGCTTGAGCGACGGCCGTAAACGCCTTCGCCGACTCGAGGTACCAGAACGAGTGCAGGAGCGCGACGGCCCGCTCGAACGGCTTCTGCACGGACGCGCTGCACGAGACCGGGAACCGCACCTGCCCGATCTTCTCCGTCTCGTCCGCAGCGACGGCCGCGCCGACGACAGCGGCGATCACGAAAGCAACCAGCGGCGCGCTCCTCGTCATGGTGTGTGTCTCCTCAACGGTATTCTTTGGCCTGCCGGATCACCGCCGGATGATCGAAGCGGTTGATCTCGTCGATCAGCTGGTTGGTGAACACCTCGTTGACGTCCACGGCGCCCTGGATGAGCTGCTGCTCCCGATAGAGCGCGTGGAGCCGAGCCCACTGCGCGGGTGACGACGCGCCCCACCGCTTGTCCTCGCGGTTGTCGACCCGTTGGGTCTCGAACCGGGCGTTGAAGATGCGGAGGGCGTTCGCGAGCGCCACGGCCTCCTCGGCTCCCTGGAGCCGCGTCTGTGGGTAGAGCTTCCAGTGGATGCGCACCGCGGCCTCGGGGTTGGTCAAGCCGAAGAGCGTGGCCTTGGCGAGACCGCGAGCGAAGGCGACCGCCACGTCCGGGTGCTCGGCCAGGAAATCGTCGCGGGCCACCACCACCTGGCCCAGCAGGTCCTTCATGAAGGGCGCCGTGATCTCACGGAACTGCAGGCCGCGGTTCTCGAGGCCGGCCTGGAAGTCGCCCCAGAGGGCCATCGCGTCCACGCTCTTCTGGGTGATCGCGACGGCAGCTGGCGCGCCCACGCCGACCGCGAGCCACTTGACGTCCTTGTCCGGATCGACGCCGCCCGACGCCAGGAGAGCCCGGGCCACGGGCACCGCGCCGGAGGTGAGCGCCGAGACCCCGATCGTCTTGCCGCGGAGATCGGCCACGCTCCGGAGCGAGCTTTCGGCGGGAACGACGACGCGGAAGATGGTGACGCGCGAGATCGCGTAGAACGCCTTGATCTTGACGCCCTTCTCGCGGGCGATGAGGGCGGTCTCCGGGCCCACCGTCGCGAACTGGATGTTCCCCGCCGCGAGCTGCTGGACGCCGGCCGTCGATCCTTCGAGCGTGGTGATCTCGAGGTCCAACCCCTCCGCCTTCCAGTAGCCGAGCGTCTGGGGGATCGACGAGTTGGCGGAGAGACCAACCGAGATGTCCTTGGTCGTGATCGTATAGATGGCCTTCTTCGGCGTCTTTTGTTGAGCGATGACGTGCTGGGCGGTGACGACGGCCGCCAGCGCGAAGGCGGCGCCGAGCACGACGAAGCCGAGAGCTCGCTTCACGTGAAATCCCTCCATCAGGCGCCGACGATGTGGTCGGCCTGCGCCCAGAAGATGACGCGCCGCTGGATCGCCTGGATGGCGAGGTGGAGCCCGACCCCGAGCGCGGCCAGAAGCAGCAGCACCGCGAACATCCCGGCGATGTCGAGCGAGGTGTGGAACTGGAGGATCAGGTTGCCGAGCCCGCGCTGGGAGCCGACGAACTCCCCGACGATGGCGCCGAGCACGCTGAAGACGATGGCGATGTCGAGCCCCGCGAACACGAACGGAAGCGCGTTGGGGAACGTCACGTACCGGAACGTCTGCCAGCGGCTCGCGTCGAGCGAGCGCATGAGGTCGAGCTTGGACGCATCGACGGTCTTGAGGCCCACGATGACGTTGACGAGGATCGGAAAGAATGCCACGAGCGCGGCGATGACCACTTTGGAGGTGATCCCGAACCCGAGCCAGACGATCAGGAGCGGCGCGATCGCGATCTTGGGCAGGGTCTGCAGCGCCACGAGATAGGGGTAGAGCGTCTGCTCGACCACGCGGAACTGCGCGATGAGAGTGCCGCAGGCGATCCCGGCGGCGGCCGCGATGAGGAACCCGAGCAGCGACTCGTAGAGCGTGACCCCGAAGTGATCGAGGTAGAGCCGGCTGGTGAGCCCGGCCACCAGCGCACGCCCGATGGCGCTCGGCGCGGGGACGAGGAACTCGGGGATGCGCCAGGCCCACACGACGCCTTCCCAGGCAAGAACGAACACGACGAGGACCAGCGGCACCAATGGTAGATGCGGCCGCTGGCGGATGAAGGCTCCGGGCGCGCGCCGGAATTCCTCGAGCGCCGAGAGCTGCTCCGCCGGCGCCCCGTCGTCTTCGACCACGCTCATTCGAGCCACCCTTTGGGTCCGAGCAGGTGCCGGATCTTCCGCGTGTAGCTCCCGAAGGCGTCGGACCCCATCATGTCGAGATCGCGCGGGCGCTCCAGATCGACCGTGACCACGTCAACGATGCGCCCGGGCCGCGGCGACATGACGACGACCCGACCGCCGAGGAAGGCGGCCTCGGGAATCGAATGCGTGATGAAGGCCACCGTCTTGCCCGACTCGCGCCAGATGCGCTGCAGCTCGAGGTTCATCGCCTCGCGCGTCATCGCGTCGAGCGCGCCGAACGGCTCGTCCATCAGGAGCAGGGCCGGATCGTGCACGAGCGCGCGCGCGAGCGAAACGCGCTGCCGCATGCCGCCCGACAGCTCGTGCGGGTATTTGTCCTCGAACCCCGCGAGGCCGACCAGGCCGAGGAGATCGAGCGCCCGGCGATGATGCGCCCGGCGGTCGAGTCGCAGGACGGCGACCGGGAGCATCACGTTCTCCAGCACCGTGCGCCACGGCAACAGCACCGGATCCTGGAACACCATCCCGACGTTGCGGCTGGGGCCGCTGACGCGCCGGCCCAGCAGCTCGACGCTTCCAGACGACGCCGAGAGGAGACCGCCGAGGATACGGAGCAGGGTCGTCTTGCCGCAACCCGAAGGGCCCACGATCGTGACGAACTCGCCGTCGGCGACGTCGAGCGTGACGTCGGCGAGCGCTCGAATCCGGGTGCCGACTCGCGTGAGGTACGTCTTTTCGAGGCGCGAGACGGCGATGAGCGGAGCGGTCATTCCCGGTATGGTGCGACGCAGGAGCTACGGGCGCAAGGGGCCGCGATCGACCGCGAAGAGATGCGTCTCCCCCGGAACGCCATTCAGGGTATGGAGCCCTCGGTCGTCGAACTTCAGTCCCGAGCCGGCGACGAGGTCCTTGACAGTGTTCGAGACCAGAACCTCGCCGCGCTTGGCCATGCCGACGATGCGCGCTCCGATGTGCACCGCGATGCCGGTGAGCTTGGAGCCGCTCACCTCGCACTCGCCGGTGTGAAGCCCCGCGCGTACTTCCAGCCCCAGCCGCGTGACGCCCTCCGCGATCGCGCAGGCGGCGCGCACGCCGCGCGCAGGGCCGTCGAAGGCTGCCAGGAACCCATCGCCCGCGGTGTCGATTTCCCGGCCACGGAAGTGCGCCAGGCGGTCGCGGACAAGCGCATCGTGGGCGTCGAGCAGGTCCCGCCAGCGCCGGTCGCCTATTTCGAGGGCCTTGCGCGTGGAGTCGACGATGTCGGTGAACAACACCGTGGCGAGCACGCGGTCCGGCTCCGGACCGCGCCGCACTCCTGTCAGGAACTCTTCGATCTCGAAGAGGATCAGTCGCGAGAACGAGGCGAGCCGCTCGAAAAACCGAGCCACTCGCGGCTCTTCCCAGAAGACGTCGATGTTCGAGATCCAGCCGGGCACCACGACGAGGTCACGGGGCCCATCGCCCACCACCTGGTAGGCGATGTTGACATCACCGCTGCGCGCGTAATGCGTCTCCGGCGCCACGGCGAAAGACTAACTCATCGGGAGCGGGCGTGCCATTTGCGCTAGCATCCCCCCGGGAGGTGCGCCGTGAGGTACTACGACATCTCGCTCAATCTCTCGACCGACACCGTGCGCTGGGTCGTCGCGCCGCCGCTCGAGGTTCACGAACGACGGCGAATCAGCCGGGGCGACGAGGTGAACGCTTCCGCCCTCACCGTGAGCGTTCACGCCGGCACGCACGTCGACGCGCCGCTCCACTTCGTGCCGGGCGGGGTCAGCATCGATGCTGTCCCGCTCGAGCGGTTCGTCGGCCCCGCGGTGGTGCACCAGGTCGACGCCGACCGGTTCATCACCCAGGCGCACGTGAAAGCGATCGCACTGGATGGGGCCAGACGCGTCCTGTTCAAGACGCGCAACTCCGAATCGCTGAAGCGGCGCGAATTCGACCCGAACTTCGTCCGTTCTCCGTGGGGGCGGCGCGCGCCCTGGTGGCACGCGGCGTCGGGCTGGTCGGGCTCGACTACCTTTCCGTCGCGCACGCCGACGAGCAAGTCCCGGTGCATCGGGCGTTCCTGGACCACGGTGTGGTGGTCCTCGAAGGCGTCGATCTGTCGGAGATCGCGCCGGGGCGCTACGAGCTGATCTGCTTTCCGCTCCGGCTCCGCGGCCTCGACGGCGCGCCGTGCCGGGCCGTCCTCCGGGACCTGGCGGACTGAGGCGTCCCGGGCGCCTACGGTTTCGGCGGCTTCCAGAAC
>Ga0134071_10000065_pt1 | contig 28460 bp, 35 predicted proteins | sample 15_taG_27_FD_94466 | JGI IMG/M metagenome (GOLD analysis project Ga0134071, IMG submission 94466) | Grasslands soil microbial communities from the Angelo Coastal Reserve, California, USA - 15_D_Rain_40cm_5_09082015 | ecosystem: Environmental > Terrestrial > Soil > Grasslands ...
AGTTGCATCATGCCCATCGACAACAGTACCGAAGACACAACCATGTCGATGACCAGAAATGGAAGAAACAATACAAAGCCGATCTGGAAAGCGGTCTTGATTTCCGAAATCATGAATGCCGGAATGACCGCGCGCATCGGCAGATCATCGGGACTCTTTGGTTTTGGACCAGCGGACATGTCCAGAAAGAGTTGCAGGTCTTTTTCCCGGGTACTTCTCAACATGAACTGCTTGAGCGGCTGCGATCCTCGCTCCAATGCCTGGTCTTGATCGATCTGGCCCTTGGACCATGGCTCATACGCGTTGTTGTACATCGCGGTTAAGGTTGGGTTCATGATGAAGAACGACAGAAACAGCGCAAGCCCGATTAAAATTTGATTCGACGGTGCTTCCTGAGTCCCGAGAGCCTGCCGGAGGAAGTGAAACACGATGATTATTCGCGTAAATGATGAGAGGGAGATGATGATCGCGGGCAGAAATGTCAGCAGCGTCAGCAGGATCATGATCTGCACCGGCATCGTCATTTGAACCTGGCCATTGGAGCCCGTCATATCCAGCTTCAGCGTCGATTCGACCGGCGGTGTCGCCACCAGCAGTTTGGTCAGGATCCAGTAATTCATTGTGCTAATTTTTCCAGTATCGAAATTTGCTCTCGCGTCACGCCGATCAGCAGTTCCTCACCGCGAATTTTGACAACCATGAGACGGCACCGATCTCCCAGATGCAGCTGCTCGATCACTGAAAGGTCCCGCGGTCCGGCCATCGCGGGCACATACTTCTTCAGAAGTTTGAGCACGAGCACGAGGCCGCCCAGGATCAAAATCAGGGATCCGATCACCTGGAAGGCGATCATGAAGCGAAGCCTCCAGCTTTAGAAACCTCGACTATCCTCACGCCCGACGACTGCTCAACATTGATCACCTCGCCGCGTGCCATGTGCACGTCGTTAACGCAGATGTCGAATGGTTCTCCCGCAGGCTTCTTCAGTTCGATGATCGAACCGGGCACCAGCTTCATCAGATCCCGAACGCGAAGACGCAAGCGTCCGACCTCGATCGTGATATGCACCGAAACGTCGAAAACGGTGGCCAACTCGCGAAGCATCGTATTGGTCCGCGCCGTGAGTGAAGTTTGCGTATCGCTCATAACTGAATAACGAATTCCGTGAACATTACGTCCACGAGCTTGGGCGCGCGGAAGTAGACCGCCACCTTTTCCTGGATTTCGTGACGAAGCTTGTTCTTGCCTTCCGCGTTGATCAAATCCTGCGAACGTTTGGCAGTGAGGCTTTCGAGGATGACATCACGGACTTTCAATTGGAGAGCCTGGTTTTCAGCGACGTCCTTGAGTTTGGTCTTGTCATCTACCATGAGACTGATCTTTATCCGCAGATAGCGCGCCGCATCGGAGTCGGCAAGATTCACTACGAATGGCTCCAGAGGGAGCACAGCGCTTTTCTCCAGCAACTCGGCGAATTTCTCCTGCTCCGCTTTCTCGGATTTCTCGGGGGCCTTTGCGGCCTGTACGGGGAGCGCCTGCTTGATCAGTACGAACGACAGCACTCCCCCGCCGGCGCTGGAGACAAGCGCCAGGGCAACAACGAGCACGATCTTGCTGATGGAGAATCTACCGTTGGGCGAGGGTTTGGGTTCTTTAACTTCAGCGGCCTTGTCTTCGGGCACGGTTCGCCTCCTTCATTTTTCCGGCGATTGAAAAAGCACGCTTCGTGCCGCTGATATCGATTGAAAATGAAGGAGTTATAAGAAGCAGGCGTCAACCAGTTGACAGCGGAGCGAACGGGATATTGGCTACAAAAAGGCACAAAAGTCTCAAAAATATTTTGTGAATTTTGTGCCTTTTGTGGCCAATCATCCCAACAGGTGGTCGCTGATATCCCGAATGATCTGCCGGATTTCGATCGTCTTTTCTTCAATAAGCTTTGTTCGTTCACGCGCCTTGGAGCCAAGGTTTTCCAGCTGCAGGAGCTCCGCGTTGGCGAGCACCATTCCAACTCGATTATTCAGATCGTGCAACCACTTTCGGATCCGGTCTTCATCCATAGAGTGACTAATCTAGCACCGGGCTACTGTTTCAGGTTCATCGTTTCTTGCATGATCTGATCGGTCACCGTAATGATCTTGGCATTTGCCTGATATCCACGCTGGAAAGTAATAATTCTTGTCAACTCGGTTGCCAGATCGACGTTTGATGATTCCAGCGCGCCGTTCGTCAGCCGGCCGCGGCCGCCCTCGTCGGCGACGCCGATGAAGCTGGCGCCGGAATCCGGCGTCTGCGTATAGAGGCCGTCACCTTCGGATACGAGTCCGTCCACATTGCCGAATTGAGCCAGAACGATCTGGGCTACATCCGCTGTCTTTCCGTTGCTGAAAACGGCCGATATCGTTCCGTCGCCCTGGATTGACAAATTAGCCAAAGTGCCCGCCGCAGCACCGTTCTGCGTACTTGCAGTGACGTCACTGGGACTTCCCCAGCCTGTAATATTGGGGGTACCGTTAGCCCCGAGTAAGTTCCATGTGATAGTCGGGCTCAGAGTGGCTCCGCTTGTCATGGCAGGCAACGTGACGCCGGTTTTGACAATCTGAAGGTTCGCCAGCGCCGGTGGCGTGGCAGGATCGGCACCGACCCATGCCGAAGTCAAATTACCCGAGTTGTCGAAAAGCAAGGCCCCCGCAGTTGGAGGCACCGTCGCGACCGCACCTGTGATCAGACTTCGCTGGTTGGTGTCCGTACTGGGTACGCCTGCAACTTCTTTATTTGGAATTGTGATATCAAATCGCCACTTCGTGACAGGCGTGGCGCCGCCGCTGATTTCTTTTTGAAGTGTCACTGTTGCAACGTGGGCCTTACCGAGCGAATCATAGACCTGGAGCGGAGTTGTGTATTGGGAAGCGTTCGCAGCGTTCGCATCGAGGTTCATTGCGATTTCGAACTGAGAGGTCGTGACAGGTTTGTCCAATCCCGATGCGATTTTGATCGAAGCCAGGCCGAGGTTGCTGTCGATCAGGCCGTTGGTTGGATTTCGGACGTAACCCTGAACGTTGGAACCGCTCTCGGTTACCAGATTTCCGTCAGCGTCCATATGAAGGTTACCGGCGCGTGTATAGAACTGCCCATTGCTGTTTCTCACAACCAGAAATCCCTTGCCTTGAATCGCAACGTCCAGAGGATTGTTTGTGGTCTGCACACTGCCTTGAGTAAAGTGCGGCCGGATACTTTGTACTTGTGCGCCGAAGCCTATCGCGTCAGCCTTCCCCGGTATGGCTGTGTTCAAATTCTGTCCAAGAATATCGGAGAACGAGATCGTCGATGCTTTAAATCCGACTGTATTAAGGTTGGCGAGGTTATTACCTATGACATTCAGACCCTGACTGTTGGTTTCGAGCCCCGAAAGGCCTGTAGAAAAAGTCGTGAGACCCATGTTTACTCCTTTGCTCCTTGGAATGGATTTGTTGATGGCTGTGCGGAGCTTGCCGCAGCAGAATTCTTAGAGAGAGTTTCCATTGCAGTCCGTATGTTGATGAGTTCCTCCAGGCTGCTGAACTGGGCGAGCTGCGAAATGAATTCAGTTCCGTCCTTCGGGTCGAGCGGGTTTTGCTCCTTGAGTTGCGCGACCAGAAGTTGAAGGAACTGCGATTTTTGTTGTTCGGCTTTGCTCTGCGGCAATATGGACGAACTTGACGTCGGGAGTACCGATGGCGTGACTGCCTGTGTTGCTGCTACCGTTGCCATTAATTAGCCTCCTTCATCCGGCGCACCTTGTCGATCGGTGTCTTCCGGGAAACTTCGATGTTTGAAACCTGAACCTGTTCTTGCTTCAGCGCCTGAATCAATGATCCGACAGAAGATTGCAAATCCTGATGTAGTGCCTCATTGGGCGCATTGATCTGTAACGACACATCACCGCCTCGCTCTTGAACGCGGATCATCACTTGCGAGTCGGCGTTGCCGAGTTCCATTGCCACGGTCCTCACGACAGGGACGTGCGGAAGCTGCGGAATTTCCACGTAGTGCGTCGGGCGAGCCTGTTCGACCTGTTCGATCGAATGCGTGACATCGGCAAAATGGAACGGTGAAGCCGGTGCAGGTTTATCCGTCGGCTCGATTGTTGTTCCAGACTTGCCTTTCGCGGCGAGCTTCATCTCCGGAACGATTTTTTCCACCGCCATAATCCTGGGCGGCACCTGCTGCAGTTGGATATTGGCGAGCGGGTCGGTCGTTACAATCACCTGTTTTTGAGGTTGCACCGGGGCCTCTGTGGTTTGAGGATTCTCCGTTTCAGCGTGTGCCGGTGCTTTTTCGATACTGAATTCGAACTTTTTCACATCTGCCCATATTTGCTCGACCTGGGTTTGCTGGACAATGGCTGGCGGTACCGCAGGTGAAGCCGGCTGCGGGGGTTGTTCAGTGTTCTGCTCGCGATCAACCTCATTGTTGATGACCGCCTTTTCCGAAACGTTCTGCGGGGTGACGACGACAAAATGCATAACCGGTAGTGACACGGTGGCGCCAGTTTGATCCGTCTTTGGTTCCGATGTCTTCGCCGTCTCTGGCTCGTTCTGACCCGATGCTGCCGTGGGGAATTTCAGGGGCGCGTCCGCAAATTCGGGGCTCGACTCTTGAATTTCAGTGGCTGGAAGCGTGACGATCGGTCCTATCATCTCGGTCAGAAGTCCGATAAAGTCCAGCGCGATGTTCGTCGATGAATTTATCGATGCCGCGGAATCGGCGGTTTGGGCGGCCTGCAAAGGACTATTCGGAATTGACGCCGTAACATTTGGTGCGATCACGCAAACTAACCTCAGTATCTAGTTGTCTCGCCGTGTTCGAACGTAGCGGCCAACCGACATCTCGTCTTGCGACTTCTGACCGGCCGCGCCGTCGTGGCGTTCCCACTGATGCAATCGGCGTTCCTGGACCTTCTCAACGATCTTTTGTTCGCGCTTGGCTTCGGTCCATTCGTTCCGGCGTTGCTCGAGGTTTACGTTTGCTTTATCAAGGGATTGGCGAATCAACGTCCGCTGCAATTCCAGAGCTTGAATATATCTTTCGCTGCTCTGTACATCGTGTCCGGTGGCACTCTGCAGATAGGCAATTTCTGCCTGTGTATTCTGAATGTGCCCGGTGATGTTGGTTTCGGCTGTTTCCAGTTGGCGGACTTCGCCTTCAGCATTCTTCACGTTGGCTTCCGCTGCAGACACGTATGTCTGTTTGATGTGTGCGAGGCGTTCCAGCCTTTTCAGAACGGCTTTAAGCTCATCCTTCATTGCAGATGTGCTAATTGGATGAGCTGCTGGTGCGTAATGGCGAGTTGTGAGAATTCTTCGGGACGCTGTTTGAGTAATGCTCTGATGGCATCCGCTCTGTCGATGGCGGTATCGATCCGAGGATTTGAGCCACGCTTATACGCGCCAATGTTGATGAGATCTTCGGATTTCTTGTGGGTGGCCATCAGGTCGCGAATCTCGTAGGCGGCGTTCTTCAATTCCGAGCTCACGAGGTGTGGCATAAGACGGCTGATGCTGGACAGCACGTCAATACAGGGATAGTGGCCGCGCGTCGCCAGGTCGCGATCGAGCACGATGTGGCCGTCTAGAATCGACCGAGCGTGGTCGGCGATCGGATCATTCATGTCGTCGCCTTCCACCAGGACGGTATAAAACGCCGTAATACTGCCTTTCGCGAACTTCCCCGATCGCTCGAGCAGTTTGGGCAGTAATGAAAACACCGACGGTGTATAGCCCTTCGAGGAAGGTGGCTCTCCGGCCGCCAATCCGACCTCCCGCTGAGCCATGGCGAATCGGGTAATGGAGTCCATCATCAGCATGACGTTACATCCGCGGTCTCGAAAGTATTCAGCCGCGGCCGTAGCGGCAAAGGCGGCACGGATTCTGACGAGCGCCGGCTGATCCGATGTGGATGCAATAACGATAGAACGCTTCAGGCCTTCTCTGCCCAGGTCGTTCTCAATGAATTCGCGCACTTCGCGTCCGCGCTCGCCGATGAGCGCGATCACATTGATGTCGGCACTGGTGTAGCGCGCGATCATTCCCAACAGGCTGCTTTTTCCGACGCCGCTCCCGCCGAAAATGCCGATTCGTTGGCCGAGGCCGCAGGTAAGCAATCCGTCGATGGCGCGAACCCCCGTTTGCAAAGGTTCGCGAATGGGATCTCGGCACAACGGATTTGCGGGCTCGGCATAGAGATCCTGACGGTCCAGCAACAGAGGTAAAGGCCTATCGTCGATCGGTCTCCCCAGGCCATCGAGGATCCGTCCCTGGAGTTCTTCACTGACTCCGATGCTGGCGGTACGGCCCGACGCTTGCAAAATGTCGCCCTGCCTGACGCCATCGATTTGTCCGAGCGGCATTGCGATTACTTTTCCGTCCGTGAAACCGACAACTTCTACAGGGATTCGCCTGCCCTGATTTTCCAGCCAGCACACACATCCCATCGTCACGTTTGGACCATGTGATTCGATGGTATTACCGACAATTTTCTCGATGACGCCGTACTCCGCGATCGGATCTGCCTGTTGAAGGCGGCTATGAAATCGAGAAAGATCTAACATACCTAATCGTCGAATAAGACGTGACCGATCGCATCGATTTGACTTGCAATGCGGCCGTCGAGGTGGGTCTGTCCCGTATCAACGACGAAGTCTCCGCGCTCCAATGAGGCATCTTCTTTAACATTGACCGCGGGATTGGTCGTCGCAACCGCGGCCCGAATCCGCGCGAAATCCTGCCGGCTGACCCGAAGCGCAATCGACTGGTGATTTGATACTCGCTTGAGCGCGACGGCTGCAAGGGCCGCGACAATATCGGGATCCATCGTGAGCTCTCGCTGCACGATTTTCCGCGAGATCTCCAATGCGAGACGAACGACCTCTTCCTCCATCGATTCAGAAAGCGCTTTGTGCGTTTCGGCCAGGTGCGAGACAGCATTGTCGTACCGCTTAACCACCGTTTCCACCATCTTCTCACCCATCTCTTTGCCGATGCGCTCGCCTTCGGCATAACCCTGCTCGAAGGCCTGCTTCTCGAGATCCATCATGTGTTCATGCGAGCCGCCAAGAACTTTGACTTCTCCAGGCCCGCTGACCGTGAGTTTTTGGACGCGGCCGTCGCCTCGAATGATCCTAGACGACATATTCATCACCACTGCCGCCGGTGCCGAGATTGATCAGGCCTTCCTCTTCGAGCTTGCGGACGACCTCCACAATGCGTTGCTGAGCGGCGTGCACGTCCTTGATTTTCACCGGTCCCATGACTTCCATTTCTTCCTTCATCATGTCGACGCCCCGGCCCGACATGTTACGGAAGAATTGCTGTTGTTGTTGTTCGGTGGCGCCTTTCAGCGCTGCGGCCACAGTCTTTTTGTCAATGCGCTGCAAAATTTCACGAATGGCGGGATCCTCGAGTGTTGCGATGTCCTCGAATACGAACATCAATTCTCGAATTGAATTCGCCACGTCCGGTTTGTTGCTGTCGATCTTTTCGAGAACGGCCCGGCTTTTCCGCCGGTCAATGCGATTGAGAAGCTCGGCGACTGCGCGAATGCCGCCGTAAGCCTGGTTATGCGCGTACGTCCCCACGGGCTTCAACTTTTCTTCCAGCACCGCCGAGATCCCTCGAATGACCTCTGGCGAAATTGTTTCCATGCTGGCCATCCGTACGGCGACGTCCGCCTGAATGTCTTCAGGCAATGATTCGAGCAGTTCCGCGGAACTGTTCATGGTCAGGTGCGCGAGTATGAGCGCGATTGTCTGGGGATGCTCGTTTTGGATGAACTGTGAAAGCTGCATTGGATTGAGGCGCTCGATGGCGTCGAACGCGTTTGAGCTGTTGTAGCTCTGCGCTAAGCGATCCATGATGCGCCTTGCGGGACCGGCACCCAACGTCCGCAAGATGACCTTCTTGGCGTATTCGACGCCGCCCTCCGAGACGAAGCGGTTGGCCACGAGAAGCTGGTACAGTTCCTCGGCTGATTTTTCGGCCTCTTCGGAAGCAATCGGTCCTACTGTCGAGATCTCTCTGGAGATCGCCTCGATCTCCGCCTCGTTCAGGTAACGTAAGACTTCGGCTGCTGTTTCTTCCCCCATCAAAACGAAGAGGGTTGCGGCCATCTTGACATCGCCGCTTTTCATTTGTTCTTCTCATCGGCCAGCCAGGCTCGGACGAGCCGGGCAACAGTTTCCGGATCCGATTGCGCGTGCTCAACGACTCGCTTGCGTATCATCTCCATCTTGCTCGGGCCAGACGGGGTCATCAAATCGCGATCCCCATTTCCATATGGCGAAGCGCCGCTGAGCTGAGCTTCGAGTTGCTTGACTGTCATCGGTGTCTGCAGGTTGGCTGGCAACAAAGGTAAACTTCGCGGGGTCGGGGCCGCGGCCCAATTCGCGAATACGGTTTTCTGCACGGGACGGAGGAACAACAGATACAGAATGATGAACACAACCGGAATGATGAGGTACCGCAGGCTGATCATGATCATGGGAGCCTGTTTTTCTAAGAATCCGGGTTTGTCGATAAGTTCGGTTTCACCCTGGAAGGAAATGTTCTCTACGGTGAGCTGATCGCCCCGGTCGGGATTGAAACCAATCGCCGCAGCGACAAGGTCGCGATACTTCTTCATTTCTTCCGGAGTGCGCGGCTCCTGACTCGTTTGTTCCTTTCCGTCGCTGCCGGTTGTGACTTTCGTGTGATTATCAATGACCACGGCTACGGAAACTTTTTCGATCTTTCCAACCGGGTTGACCACATGGCGGACAGCTTTGCTCACTTCATAATTGATCGTTTCGTTATGTTTCACAAACTCGGGATTGGCGTTGCCCGGCGCTGAATCGGCTTGCGGCGCAGGCGCGCCCGCAGGGTTGCCGCTTGGAGTGTTCCGTGGGCCGGGGATACCGCCGACCCGGTCCGTCTTCGTCGGCTGGCGCTCTTCCTGCTTTTGCTGGCTGCGCACGACACTGCGCTCTGGATCGTACTGTTCAACCGTCTCCTCGACTTGCTGGAAGTTCATCACGACCGAAACTTGCGGACGGATCTTGCCCTGTCCAACCGCCGGTTCCAGAATCTGGACAATTTTGCCCGCCAGTTCGGTTTCCAGCTTTTGCCGGGCATCCAGTTGCTGCGCTGAAAGTCCGCTTTCGCCGCCTTCGTTACGTGAGAGGATCCTGCCCCGGTAGTCGACGAGAACCACTTTTTCGGGAGTGAGACCCTTCACCGCACTGGCAACCATATTGACGATTCCCTGCGCTGCCGATCCCGACAACGATCTCCCGTTCTTCAGCTTCAGAATCACCGACGCCTTCGTTTGTTCGTCAGAGCTTTGAAACAGCGATTCCTTCGCGAGCACAAGATGGACGCGCGCGGCTTCAACTTCTGTAAGTGTCATGATGCTGCGCGCCAGCTCGCCTTCGAGAGCACGTTGGTAATTGACCTGTTCCTGGAAGTTCGTCAGACCGAAATTCGTCCTGTCGAATATCTCAAAGCCGATGCGGCCGCTTTCGGGCAATCCTTGGCTGGCAAGCTGGATACGAACTTCGGCAAGCTTATCGGCTGCCACCCTGACCGTTCGTCCGTCCGTTCCAAGTTCGTAAGGGACTTTCAGCTCCTGCAATTTCTGAACGATGCCTTGCGCTTCCTGCGGATCGAGATCTGCGTAGAGCGTTTGATACTCCACCCGATTGACGAAGTAAACCAGTACCCACAACAGAATCAAAACCAGAGCGGCAGAGCTGGCCAGGGCCAGCTTCTGTTGAAGGCTGTAGCGCGTGAAGAACCCCTTGATTTGTTCGAACGGATTTGGAGCGGCCATCCTCGATTACGATCCTCGGGTTACACCTGAGACTTCATTAATTCCTGGTACGCCTGGACGATCTTGTTGCGCACCTGCATCATGACCTGGAACGAAAGGTCTGCTTTCTCTAAAGCGATCATCACGGAATGAAGGTCAGACTCATTGCTGAGAAATTTTTGCAATTCGCCTTGTGACCCCTTCTCGACATCATGGACCTGCTGAACGGCTTCATTGAGGAGTTTGCCAAATGAGGACGGACCCGAAGGCTGCCGATCGGGCGCCGCTGCGGGCGGCATAATCCGGGGAAGGTCGTTGTAAACTCTGAAGTCGCTCATCTTACCTGCCAATGTCCAGCGTGCGATTGATCATCGTTTTCACGATGCTTATCGCGGCAATGTTGGCTTCGTAGCTTCGGGCTGCTTCCACAAGATTTCCCATTTCTTCCAGAACACTGACGTTCGGGTAGGATACGTAGCCTTCCTTATCAGCATCAGGATGGCCCGGTTCGTACCGGCGATCGAACGGCCGCGGGTCGGCAACGATATCGGACACTTCAACTCCCTGAACGCCATTGCCCATGGCAGCGCCCAGCGAATCCTGGAATGACGACGTCTGGAAAACGACATCCTTGCGACGGTACGGTCCGCCCTCCTGGGTCCGCGTCGTTTGCGAGTTCGCCAGGTTTGACGACGATAGTTCGACCCGCTGGCGCTGTGCCGTCAGGCCGCTAGAATTCACGTCCAATGCAGTGAGCAGATTCATACGCTAAACCTTCCCTCCCTCGTTGATTGCAGCACGCAGGGTTCGGATTTTTTGATTCAGGTACTGGACGAGCGTTATGTACTGAAGACCATTCTTGGTGATCTCCGTCATTTCGCGCTCCAGGTCGACGTTGTTTCCATTGGGCTTCAACCTGGTATTCACTTCGTACAAACGCGCGTGAGCAGCGTCCTCGGACGGTGCAATGTGGTTCGACGCCGTCGTTTGGAGATTCATCGTCGCCAGTTCCTGCTCGAAACTGTAGTCGTGGGCCTGGTAGCCGGGAGTATCCATATTGGCGACATTGCCCGCTAAGGCCTGCTGGCGCTTGGACGTCCATGACAGAAGGTCCTGCAGGGCAGGAAAGAAAGAAGCATCGCTCGGATTGATCATATGGCTGCCGCCTCCTCAACTCGGTATTCGCGAAGTTTGTTCCGCAGCGTCCGAAGCGAGATACCGAGCAATCTCGCCGCGTGAGTCCGATTACCGTTGGTCTGCTCGAGCGTCGTCATGATGAGTTTGCGCTCCATTTCCCCGACGGACTGTCCGGCTTGCAAGGCGGGCGCTTCCGGCGATTCAACGCTCTGATCGAATAGGTCTGCAGGCGTAATCTTCAGACGACCGCGTAACGCGAATGACCTGTGGATGATGTTCTCGAGTTCCCGTACGTTACCAGGCCAGCCGTACCGCTGGAGCAACTCGACGGTCTCCGCATCGGGCTGGCCCGGGTTCCCACCATATTTCTTAACGAAATGCTGTGTAAGCACGGCGATGTCGTCCTTGCGGTCGCGTAGCGGAGGCACGCGCAGGGGGACAACATTGAGGCGAAAGAACAGATCCTCGCGAAATTGTCCCCTTGCAATCAGTTTTTTCAGGTCTTTGTTCGTGGTGGCGATCACCCGGACTCGGATTGGAATAGGCCGTTTGGCGCCAATGCGGTCGACTTCCTGTTCCTGCAGGACCCGGAGAAGCTTTGCCTGAAGAAGGGGCGCCATCTCTCCAATTTCGTCTAAAAGCATGGTTCCGTTTTGTGCCAGTTCGAACTTACCGGGCTTGAAATTGTTTGCTCCTGTGAATGCGCCTTTCTCGTAGCCGAAAAGCTCGGATTCGAGCAAGTTCTCCGGGAGCGCCGCGCAGTTTACGGCAACGAAAGGGCCGTTGTGGTTGGAGCTGTTTTTGTGTATCCACCGCGCGAGTAATTCTTTGCCGGTGCCGCTTTCCGCCTGTACGAGAATCGTGGCATTCGTTTTTGCCGCCTGGGCTGCCTGATCCAGCAGCGACAGCATTACTGAATTTTGCGTGATGATGTCGGCCGATTCGCCGGAAGAGCGCGGACTCGGGGTTACCGGACCGCCGCCGGCGGCTACGTGTTGATTCAGGATGTCATCGAGTGAAGTGTGTGAAAATGGTTTCAGAAGAAAATCGGTTGCGCCGGCCTTCATCGCATCGACAGCAGTCGGCACGGTGCCATACGCGGATAAAACGATGACAGGCAATGAAGGTCTCGTGCGCCGTACCTGCTGAAGCAGTTCGAGACCATCCATCCCAGGCATCCGAAGATCGGTAATGATTGCTTGGAAGGGTGCCTTCTCTAGTTTGGAGAAGGCATCGAGTCCATTCGATGCGGTCTCTACCGTGTGCCCCTTCCGTCGCAGCGCCGCTTCGAGCGCCGACAGCATCTGAATATCGTCGTCAACAACGAGCAACCGGCTCAAGCGCAACCTCCATGTTGGCTGGTATCCGAATTAAAAACGTCGTTCCGTTTCGCGAGCTGACGGTAATCGTTCCCTGATGGCTTTCGACGATTTTCTTGACGATGGGAAGCCCCAGGCCGCATCCCTCGCGGCTTGTGGAGAACATCGGGTCAAAGATCCGGGCCAGTCGTTCTTCCTGAATTCCCGGTCCCGAATCTTCGACGCCGATCAATATGTCGCCTCCTGCGACACGCCCCGAAAGGCGCACCGTTCCGTCCATGGGGGTCTCGCGAACAGCATTGAGTACAAGGTTCAGCAACATCCTGTGCAGCAGCTCATGATCGGCAACAGCCAGGCATTCCGAGTCGTGATCCGTCACGATTCGTATCCGCTTCTGCTGTGCGATCGGCTGGAGAAATACTTGAATCCCTTCGAGTAGCCGGCTCACCGACATCCGTTCCGGCGCCGGCACAACGGGCCTGCCGAACTGAAGAACGTTCGTGACCGAGTGATTCAGCAAACGGACGCTACGCACGATCTGCTCGGCGTATTCGCCATCCAGCATCGACGCGTAGAGTTCGATGCTGCCAAGTGGATTCCTGATTTCATGCGCCAACTCCATGGCCATCTCACCCATCGCCGCCAGCCGTTCCAGCCGGATCCGTTCTTCCCGTTCTCTCTCGAGCTCCGCCGTGAGAGCTTGAACCCGTTCCTGGAGTTCCCGGTACGAACGTTCCAGAGATTCGGAAGCCGACTGGAATCTCAACAACAGGTCTTCAAGGGTGATTGCATGTCCACTCATCGCGGCCCGTAAACGCAGTCGGAATGCCAGAAACGGGCACATAGGCAAACCATAGACTTACGGCAAATTTTGCCTAGGCGTTTGCCGCAAAATGTCGACTTAGTGACACTAAACGCGCCTATCCGGCGGCTGCTTGACAGCCCGCAATCCGATCTGCCTGTCAAAAATCCAACGATGTCAACGTTTTGGACTATGTCGGAACCTTGGCAATCAGGCTGCTAAGGAGAAGCTCGATGCGTTCGAGCCGGGAATCGATGGTGGTGGATTTTTCGGTAATCACGGCGAGTTTGGCGGATAACCTCTTGTTATCGTCAAGCATGGCGAGGTAGTCGAGAATCCGGTTCACGATAATGTCGATTTGAGCGAGTTTAAACGGTTTGGTGATGTAGTCGAAGGCACCCCACCGGATGGACTCAATGGCAGTCTCGATGGAAGAATAGCCTGTCATTACAACGACATAGCTCGACGGATGGAACTTCTTGGAGGCCTTCAACACCTCCACGCCATCCGGGCCGGACGGCATAACGAGGTCGGTGAATATAATGTCGAAGTTGGATTTTCGGGACTCTAATAGATGGATGGCTTCCGAACCATCGCGTGCTGACGACACGGTGAAGTTTCGCGACTCCAGATATTCGCAGAGTGTCAATCTCAAGTCACTGTCATCGTCCACCACGAGAATCCGAGCTTTTCCTGGAAACAGCTCAGCAATGTTCACCATATCCCCTTTATCGGCGGATTTCTTGAAAACTTCAGATCCCAAAAGCTATAATCGGCAAATTCTTAGCAGGAGGCTAGAAAATGGACATCAACAAGGAACAAATCCTGGTAGTCGATGACGAAGAGGATCTTCGGAAGGCCATTGTCGATATTTTGACACTCGATGGGTTTGAAGTCGATCAGGCAGGGTCCGCTGAGGAAGCTGCCGATAAACTGTCGCAGACGGCGTACGACGTCCTGATCACGGATCACAATCTTCCCGAAAAGACCGGTGTCGAGCTGTTGGAAGAGTCTCTGGTGCGATATCCGGAAATCATAGGGATCGTCATTACCGGCTACGGCACAATCGAAACCGCGGTGAACGCGATCAAGAAGGGTGCATATAATTACCTGACCAAGCCGTTCAAGCTGGTCGAGCTTCCAATCATGGTCCGGAAGGGCCTCAAAGAACGTCACCTCCGTTTCGAAAATCAGTACCTCCGCAAGCAGTTGGATGAACGGTACGGCTTCAATAACATCATTGGCACCGGACGCGCCATGAAGCGGATCTTTGAATTGGTCGACACCATTGCGGGGCTGACCAGCACCGTCCTTATCCAGGGTGAAACCGGCACAGGAAAAGAGCTGATCGCGAAAGCGATTCATTTCAACAGCCAGCGCAAGGATCAGAAGATGGTCAGCATCAACTGCGGCGCCATTCCTGAAAACCTGTTGGAATCGGAATTATTCGGGCACGTGAAAGGCGCTTTCACCGGCGCAGTTCAGACACGCATCGGCCGCTTCGAGCAAGCCAATGGCGGCACGATTTTCCTGGATGAAATCGGCAACATGCCGGTATCGCTTCAGGTGAAATTGTTGCGCGTGCTGCAGGAACGCGAGTTCGAACGAGTTGGCGGTAACAGTACCGTGAAGGTGGACGTTCGCATCATTGCGGCCACAAGTTCAAACCTTGAACAGATGGTCAAAGATGGTACCTTCCGGGAAGACCTCTATTACCGGTTGAATGTTATTCCGATCGATCTGCCGCCGCTGCGCGAACGCCGCGAAGATATTCCGTTGCTGGTGCAGCGTTTTATTGAACATTTCTGCGAAGCGCACAGACTCGATCTTAAGACAATCTCACCTCAGGTGCTCAAAGCCTTGATGGGATATGACTGGCCGGGCAACGTTCGGCAACTGGAGAACATTGTCGAGAGAATGGTTGCATTGACCGGCAACAGGCCCGCACTGCTTCCGGCGGACTTGCCTGGAGAGATTCAGAACCACGACTCGTTGAACTTCGTCCCCTTGATTGAGATTCCGGAGGGGGGCATCAATTTCCAGGATGTCGTCACCGACATGGAGAGGGAACTGATTCTCCAGAGTCTTCGCAAAACCAACGGCAACAAGAAACTTGCCGCGAAATTATTGAACTTGAAGCGAACGACTCTCATTGAAAAGATCAAACGCATCGGGCTGGTCGAGCATATGGCGGCGCATGCGTAACTGCGGCTAAAGCCGGCTCCCACATCCGACGATAATAACCGCATGGAACGCGTGTTAGTCGTTGATGATGAGGGCGATTACCGGCATGCAGTGGCGGACGCCGTACGGTCCAGAGGGATGGAAGCGGAAGTCGCGGAAAATGGACAGGCCGCGCTGAAGCACATCGAACGCGATCCCTCCCTCTACGGTTTGGTCTATACAGACCTGCGGATGCCGGAGATCGGCGGCCTCGAGCTTGTTCAACGGCTCTCCAGAATCGATCCCACCATCGTCTCGGTTCTCTTGACGGGATCCGCCGATTCCGCGGCACCCGTTGCAGCGCTGCGGGCGGGCGCATTCGATTTCTTGAGCAAACCCTTCACGATCGCAGAACTGGAAACCAGTCTCGAGCGTGCGACGGAGCGCCGGCGAATTCTGCGCAACCACGAACAGGAGCGAGCGCATCTCGAGCAATTGCTGGAAAAAAGCGAGGCCGAAAAGCAGCATATGCTGCTCCATCATGAAGAAGAAATAAGGAAAATTCTGGTCTCCTCGGTCCGCGCACACGCCAAATCGATAGAAGCCAAAGACGCGTATACCGCCGGACATTGCGACCGCGTGGAACGCTACGCAGAATTGCTGGCCCGGCGGCATGGTGGATTCGACGAAAAGTGGATCTTTAATCTGAGAATGGGAGCCATCTTGCACGACATCGGCAAGATCGGTGTGCGAAGCTCAGTGCTTTGCAAACCCACGGCGCTTGACGTACACGAATATAATGAGATCCAAACGCATCCAGGGATCGGGGCACGCATAGTGCGAACGATGTACGGATTCAATATCGAGCCGGCCGTGCGGCATCACCATGAGCGGTTTGATGGGACAGGTTATCCGAGCGGCTTGAAAGGTGAGATGATTCCGCTGGAGTCGCGATTCATTTTCATCGCCGACTCATTCGACGCCATGACCAGTGATCGGCCTTACCGGCGGGCCATGACCACAAACGACGCGTTGGAGGAAATCCGACGCAATGCCGGAACTCAATTCGATCCCGCCCTTGTCGAAGTCGCCATCGATGCCTTCAGACAGCTGTAGCGGCCGCTAATTCGACGCCTTATTCGGCTGGTTGATGTAATACCCGGTACGATGGCGGATTTGCGAACCGGGTCTCTTGACCTTCACTTCGATCTGGCGCCAGGCATTCTTGTCCCGTCCCGCGACCGGATAGTAGCTGAGCGTGTACTGCTGATGCAGTTCCTCCAGCAGCACCTGCGCCAGACTGTTCAACGCGTAGTTTCTGCCCGTAAAGAGCCGGAACGCGCGTCCGCCGCTGATGCTGGTGAGGCGGCCCAGCATATAGTGATAGATGTGATACCGGGTCCTTCTTAAAACCAGCGGGTCATCATCATCATCATCGATCCCGATAGCGTAGACGAGCACTTCAGCGCGTTTCAGAACGTCTTCGACCTGCACCGAATTGATGTGGCTTTTGGTATCGAAGCCATCCGTGACGAGAAGCAAAACCTTCTTGTTGTGCTTTGCCTTCTTCATTTCTTCGTTGACCGCCAGCTGAATGGCGTCGTACGCCGCGGTTTCGCCGCCTGCCTTGATGTCTCTGAAGCTGCGCTGAATCTCCTGCATGTTGGTCGTGAAGTGATGGCGGATATCCACATCGGAATTGAAGGAAATCACGAACATTTCATCTTGCGGGCCGAGCGCAGTTGCGATCTCTCGCACGGTCTGCAAAGCCTGCTGCAATTTGTGCCGCATACTGCCGCTGTTGTCGATCAGCACACCAACGCTTATCGGCACCCGCAGGTCATGTGAAAAGAAGGAAATCTTTTGTTCTTCGCCGTCCTCGAAGACTTGAAAATCGTCGAGCTTCAGGCCATCCATGTACTTGCCTTGCTCGTCGAGGACTGTGGCTGTAATGTTCACCAGTTCGACTTCGACATTTAGTTTGAATCGCGGATCCTGAGGATCCGTTGGAGGAGTTTGCGGCTGCGCATTCTCCTGTGGTGGATTTTGCTGCGGGTGCGCCGCAATGGATACAACTCCGGCACACAAAACGGATAGTAAACCAATGGCGTAGACCCAAACGTGTTTTCGTGCGTTCATCGTGAGCTCACTCTTCAGCGGCTTGTTGCCGCATCTCTATTTTGTACCAGTGTCAGGATTGCGGCCACATTTTATACCCGGGTTGGGTAAAGAATTAAAAGGATTTTCTCAATGGCCTTCCCGTACCGCATTCCGGTTCCAATTCGGAATTTCGACCACGAGGTTTCGGGTGCCGTCGGGAACGCTCTGGCAGCTAAGCCGGCTATTGGGAGTGAGACCCGGCGCGAACGAAAGCTCCTCGTCCTCAGCGTCGCTCATTTCGGAAATTGTTGGCAGTCCTTCACGCACTATACAGTGGCAGGTCGAGCACGCACACACCCCCCCGCAAGCGTGATCGATACCGATTCCATGCGCCAGGGCAATATCCAAAATGCTGCCCGGCAGACCGGTTACACCATACGGAATCTTTTCCGGATCCACTTCCACGGTAACGTTCATGGGAAGAAACGTGATCGTAAATTTTTGAGTTGCCGGCGCCGGCGCTTCTTGGTTGACATAGGGGTTGGTGCCGCCCATTCGTCTATACTGACACAATTCTGGGGACAGACACCGAATTCCCCAAATTACCTTTTTGCCCGCTCTTCCTGGACGCGTTTCTGAAAATTGGCTTCGGTGTCGCCGATAAGTTTCGTGTATGCGGCGGGATCGAACAATGGATGCGGTGTTTCGCCGGCCTTGATCCGTTCGATCTTCCCGGCAAAATAGCTCTCTGGGTGCATCGGCAGGTAGATGTCCGGCTTGAGCGTCGTCTGGACCTGGAACGTCCGCAGCGTGTCTTCGACCAGCCTGGGAAATTTCGAGTTGCCAATCAGCCTGACACCAGCGTTCGGGCCGGCACACGCCTGGAAAACGACGGAGTAAGCCTTGCCCTTTTCCTCGGCGCTGGTCGTCCACGTGGTACAGCCCGGCGTATGGCCGGGTGTCCACACCGCGCGTAATGTGGTCCCACCCAGCGCGACAGTGTCGCCGTCCTTCAGGACGCGATCGACTTTGACCGGCTCCCATCCTTCATCGCCCAGAGGTGACAAATCGGCTCCGGCCTCCAGCGCTCGAGCATCCTCACCGATCGCCATGACTTTTGCGCCCGTCAGCTTCTTCATGGCCGCGTGTCCCTGTACGTGATCAAAATGGGCGTGTCCCGACAGAAGGATCTTGATGTCCTGCAGCTTGAAACCAAGCTTTGCGACATTCGTTCGGATCACGTCATGCATTTCCTTTGTGCCGGTGTCGATCATGATATGCCCTGCCGGCGTGGCGATGAGGTACGACGCAATGTTTCTCGCGCCGACGTAGTAGATGTTGGCGACGATTCGGAACGGTTCCACCGCCTCACTCTGTCTGCCATGGAACGTGGCTCGTTGTTCCGCAGACAGCGGCGAGGTCTGTCCCCAAGCGCTCACTGAACTCAGAAGGACTAGCAACACGGCATTACGCATGAACACCTCCGGAATGACGGGATTATAACTGACAACATCGAAACCGCAGAGTCCTTGACCCGGCTGAGCGGCTGGAATATGGTGCTGGGTCGAGAGAATACCAGGCAGAGGAGAAGGTAAATGACGGAACATAATCCGGGGCGGCGCACTTTTCTGGTGCGCGCACTTATTGGTACGGGAGCCGTAGCCGGTGCCGAGCTGGTGCCGAACGCAGGCGCACAGAACAATGCGGCGCAGAAGGAAGCAAACACTCAGGCCCACTCGAGCGCCGATCGGCATGGCGCATTCTTTAATCATGACGATGCCGCTACCGTTACGGCATTTACGGAACGGCTGATGCCTGGTGCTCCGGGCAAGCCGGGCGCGCACGATGCCGGAGTGCTCAACTATATTGATCTTGCGCTCTCGGGCGCCTATGCCGATCTTCAGGATTTCTATCGGCGCGGGCTGGCCCAGCTCGATGCATATTGCCGCAAGTCATATAGCGAGCCGTTTGTTCGGCTGGATAGCGCGCGGCAGGATCAAGTCATCACGGCCCTCGAGCAGGGGGAAGCAGCAGGATTCACGTGGCCCACTGCACAGGAGTTCTTCAACACAATCCGCACACACACGATGGAAGGCATGTTCGCGGATCCAATCTACGGCGGCAACAAAGACTTTGCAGGATGGCGTTTGGTGGGCTTTCCCGGCGCGCAACCGATTTTCACCAGAACAGACCTGGAGAGCAAACAGGCGTTCTCGCGGGCGCCAATCGCCGGCCTATAGAGACGGAGGGCATGGGTTTTGGCAACTGAAAAAACGGATGTCGTCATCGTCGGTATGGGCGCTGTAGGCGGAATAATCGCCGCCGAGCTTGGCAAAGCAGGGATGAAAGTCATTGGTCTGGAACGCGGGCCGCGCCTGACGACGGCGGATTTCAGCGGGCAGGACGAATTGCGTTACTTCCAGCGGCAGGACCTGCGTCCAAACGCAAAGCGTCAGCCGGTGACCTGGCGGGCAAATGCCAATGCGGCTGCGAAGCCGCTTCCCATTCTGAACTATGGCAATCAGGCCGGCGGCGGGACGGTCCATTACGGTGCAGTGTCCTGGCGCTTTCACGAGGACGACTTCCGCGTACGGTCCCAGACAAGGGAGCGCTATGGAGCGTCGGCGATCCCAAAAGACTCATCGGTAATCGACTGGCCATTGACTTACGCGGATCTCGAACCTTTTTATGATCGCGCGGAGTACGATCTTGGCGTATCCGGCAAGGCTGGAAACCTCGACGGACGGAAGATCGAAGGCGGCAATATATTCGAAGCGCCGCGCCGCCGCGAATATCCCCTACCGGCGCTACTTGCGGATCAATCCGGGGTCATCTTTGAAGAAGGCGCTCGCAAGCTTGGCTACCATCCTTTCTCCACACCGCGCGCGATCCTGTCGCAGGCGTATCGAGGCCGGCCGAGCTGCACGTACTGCGGATTTTGCCAGGCGTTCGGCTGTCACGTCGGCGCGAAATCCAGCATCCTGGTCACCAAACTTCCGGAGGCCGATGCGACCGGCAACTTCAAGCTGTTGACCGGCACGATGTGCTTCCGGATAAACAGTGACAACAGTGGCCGTGTGACCGGCGTGTCGTATTACGGCCCGGATGGTTCCACAAACACCATCGAGGCAGAGCTCGTCATTCTTGCGACTTTCATCTACGACAATGCGCGCTTGTTGCTGGTGTCGAAGACGAAGAAATTCCCGAACGGCCTGGCGAACTCGAGCGGCCAGGTCGGAAAGCATCTCATGGCGCACATCACTCCTCGAGTGTTCGCGACGTTCGATGACCGGTTTGTCAATGTTTATATGGGGCCGAATGCGCAAAAACACAGCCTCGACGATTTCAACGCCGACAACTTCGACCACAGCGGATTGAAATTCATCCGGGGCGGTCAGATCTCCGTCTCACCCGCGGATCTGGAAGGCGGTCCCATCGGCGCGGCCATGAGCATGAATCCACCCCCTGGTATTCCGCGGTGGGGCGCTGCTTATCGTGATTTCCTTGCGAAGTACTTCGCGCGCTACGCCGCCGTCATTGCACAAACCGAGAACTTGCCCTATGCCGACCAAACTATCGATCTCGATCCTACCGTCCGTGATCAGTGGGGATTGCCCGCGCCACGGCTGACCTATGATTGGCGCCGGCCTAATGAACTTGCGCGCATCGAGTTCGTGACCGGCAAGCTGGAACAGTTAGCTGCCGCCATGGGTGCGACACGATTCTGGCGCGCCCCCATGGGCGCAGGGGCTCCAGGCGCGCATCATGAAGGCGGCACGCGTATGGGCGATAACCCGAAGACGTCGGTCGTGAACCGCTACGGCCAAAGCTGGGATATTCCGAACCTGTTCATCATCGGCAGTTCGACATTTCCGACGATGAGCGGCTTCAATCCGACGCTCACCATTCAAGCGCTGGCTTACATGAGTGCCGATGCAATCGCGAATCGTTACAAGAAAAATCCCGGAAGACTGGTGTAATGAAATTCAGGATCATCGAACTGTAGGGGCGGTGTTATGACCGCCCGCGATGTTCCGCTTTCGGCATTCTGGGCGGTCACAGACCGCCCCTACAGTTTTATTTCGCTGCCGCGAGCTGTTGGAGCACGGTATCTATCGGCGGGCGATCGTCCGCTTCCGCTCCAACGTACTTCCAGACAATCTTGCCTTCCTTGTTCACGAGAAACATTGAAGGCCGTGCGATGCCTTCCGTTGGGTGCAGTACCCCGTATTGCCGGATGAAATTTCTGTAGATGTCGGAAAGGATCGGGTAGGTCAGGTTCAATTCGGTCGCGACCTTTTGGCCATCGGCAGGGGTGTCCGCACTGACGGCGATCATTTCGGCGCCAAGGTTCTTAATCTTCTGATAATTTTTTTGCAGCTCACCGAGCTGCGCGCGGCAGAACCCTCAAGCCTGTGTCCGGTAAAACACCACCAGGACGTTCTTCTTACCCTTAAACGAATTCAAACTGACCGTCGTGCCCTGGATGGAAAAGCCGGAGATGTTCGGAGCCACGCCTTGAACTTGCATCGCCAGAAGCAAAGCAACAATGAGTGACTTCATAGCTACACATCCTAACCGACGGATCGGTCATTTTTGAAGCGCCTTTTGGGCTTCCTTCGGGATTAGAACTTTGAATTGCCCGACCGGCAAATCGCCGAGTGCAAGATCTCCAATACGAATACGCACCAGTTTGAGCACCGCATGGCCAATGGCGTCACACATGCGTCGAACCTGACGGTTCTTTCCTTCAGTAATGGTTAGCTCAAACCACGTGTATTTATCGCTGACCCTTACTTCGTGAACGATGGCTCTTCCGCTCACCTCGCCACGGCCGATGTCGAGACCATAGGCGAGCTTGAAATACTCTTCCGCGGTGAGGACACCGGCGACTTTCACATAGTACGTTTTAGGTATCTTCGATTCTGGTTGAAGCAAAGCCTCGCCGTATTGCGTGTCGTTGGTGAGGATCAAAAGGCCCGAAGTATCCATGTCGAGACGTCCGACAGGAAAGACCCACCGGTCCAGACTTCTGAGGTAATCGTAAACGGTGGAGCGATCCCGGTTATCCCCGAAGGAGGTAACGACACCTGTCGGCTTGTTCAAAGCGACGTATATCTTTTTCTCTTCCCGGACCTTCAGCCCGTCCAGGTGAACAGCATCTTTTCCTGTTTCGACCCAGTGATCCGGATTCCGGATGACGCGGCCATTGACCTTGACCCGGCCCTCCTCGATCCATTCCCGTGTGGTTGTGCGCGAAGCGATACCCGCCTTGGAAAGAACTCGATCCAACGTGGCACGCGGCTTTTTCATGGAACAATGCCGATGACGGACAGCATATGTCCGGTTTTCTTGCCATCCCTTCGGTAGGAATGAAACAGATCTCCCCGGCACCGAGTGCACAACGATGAAATTTCGATTTGCCCGTCGAGTAAGCCTGAGTTCGTGAGCTGTCTCCGGTTGGCCTGAGCGAGGTTCAAATGCGGCCTGATCCAATCCGGTCTGCTTGCGAAAAGCGCCGGATCGCCGATGGCGTCGACGACATCCTGGCCCACCTCGTAGCAACAGACGCCAATGTGGGGACCAATCGAGGCAATGAGATCCTTCGAATCCAAAGAAAATTTCTCGCAAAGCCTCGCCACGGTCGATTCAACAATGCGCGAGGCAGTGCCGCGCCAGCCCGCGTGAATAGCTGCGACAACCATTGCACGCGAATCGGCGATAAGGATAGGCACACAATCCGCGGTTTGAATGCCCAGCACGATACCCTTGAGGCCGGTCACAGCGGCATCGCCTTCAACGGCCTCACTGGCCGCAGACGTGTCCGTTATATCGACGACCGTTCCCGAGTGCACTTGTCTCAATTTCATAATCGGCCAGCCCGGTGCCCCGACAGCCGCGAGAAATCGGGCACGGTTCATCTGCACCAGCGGATTGGGAGATGAATGCGGACCCAGACTGAGATCCGTGCGATCGCCCCGCCGCGTAGAGAATGCATGAATGATGCCGGGCACACGGCTGAGTGCTTCCGATTGAACGAACGTTATTTGATCCCGGCGTTTTATCTGTAACATAGAGCTAATGATTACCGGTATCGGCATCGACGTCATTCAGAACGACCGCCTTCGCGATTCCGTCCAGCGCTTCGGGGACCGCTTCTTAAATCGAATATATACAGAAGGAGAGATCGCTTACTGCAAGAATTGTGCTCATTCGGAGATCCACTACGCGGCCCGGTTCGCCGCAAAGGAAGCGGCTTTCAAAGCCCTGGGCACCGGCTGGGCGCAAGGTGTGAAGTGGAAGGATGTCGAAGTGGAGCGGCTAGACTCCGGAAAACCAGAGCTTCGCCTGCACGGCGAAGCTCTGGCCAAAGCGACTGCAATGGGGGCGAGGAGATTTTACGTGTCGCTCACGCACGATCGGCTGGTTTCGTGCGCGGTCGTGATTCTGGAGGCCTGAAGTTACTGCACCCGGAATCGCGGAGCTTCCGACGCCAGCGCTTTGTCTTTCGGCGTGCTCAGATACCCGCGTATCCTGTCCTTGTCGACGAAATTGACGACGACTTCGTATCGGAGGTGATCACGCCCGACCAGAAACTGGACGGGTTCATTTGCCGTCCGGTCTTTCTTCTCGAGCCGGTTGTCGTCGACCTGAATCGCAACGTTGTACTTGTGCTTTTTGGGATCCGTCTTCAGCAGCGCGAGTTGAAGGTCGGCCACATGCTGATATGGCTCCTTGGAGCTCTTGCGGATGTCGAATTCGAAGTAGTCGCGCTCGCCTTTCTTTCGGAGCTCAGCTAATTCGGTGGAATTCTTCGCGATACTTTCGCTCAGACTGTTCTTCACATCGATAAGTTGACGACCGAAGTCTTCTCGTGTGGCTATAAGGTCATGTTTGAGCCCCGTGAGTTCCCCGTACTTGGAATCCGAGTCCTGCTGAAGCTCCGTGAATCGATTGGCCGCTTCCTGGCGGGCCACGTCGATGTCCGAAGAATTCGCTTTTGCGGCGAGTTGACTGACAAACTCTTTTGTAGACAGCTCCTGCTGTTTTTTAAGAGTCTGAGCCATCTGTCGTGCATGGTTCAGCTCGAGCGACGTCATACCAACGCGCTTCTTGATCACATCCAGATCGGCAAGGAGGTCGTTCATTTTTTTCTCTGCTTCCGCTGTCCGTATCTCCTGAACCTTATCGGCTTCCGACTGCGCCTGTTCAGTTATGGATTCGATTTTGACAATGCGATCCGCAAACGTTTCTTTCATCGAAAGCATTCCATAACCGAGTGCCAGGACTAGCACGAGGTTTGCGGCCGGTATTAATTTGAGCAACAAATTTTCACTGGATCTCTCAATTGGTTTCATCTCCTGTCCTCCACTTCGGTTTGGCGGATACCCTTGTCAGATCCCGGTTTCTATCAGAACGACAACGGTCGCGCAGAAGCTGATCACAAATGCCGCAGCGATAATCATCGCCGCTTTCCATGAACTATAAACGCCAAATACGGTTTGCATGGCAACCTCCGCGCTTGGATTACGCACGTGTCATGCCATCGCTAAGTCATTGATAGAGCAGCGTCTCAGTCCGCAGAGTCCATCAACTTTATCGATTAGTTGCTTGCGGGACGGTCGTCACCCTCGAGGCGAGAAGTCCACGGTCGGAGTCCAATCCTGTAACCAGAACACGGCCCCATTCATTAACCGGAACAACTTCGGAAATCACGACCGGTACGAAGTTACTGCTCAGCGCAGTGCCGTCTTCTAATGTCAGGACTTCAATTTCAGTCCCGATCATCTGGCGGCGGAATGCTTCGTTCTTTTTTGCAATGAGACTTCTCAACGCTTTTGCGCGGAAGCGGGACACCCGTTCTGGAATGTGATGCGCAAGACCGGCAGCAACGGTTCCGGGACGGGACGAAAACGGAAACACGTGAAGATAAGTCAGTGGCGACTGTTCAATCAGCCGATACGTCTCAAAGAAATCGTCATCCGTTTCACCGGGAAAACCAACCATCACATCGGCCCCGATGGCGGCATCCGGGACGCGAGCGCGAATTCGTGAAACCAGCTCCAGGTAATACTGAGGCAAATACGGACGATACATCGATCGCAGAATGCGCGCAGAGCCGCTCTGGAGAGGGATGTGAAAATGATGCGCCATGCGCGGATGAGTCGCGACCAGATCAATCAACTCGGGAACAACCTCCAGCGGCTCGATCGAGCTCAATCGCAATCGCTCGAGGCCGTGCACCTGGAGCGCCCGAAGAAGGAGTTGGTAAAAGGTTGTCTTTGATTGAAGGTCGCGTCCGTATGTTCCCAGATGAATTCCCGAAAAAACGACTTCCTTGTAGCCGCGAACCACCAGCTCTCGCACTTCCGCGATTGCCGCTTCCGGTTCAATGCTTCGGCTGCGCCCGCGAACCGACGGAATAATACAGAACGAACAATTCGCGTTACAGCCGTCCTGGACCTTAACGATGGCGCGCGTGCGTCCACCGGAACCGACGTGCGATGCGGGTCTGAGTTCACGCTCCAGAAAGATGCTGCTGCACAGGATTTCCGCGCGGCCGTGCGTGCTGAACTCGTCCTCGAGAAGATTCAAAGCAAATCGGCCAACCAGGAGTTTGTGCGAATTTCCCACAACGAAGCGGACTTGCGGAAGGACTGCCAACTCTTCCGGCGCGCGCTGCGCGTAGCAGCCGGTGACGATGATCTGCGCGCCAGGATTGCGGGAAGCGATCCGTCGGATCGTCTGGCGAACGTCGCGGTCTGCCTCGGCGGTAACCGTGCAGGAGTTCACGACCACCACGTCGGCCTGGTAGGCAGACTCCGACTCGACTGCGTGCGATTCCAACAATTCCTGATGAATCGATGCGCCTTCGGATTGCGAAGCACGGCAGCCAAAATTGGTAATGAAGAACGCTTTCTGCATTTCCGGCTGTAGCGGCGGTCTATGACCGCCGGCAATGTCGCGCACTTCCGGATCGTGGGCGGTCATAGACGTCATAGACCGCCGCTACAGTTGCTCCTCCTGTACGCGTTTGCTCTTCTCGGCGACAGATTTCTCGAGCTGATCCTTGTATTCAGCCAGTTTCCGCGCCAGCTTCTCATCATTCACTGCGAGAATCTGCACAGCAAAGATGCCCGCATTCGTCGCCCCGGATTTTCCCACTCCCATGGTGGCGACCGGAACACCCGGCGGCATTTGCACCGTCGATAACAACGCATCGAGGCCGGAAAGGGGCGAGCTGTCAATCGGAATACCGATGATCGGTAACGTGGTTTCGGCGGCTGTGACTCCGGCCAGATGCGCCGAGCTTCCCGCACCGGCAATAATCACCTTCAGGCCGCGTTGGCGCGCAGATTTCACGTACTCCAGCGTTCGATGCGGAGAGCGATGCGCGCTATACACACCGATTTCGTAAGGAATTTCAAACTGTTTCAGAACCTTCGCTGTTTCCTGCATGATGGGAAGATCAGAATCGCTGCCCATGATAATGCCAACGAGTGGTTTCACCTTTGCCTTGCGAGTCCTTTCCTGCCGATGTCTTTTCGGTAATCTTTCCCTTCAAATTCTATCATCTGCGTAACGAAGTATGCCCGCTCCAAGGCCTCAGCCAATGTGCCTCCGCGCGCCGTCACACTGAGGACGCGGCCACCTGTGGTATAGATCCTTCCGTCTTCAAAACGCGTACCGGCGTGATAAATCTTCACACCGTCGATTCGCTTCGCTTCTTCGAGTCCAAAGATCTGTTTTCCGGTTTCGACTTTCCCCGGATAGCCGCCAGCAACCAGGACGACGGTGGCTACGGCGTCCTGCCGCCACTCCAGTTTTCTGGAACGCAGCCGGTGTTCAGTAATGTCGACGAGGACGTCCAGCAGGTCCGTCTTCAATCGCGACAGGATGACCTGAGTTTCGGGATCTCCGAACCGCACGTTATATTCCAGCAGCCGCGGTCCTTCGACGGTGAGCATAAGACCGGCGTACAAGATACCGCAGTACGACTCCGCCGCTTCAAGAGTGGGCTTTATGATCTGTTTGAGGACAGCGTCTTGCTGTTGGCGCGACAGAATCGTGTCGATGGAGTAAGCACCCATTCCGCCGGTATTCGGACCCGTGTCGCCATCGAAACGGCGCTTATGGTCCTGCGCCGCAACCATGGGCTGGAAATCGGGCCCGTCGGCAAAAACGTGAAACGAAGCTTCCTCACCTTCGAGAAATTCTTCGATGACCAATCGTGATCCCGCTTCTCCGAGCGCCTTCGACTCCATGAACTGTTGAACCGTGTGACGAGCCTCGCCCGGATTTTCCGCGATTACGACTCCTTTGCCTGCTGCGAGACCATCCGCCTTGATAACGACCGGATATCTGGAACGCTCCAGAATCGCGTAGGCCTCGGCCGGCGTTGAGCATTCCGAAAAATCCGCCGTCGGAATGCCGTGTTTTTTGAAGAACTGCTTTGCGAAGATTTTGCTGGATTCGAGACGCGCTTGATCCGCCGTCGGACCGACAATGGCGAGACCGCGCTTGCGGTAAGCATCAGCGATACCTTTGCTCAGCGGCATCTCCGGACCGATGAACGTCAGATCGATCCGTTCTGCGGTCGCAAACTGCGCTATGGCCTCAACGTTGTCAGGTTCAAGCGAAACGAGTTCTGCCTGCTCACGAATTCCTCCATTGCCCGGCGCTGCATAGATCTTGTGAATCTTCGGGCTCTGCGCCAAAGTTTCGACGACAGCGTGCTCTCGTCCACCGGATCCGACGACAAGGATTTTCATTTAGGGGAAACAGTGATCTGCGTCAGAGTTTCGTTGAGCGCGCCCGTCCGATAACCGTCGACATCAACGGCAACGAAACGGAATCCGATCTTTTTAAATTCGCCGCTCAGGCGATCGAACACGTCGATGTTCAAGGCCTTTGGCATTTCTTCCCGCGCGATCTCAATACGCGCGATGTCGCCATGATGGCGGACGCGCGTTTGGCTGAACCCCAGAGCCCGCATGATTTCTTCTCCCTGCTCGACCATGCGCAACTTCTCGATCGTCACCGGAGAACCATAAGGAATGCGCGATGACAGGCATGCGGATGCCGGCTGATTCCAGGTCGGAAGACCCTGGCGGCGG
>Ga0134071_10000075_pt1 | contig 26787 bp, 22 predicted proteins | sample 15_taG_27_FD_94466 | JGI IMG/M metagenome (GOLD analysis project Ga0134071, IMG submission 94466) | Grasslands soil microbial communities from the Angelo Coastal Reserve, California, USA - 15_D_Rain_40cm_5_09082015 | ecosystem: Environmental > Terrestrial > Soil > Grasslands ...
ATCCGCCTCAAGTGCAACCGGCTAATGGTCGACAATATGACCCCAGCATTCTCCACATCTACCTCACGTTCGCTGCGATAGAAATCCATCAGGGAGGCTTTGGAAACTCTAGCAATAACGGCTGGTACACTATGATTGGATCCCAGAAAACGGTGGATCTGATTTCGGTCTTGACCACCGCGAAGACTTTGGGAAGTACGAGACTCTCCACGGGAACTTACGATCAGCTCCGTTTTCCAGTATCCGCTGCGGTGGTTACTTTTTCCAACCTTGGAAACGTGACCTATTCAATACCCAGTGATTCTCTCAAGGTCTCGATCACGGGGGGAGGGTTCCAGAGTTCTCCAGGCACTACCGTGAATCTGAGATTGACACTGTCTTTCAATAGCAATGAGATCCTCGCCATGAACGGACACTTAACACCGCATGCTACCGCTCAGATAGTGCCTTGATGTTTCTCTAACGGAAATATGACATTATCTCTCGGATTGATGATGAGGTAGCCAACAACAGCAGACTTCAAGCCGGCAGTTGGGGCAGGCGGCGGGCATTTCAATGGTTTGGCATTCGTCTGGTGAACAGTCGCAGTCTGCGCAACGGATGTGACTGGGACCCTCTTTCGATTTAGCCAACCTTCTTCCCCCTAGAATCAGTATTCATTCAACTACGTGGGGATGGGCTATTTTTTGGTTTTCTTGGGAGGCAACCGGCTTGTCCAGTCCAGGGACCGGCTGACCCACAATTGCACCGTCTCGGGTTGGTTCCGCCAAGCTTTCGGTATTACGACGTATTCTTTCATGGGCTTTCCTTTCATCGGTTCCAGCAATGAAGCTCCCTTCTTTTCGAGGAGTTCCTTTCGACTCTCCTCGGACACGCGCACGAATAGGTCGTCTCCAAATAGCCCTGTGAACATGTTTCCGTTAACAAACGCCGATATGTTTCCAAACATTGGCCGGATCGTGATTCGAGGGTCGTCCGGCAAGATTGACCTGAAAAATTCGTTGGAATTTTCACTAGGACGCGGAGTATGCATTCGAGGGCCTCGGAATGAGAGATAAGCTAACTCAAGGATTTCAGGACGTTTAAGGCCTCCCCAACATGCGCGGTGGCTCGGGTTTGGGATGAGAAGATAAGTCTGATAATTCCTTTCTTGTCTATTACGAAACTCACTCGGCCGGCAAAAAGACCGAGTGACTTCTTAACTTCGTAGGCTTTCCTTACTGAACCGTCAGCGTCGCTGAGCAATATGAATGGCAAGTGGTGCTGTTGAGCGAAATCTCGATGAGAGTCTTGGCTGTCGGAGCTTATTCCAATAACTTCTGCCCCTAGATCATTGAACACTTCGTATGAGTCCCGGAAGCTGCAAGCCTCTGCTGTGCAGCCGCGGGTGAAGTCTTTCGGATAGAAGTATACGACTACGTTCTTCTTTCCAAGAAAGTCCTGTAGTGCAACATAACTGCCACTGCTGGTTGGCAAGCGGAAATTGGGAGCCGAGTCGCCTACAGCGAGCAGTTTCTCTACCTCCCAAGAGGGAATGGTGACTGCAGAAGAAGAGGCTTGCGTTGATAATTGGCTCTTGGAAAGAGCTAAGCGCCTTTGCGTACCAATTGGCCTTAAAGAAATTGGCGCTTTCGGGAATTCTGCAGGCGGGATTGAGTAAAACTCGCATTGAGGCCCTAACGGACGGGATATTTGCCACGGTGATGACGGTTCTGGTCTTGGGCCTAACAGTTCCAGCCGCAAATCTTTCTGAGCCGGATCTTGCGAGTCAAATTAGGGGGCATTGGCCGAATTATGTGGCTTACGCGTTCAGCTTCATCGTACTAGGCGTGTACTGGATCGGCCACCACAACCAGTTTCACTATATCAAACGGAGCGACAGAGTATTCTTATGGATCAACATTCTTTTCCTCCTGACCATCGGCTTTGTACCATTTTCCACATCGTTGCTTGGACTTTATCCTTTTTCACCTACAGCGGTCCGGGTTTATGGTGCAAACCTGGCTGCGACAGGGCTGGCGCTCTACGCCGTATGGTGGTACGCGACGAGCCAGTATCGTCTCGTCGAAAAGGATCTTGACCTCCACATCGTAAGTCTCGCCAAGAGGCGAATTATTGTTGGGCCGATAGTCTCTATGCTTGGGGTCGGCTTCTCTTTTCTGGACACTCGAATAAGTCTCGTTCTCTACCTGCTCCTCATTCCCTTCTTTATCCGTCCAAGCCATATTGATATCCATTTCAGAGGGGGCTCTCACGATTAACCTTCTGTCGCAATGTCCTTAAAGCCCAACTCAAAATCCGGCGGACGAAAGTAAGAACGAGTTGGAATGATTGGCTCTTCGCGACAGTCCATCGATGGTTGAGGCCCAAGCCGTCTGGAAGATTTACGAAACAGGTACGTTGAAGGTTGAGGCTCTCAGAGGTCTCGACCTCAAGGTCCGAAAAGGCGAGATGGTGGCCGTGATGGGCCCTTCGGGCTGTGGCAAGACTACCCTGCTCAACTGTCTTTCCGGGCTTGACGACATTACCAAGGGCAAGGTGGCTATCGAGGGCGTTGACCTCGCGACCATGTCTGATGATCAAAAGTCCGGGTTTAGGGCTCGAAGGATGGGCTTCATCTTTCAAGCCTACAACCTTCTTCCTGTACTGAGCGCGCAAGAAAACGTCGAGCTTCCCTTACTCCTGGCGGGTGTATCAGAGGCCGAAGCTCGCAAAGAAGCCTTGAGTGCTCTGAAGATGGTTGGGCTGGAGGAGTGGCGACTTCACAAGCCTATGGAGCTCAGCGGTGGGCAACAGCAACGCGTCACCATTGCGCGTGCCCTGGTGAACAAGCCTGCGATAGTGTGGGGGGACGAGCCGACGGGGAATTTGGACTCTGAGAATTCTGCGGAGATTGTCAAATTGTTGAGAAGTTTGAACCGCGACTATGGGCTGACCTTCGTTATAGTTACTCATGATTCGCATATTGCCCAGGAGACTGACAGAATTGTTTCAATGAGGAATGGGCAGATAGAGAAGGAAACAGCGGCCGGAACAAAGTCTTGACGAGGCGGTTGGCCAACGGCAGAATCTAGATCTCAAGGAAGGCCACTCCTTCTTGGTCTAATTCTATTCCTATCGATAATTGCCCTCGGGGAGCTTTACGCTCTCTATCTCAATTACCAAAACGACTTCTTCCTGCGCCAATTTGTCTCTGAAAATCAAACCTGGCTCCTAGCACAGGCCACGGGACTTTTGTTCTTGGGTCTTGGCGTCAGCTATTTGTCCTATCTGTTTTCCCGGGCAAAGCCCACCAGTAGGGCGGGACGCTACTCAAGGAAAGTGCTCTCCTTCTCTTCACTGGTCATGGGCGTGGCTGCTTTGCTCCTTTGGTTCGGCGGTCTTAGTAGCATTGTTGGCAGCTCGACCTTTGGCTTTGAAGTCTACATCGTGGCTGTGCTGCTGTTAATCTCGCTAGGGATGATGCTTCGCGATCGGCTTACTTTCAGAATGGCGCTACGCAATTTTACCCGCCGTAAGACCAACATGGCGCTGGTCATTGCTGGATTGATGATTGGAACGGCGATGATCTCAGGCTCCCTTGTCACGGGAGACACGCTTACAGAGCTTTTCACCCGCGGTGCCTATTTCGGCTACGGCCACGCCGACGAAGTTGTCTATGCGAGAAACAGCACCACGTTCGGGTTTCAAGGATCCGCCTATCAATACTTCGGATACAACGTTTACCAGTCGCTTTCAACCGGTCTCTCCAATAGTCCATCCGCTGGAGCGGACGTGGTGGGAGTTACTCCGGAAATAATCGAGACAGTCAGCATCTACGATTCCAACAAGGGAATAGTTCAGGCTGGATCAGCGCTCATCGGAAGCTTCTCCAACGCGTCCCGTGCTCTAGGAGACTTTCATTCCGCATCCGGATCAGTAATTCCATCCACTTTCAAGGACACCGAGGGTGTGCTAAACGACAAGGCAGCCCGCGACCTGAACGCCACCATAGGAGACACGGTCACCGTCTACTCTGCCCAGCGCTTCACAGCTCAACATCTCAATTTCACGGTCGTAGGAATAGCTGTCTCCGACGAGAGGGGCTCATTCACCCAGGGAGACGACTTGTTTGTCACGTTGAACTCAGCTCAACAGTTTACCGGACACCTTAACTCGGCCAATTACATCGCGATTACAAACATTGGAGGGCTCAGGGGCGCCATTCAATATAGCCAAATTGTAGCTCTAGCCGCAAATCGAACCCTAGATGCCCTATACTCGACCACCCAATCGACGATCAACTCGACGTCGATAGGATGCAAGACAGACCTTTCGACGGTCGTGACTCCTCCTGCGATTCCGTGCGCATTTACCGAGAAGAAGCTCTCAGTTGACAGTGCCACCGATGGGGCGAAGTCCCTTTCCCAGTTCTTTCTCATCCTTAGCTCATTCGCAATCCTGGCTGGCATCGTTCTAATTCTCAACATTTTCATCATGTTGGCCGAGGAGCGGAAATCGGAAATGGGAATGGCTCGGGCCATTGGAATGCGGAGGGGTCAGCTGACTAGATTATTCCTGTTCGAGGGAAGCCTCTACTCTGCTGGTGCTTCCATCGTCGGAGTATTGGTAGGGATTGGTGTAGCTTACGCCATTCTATATGCTATCGGAAACATTTTCTCAGCATTCATTCCTTCTCTGAACGAGTCTCTGGTTCTCAGTAGCTTCACTATCTCCCCGGAATCGCTGTTCGTCGCGTTCACTGCGGGAGTGTTGATTACCTATGTTACGATTCTTGTCACTTCTTGGCGGATAAGTAAGCTGAACATTATCAGGGCAATTCGAAACATTCCCGAACCGCCACGGGGAAAGAGAACTTACACTCTTCTGCTGGTAGCCGGCTTTGCAATGGCTCTCGCTGGAGTCGTTGTTTTCCAGGCCTCGTTCGCGGCCAAGTCCACCATGGAAGCGCTCGTGGGACCAAGCCTCATTATTTTCGGTGCAGGACTCATCCTGTCAAGGTTCCTGCGCAACCGATACGCGTTCACCCTGTCAGGTTTCGCGCTCCTTGTTCAGTGGGCGGTTCCGAGCCTATCATTTGACAATCCGCTGGTCTCTAACTATAGTTTCGGCCCGGAGGTGTTCATAGTGGGGGGGATAATCATGGTCGTCGCCTCGGTGCTAGTTGTAATGTACAACACTGATGTTCCATTGAAGTTGCTGCGCTTCCTCCTTCGCAAGAGGCGAACTCTGACTGCCATTTTCAAGATCGCGCTGTCCTATCCTGAAAACAAACGCTTCCGGACGGCGGCGACTGTTGCAATGTTCGCCCTTGTACTGTTCACAGTGTCGGCCGTCGCCGGTATTCAAGCCGAGCTGAATGCATCTATCAGCCAAAGTGCCAAAGATCAGTCCGGTGGATATGATATCGCTACTAACACCGCTCCGATAGCGAACCTGACCTCTTCAGTAATGGCGGATGCAACATTGAGCAACAAGGTTTCAGCGGTTATCCCGTTTACCACGATTCTGCTGCAGGAGGCGCATGATTCATCCACGTCTCAGGACTTTCCGTTGACTCAGCTAGTGGGTGCTGACCCGAGCGCGCAAGCCGCTGATAACTTCTTCACAACGAACTCGTTCAAGATGCTAGGCCTGGCTACTGGCTTCGGATCGGCTACTGAGGTCTGGAATGCTGTCAGAAGCAACGCGTCCTACGTCGTATGGTCAGTATCATTCGCAGGAAACGGACATCCAAACCCTGGAGATGATCTCGTCCTCGCGGCAAGACCTGCTGGGAACCTGGTGTTAAAGTCGGTGAGGGTTCTCGGGGTTTTGCGTGGACTATTTGACGGAATAATCGGAGTAAGGGGACTTCTGAAAGACTCGTTCAACGTCGACTCCGGTACTTTGGGGCTTGTAAACGTAGCAAAAGGTCTGGACCCTGTTAATGTTGCGAACCTGTTGAAGAAGGACTTCATTCAGCTGGGCATGCAGACGATCGTTATCGAAGTGACTATCGAACAAGGACAGAGGATTTTCCTATCATTCTTCGGATTGTTTGAGGGTTACCTTGCTTTGGGCCTGGTCGTCGGAGTAGCAGGCGTCGGAATTATCTCGATACGCTCGGTTGTTGAACGGAGGAATGAGATTGGTATTCTTCGCGCCCTAGGTTTCCGAAAGAGAATGGTCTTGTTAGCCTTCCTCGTCGAGAGTAGCTACATAGCTCTTTTGGGAATCATGATCGGAGTTTCGCTGGGGGTAGACTTAGCCTACGCGTTTACAGCTCAGCCCAACTCGGGCCTCTCCTTCGTGATTCCTTGGACCCAGATTATCGAAATCTCTGTCGCATCATATGCGCTGGCAATGTTGTCGGTGCTCGGCTCGGCGCGCAAAGCATCCAAGATCCCACCAGCGGAAGCCCTCAGATACACCGAGTAGTCTCGGAATTACTTTCCTCTAGTTCTCTTTGTGGTTTCGCTCGCTGCTTCTTTCAGCAGTCTGTTTGTGCTCTCGGTATTTCCCCCTATCCGGAGTGTCGCTTCATGCTGGTCAGATAGTCGTTTTGTCGCCTCGATGAGATCGGTGCGTCGTGTCTGTTCTGCGTTCGCTGACAATTGGCTCATGGTTTTGGTTGCTTCTTTCAGCTGTCCCGCAGCAAGGTGCTGGTAGTATTCTTCCAGCCCTTGGTAGTATGCGAATTCCGAGACTAGGTTGTTGTTGACTCCTTCCGAGAACTGTTCCTCGTTCCTAGCGACTCGAACCTCTACAGGGGCGCTGATAGTCTTTTTCTTGTCATCGATCGTGTCAGAGTAAGTGACTTGAATGTTGAGCAGTCTACCGTTGAATCCTGCCGGTATTGGAACACGGCCCCAGATCTTTGCAACCGTTTCCACAGCGTTGATCGAGACTGGGGGTCCCTTGTAGTTGAGGATCTTGACCTCAGGGGTTCCAAAGTCTACACTTATGTTTCTGGCGCCAACCTCGTTTACCGCGCTCTCCTGCATTAGGCTGGGGAGCTTGAGTTTCTGGGCGTCCGTGATGTTATGGAGCATACCACCAGATGCGTCGGCGAGAGCCTTCAAGATCGACTGGTTATAATCTGCGCCGATGCCAAACTCGATCATCTGAAACCCTGTAGGCATTTTCAGCTTCGAATACTGTTCGGGCTTGGTGACATCTGTGGGTTCACCGTCGGTGAGAAGAACGATCCATCCGGGTAGGCGGCTCTTCTGCGCTATTTCAAATGCGGACTGGAGCGCTGCGTAGAGAGCTGTCAAACCTGACGCTCTGATCTTGGGAAGAACCTCTGAAAGCTTGGTTTCAGGATACGCTTGGACGGTGCTAGAAAACAGGACTACAGAGACCATGTTTCCGGAAGGAATACTCTTCACATATTCCTGCGCGCCGTTCTTTGCAAGCTCGATTTTCTGGCCGTCCATCGATTTGCTAGTGTCGAGGACGATTATGTGGTGGAAGCCTTTCGCTTCCGTACGCCTCTCTGCGACCAGAGTGAGCTTAAAAATCGCGTCTATTTTCGAATCGTACGAGTAAGTGTGGCTCAGCTCGGTTCTAGCTGACAGTGTCATAGTGTGACCTTCTCCATTTTGTCATCTTTCAGAACCAGTACGCCGGCGGCGCCGCCATGGTACTTGCTGGTGAAAATTGTCATTACTTTTCCTCCGAGGTCTTCTCTAAACCCATCGACGACCTCATGGCCACGAATAATGCCCTTGAGGGAGTTGTTCGTCAAGAATTTCTCTGTTACGTCGCTGCCATAGTAGAAGGCTCCGTCTCCCCTTACGCTTGGGATGAAACCCTCGATCATGTCTCTAGGGTCGTTCCATAGAAGCTGAAACGCCGTTGGATCGTCAGGGTTCATGTCAGGAAAAGGCAGGTCGGCAATCTGGGACACGCTGTCCAGAGTAGTCGCTAAACCACCGTGGAGGCAGAGGTAGCTGTTGACGACGACGGCGTACGGCATGGCTTGAAAGAATTCTTTGAACTGATCATAAGCAGTCTCTCCTAGCTTCTCCGTAACCTCCGCAAAAAAGCCGTAGTAGGAGTTTGTCAAGGGGCTCTCGTGGTTTCCCCTCAACATTATGATCTTGGTAGGATCTTCGAGAAGCTTTGAAGCTATTAGGCCTAGATTCTCCACGCCTGTCTCTCCTCTGTCCACATAGTCACCAAGGAATACGATTAGGTCGCTATCCGCGTAATACTTGTCGAAGATAGTTTGTGTAAGGTCGACTGCCGTATGAGTGTCTCCGACGAAGACTACTTTCTTTTCCCGCCTCGAGTCGAGGAGTGGTCCTTCCATCTTTTCTTTTGCCTCGCGTATGAGTCTGGGGGTTTCTAGGGCTTCAATCATTCACCAGTGAGCCTCACGATAGTGCCAGTACCGAACTTTACTATACTGTTCGGTTTAACCTCGACACTATCGTGAACCTGCTGGAATTCCTTTCCATTGTAGAGAAATGTACCGTTCTTGCTGTTCAGATCCTTCAGCATCAGCCTGGTTCCGCTCATTGTGAGTTCTGCATGTTTTCTTGAGACTTCTTGGTCCGGGATGACGACCACGTTCTCTGGGCTTCGTCCGATACTAACAACGGGGAAGTCGTCGAACTCGATCGGCACCTTTGATTTGATGAGAGACTGTGCAGGAGTGTTCACGAAGACCATGTAGAATCGTCCATGTCCAACCGTCGGACTAGGGGGTGCCTGGCTGTATGGGGTAGGGGTTGGCAGGAAGGGTGCAGTTTCAGGTTCAGGTGATGGCGGCTCCAATTTTGCGCTATCAGTGTCGAAGGAGAAAATTGTCGGTTCAGGCGGTGTTTCCTCCGCATCTGTTTTCTCAGGCTCTGGCGCCTCGAGAGGTTCCGGCTCTTCTGCTGGCTCTATTGTTGGTTCCACTGCTGGTTCTATTGGTTTCGGCGTCGCTGAGTCTCCAGCTCTGTCTCCCCCGCAAGACACGCAAGTCTGTTTTGAATCAGGATTGTCAGCTCCGCACGCTGAACACGTCCAGATTAGAGTCTCTGCAGAGTCCGCGTCCAGGTCAGGATCTTTCTGCTTTGCCTTATGCTTGATAGATAGACGCTTCATGAATGCACTCTTCTGTCCTACCGGTTTGCGAGCATGTAATTGCGTTGGAACGAAAACCCCCCAGTGTCGGTCACACCCTTGATTACTAGGAATTCGAGTATTGCAAGTCTCCTCAATAGGAAGGCGCTTGCTCGTATTTGCCGCAGTTGAAGAAAGCCCGCGGCCTTCCCTTCATGCGGGATTCTCTCGGACCGATCCTCACGGTAGTCCTCGCTGTGCCGATAGCGTTCCTCTTCGGTCTGGGAATACAAGGTGATTCCTCAGCTTACATTATCGGACTAGTCAGCCTCGGCGTTCTAACCTCTCTCGACCTCCGGAGCGGCCTTTCAAAGGTCGGCGTCGGATTCGCAGTTTCGTTTCTTGCTTCTCTCTATGTTATCGGACACTCTGTGTCCGGGCAGGGCTTTTCGCCTTTGTCGTTTGGGGATTTGTCCTTGCTCCTCATCGCTCTTCCCCCGTCGATCGGAGTCCTTTTGGCGGGTCTTCTCTTTTCTCGGGCTACACCCTACAAGATGATCAAGGCAAATGTTGTAGCGTCCATCGCTTTGGCCGTCGGGCTGGGCTTGGGGTCCGCTCTGGAAGCGGGTTCAGCCTTGTCAGTAGACTCGCTTACAATCGTGTTCTTCATCGCGCTGGGTGTACCTGCGAACATTGCTCAGATGATTCTCTTCCACTTCCTGGACAAACTATGGCGGACCAAGAATCTCTCGATGTCAATGATGCCCACTTTGTTCTTCAGCTTCAACCTGCTTGCCGTCCTAGGGTTCGTTGCCACTGGAGACCTTAGACAGCTCTATCCGTTCGTCTCGTCCCTTGGATTCTTGCCCGCGCTGGCGTTGGTCGGGGCTGGCTCCAGCAACCTGGTCCAGAGAATCTCGTTGGGACCGAGCCTTGGCCCATCAATTACCATAACAGGAGCACCGATGGTTCGACAGGGTAAAGAACTGACAATCAAGATCGCTACTCAATTTGGCGGGCAGGCAAGAAAAATGGCCAAGGTCGTAGCGACAATAACTCGGCCTGGGGGTAAGACTGAATCTTTGAGGGTTTCACAGGTCTCGACGGGAGAGTACAGCGCGTATTATCGGCCAGGTGGCTCGGGCAATTACGCTGTGCACGTTAGTGCCACGAGCAAAGAACACCAGACGGCGAACGAATCCTTCTCCTTCGACGTGCAAACTCCAAGTCCCCCGCACCAAGTATCCCAGCCGCCATCACAGATTCGTCCATCGCCTCAGCCTTCGGCAATGCCGTCGCCCGTTCCGCCTCCTCGCCCCCCGGTACCGTTTGTGAAGGGAAGTATTCCGAAGTTGGACAATTGGGACCCGAGAGTCTGGGTGGGCCAGGAGGTCCATAGTTACAAGATAACCGAGCACTTGGCCACAGGGCTCACAGGGTATGTCTTCCGGGCTAGCTTTGGTCAGGCGGGGACTGAAATGGCAATCAAGATTCCAATCCTCAAAACCGGAACAGGGGCCGCGGCTCTCGAGGAGACCATGTCCGAAGCCACACGGCTACTGGAGTTGTCGGCGCAGTCAAAATACGTGGTGCAGCTCAGAGGAATCCTAGTTGACCGGCTCAACATTCAGGAAATCGTGAAAGGCGATACACAGCTGTATCTGCGCAGTCCCCCCGCAATCGTAATGGAATTGATGAAGGGCGGCGCCGCCAAGGGACTTCTGGAGGATCCAGCATATGACTCCTTGTACTATTCCGAGAAATGGGGAGGTATTGTCATGCTGATCGCCTCCATGATTGCGACTGGACTAGAGACGATTCACAACGCGGGCTTCGTCCATCTCGACGTCAAACCGCAGAACATTCTATTCAACCTGCGACCACCGGCTACTGGACAGGAGATGAGGGACGAGATGAAGTCTGGAACCCTTGTGCCAAAGCTAGCTGATCTCGGGTCAGTCGTCAGGATCGGGGGGAAAGTCGGCCAGTTCACCTCGGAATACGCTCCAGGCGAACAAGTCTTGGGAGAAGGCGCTACAGCCTCCATGGACATTTACGCGCTAGGAGCAACCATCTACAATATGCTGACAAAAACTCCTGTGAATTCCAAGAAGCTTATTGAATTGATGAACGCGACCACTGCCAATCCCGGGTCCGGCAGAATAGCAAGCGATCTGAAGTTTGCTTGGAATTCGTTCAACCCTGATTTCGAGAGGGTTGCCAAGCTCGCGCCGGCGGTCCCTGTTCTCAAGAAAATGTTGGATAAGGACGCCCGGCATCGACTGTCTGCAGGGTCCGCGGCCGCTTCGCTCCGAGAACTTGGAGACAAAGCGCTAGCCTAGACAATCGACCGGGGATCTCACCGCAACGAGGTCGCTGGTGACTTGGGACGCTCAAGTTGGGAAATATGCCGAGACTAAGCGACGAGTCCCGTTTTACGCTACGCTTCCTCATATACCGATGCGCGATGGGTCTCCGTCATGAACGCGTACAATTTGCCAGTGAGCTGGTTGAACGCGATTGTGTGGGTTCCGGGTTCAGTCATGACCGTTTGAATCTCTCTCATGGTTTTCGTGTCGAAGACTTGTACGACAGCCGGGTCGCCGATTGTCACGTACAAGTGGTCGAGTTCCGGGTTGTAGAATATGACATCAGGGGGTCCCGCGAGCTTGGAGGGTTTTGAGATCCGTTTCGATTCAAGGTCGATCTCGTAGAGGTGGCCTTCGTCGCAGGCGCAGAACAGGCGTCTCCCTAGCCGGTCGAGGTCCAGCCCGTGTGGACCTGCAGATGGAATATGATAGGACTCCACTAGTCCGTCAGGATCTTCCGAGTCGAGCATGGCAATTTCGCTGGGGTCGGCTATGTTCACGTAGAACTGTTTTGTATCAGGATCGAAGACAGCCCATCTTGTCCGCCCGGGAACTGCAACATCCGCTGTCATTGTCCTCTTTGCCATGTCAACTATGGAGACTGTGACCGCATCTCTGCTGTTCGGCTTGGGAACGTTGGCAGCTAGGAGCATGTTGTTTGAATGGTTGAAGGCAAGTCCATTGGGCCTCCCGCCAACCTTGATCTTCTGCAAATCGTGGTCTTCTCCGTGGTTAAAGACGCCGACCGTATTCTCTCCACGATTAGACGTGAACACCAGATTCTTCTCATGAGAAACTAGAACCCCTGCTACACCTCTTAGGTTGGGAATCGATCTCAGGTATTTGTCTTGGCGGCAGTCGATCACGTCTACACTATCGTTCGATGTGTGAGCCACGTAGAGGGTGGAGGATTTGAGATGGACCGCCGCGTGATCGAATCCCCCTTTTCCTTGATTTGGAGGGAGTTCGATGTATCCGCGATGTCGAAGGGTGATGCGAGACCCTACCGACTGGGCTGTGAAACGTTGTACTCGAGTTTCTGCGTTCCTTCGACCTGGAGCTGACAGTACTTGTAGAGCGCATCATACGTAGGGAACTGAAGTCTCATGTTGTCAAAGTCGTCCTTCGCAAGGTTTCGGAAGCCGTGTGCTATGGCTTCGAGACCCGCTGATTCAGGTGGGGCATCGGAAATTTTCGCGTCTGCCCCTCTAACTATCTTCGCCAGCTCCAAGAGCGCAGGATCCTTGAGTTTGTACTTCTTGATGATAGCATCGAAGCTGACGTATTCCTTGCCGTCTTCTTTGTAGTGCGTCAACTCTATTCCCTTGGCGTCATACGGTATCGCACCTGTTTCCTTGACCACCTGTGGTATGTTTTCGGGAGGGACAAAGAGGAATTCGGGGTTTTTATCCACGAACTTCTTGATCAGCCAGGGACATGCTATCCTGTCCACCTTTGCTTTTTCTCGGGTTACCCATCTCATCTCATTTTGCACCTATAGATGTTCTACATAGATAGAACATCTACGCATATAAGGCTAACTCACTCATTGCTGCAGCGGAAGGATCGATGCTTGTCTAGGCTCATGCCCCATGGAATGAAGATTGGCGCAGTGTCGCTCTGGCTGCTCCTGTTGCTTTCGGAGAAACCGATGTATGGTTATGAGATCATTCGAGAACTTGAGAAGAGGTTCTCAGGCTACTGGAAACCGAAAGCTGGAACCATCTATCCCGCCCTGGAGAAGCTGGAGAAGAATCACATGCTTACAAGCCGAGTTGAGTTTCGAGGAGAGGCGCCCGACCGGAAACACTATGCGCTTACAGATGCAGGCCGTAGTGAACTCGCAAGCACTATGGCCTATTGGACGAGAATGACCGAGATACTCGAAACCTACAGGGAAACACACCAGTCGATATTCCACCACAAGACCGAGCTCCGAAAAAATCAGCTCTCAGAATTTTTCACAAGGCTTTCTGAATCCCTTCGCGGCAGATCAATCGATGTCAAGAAGCTGTTTCCCGAGTCCGAAACACCTGTGCGGATTTCTCCAACTGAACCAATCAGGTTGAAGTTTCTCTACGCCAAGGAGAACCAGAAATTCGAGATTCACATGGAACTTGAATGGCTGACCACCCAGAAACAAACATCCGCTCGATCATAAGACGAATCCAGTTCTGGGACTTGGAATAACAGGCAAGGTAGCGCGGCATGCCTTTCGACTGGATGGCCAAAGACGGAAAAATTATCCTGATCGAGAAAGCGGTGCGCACCGTACCCTACGGTTTCCTAGGGGTCCTGTTTTCAGTTTACTTGAGCCAACTAGGTCTCGACGCCTTTCTCATAGGCGTGGTCTTGGCCTTGACCGTCGCTTCGAGCGCGATCTACACTCTTGTCGCGAGCGTATTCGCTGATCGTCTGGGCCGTAAGCGGACATTGATCTTCTTCGCTCTTACTGACGCACTGGCTAGCGTTCTTCTATTCTCCTCCGATTCATTGTGGGCTCCAATAACTGCCGGTATCCTCGGCAACATGACTGTCGGAGCCGGAGAGGTTGGCCCTTTTCTAACCTTAGAACAGGCGATTCTCCCGGGAGCATCTAACAGCAGGCGGAGAACCTTAGGGTTTAGCGTCTACAATCTCGTAGGATACGTCTCGTCATCAGCGGGAGCCCTTCTGGTCGGCCTACCCCAATACATCGGACCCGGTATAGCAGGATATCGCCCCCTCTTCCTGGCATATCTCGCCTCAGGATTACTGGGAGCATATCTCTACTCGAAGCTCTCAAAAAAGGTCGAGAAGGAAAAGACCGCATCCCAGAATATCACCGTCTTGTCCGAGGCCTCGAAGCCAGTTGTAAGGAGACTCTCAGCCTTGTTCGCGTTAGATTCGTTTGGTGGAGGCTTCATCGGCATAAGCATACTCTCGTACTATTTCTACGAGAAATATTCTCTGCAGCTCAGCTCGCTCGGATTGCTGTTCGCCGGTACGCAGATGGTAACAGCAATCTCGTTCCTGTTTGCTGAACGGATCGCTCGCCAGATAGGCTTGATCAAGACCATGGTCTACACACATATCCCTTCGAATCTCTTATTGACGATCATTCCCTTTGTCTCTTCCGCTCCAATTGCTGTTGGTCTGCTTCTCTCTCGGCAATCCCTCTCTCAGATGGATGTGCCTACTCGTCAATCATATCTGATGAGTGTGGTGCCGGAGAATGATCGCACCCCTGCTGCTGGGTTCACCAATGTTTCCCGCAGCATCGCTCAGACTTTTAGTCCCTCAATTGCTGGTTACGCAATCGCCACACTATGGCTGGGATCTCCATTTGTTATCGCGGGTGCGATGAAGGTTGGCTATGACCTGGCGCTCTACAGGATCTTTCACAAGCTGAAACCGCCCCAGGAGGCCTAGGGGCAAAGCTTTCGAACCGTACTAAGACGCGAGTATCGGAAGGAATGAGAACTGTCTGATATCTTTACGCTGTTAATACAAATCGGGAGTGTCACCGTCCTCTGGGCAATTGTCGGCGAGTTATTTCGTCGAGGGCTCACTGCGATCGCCAAAAGAGCAGGAGCCTCCAAACAGCTCGTCAGAAACATCCGAGATGGAGTTAGGATCGCATGGATTGTTGTCGCTGTCGCCGCTGTTCTGGTAGTTACGGGGATCGCTTCCGAATTTCAAGCTCTGACTGTCACAGGGTTGGCAGGGCTGACAATTTCCTTGGCTCTTCAGACAACACTGTCAAATATTATTGCAGGGGTCCTGCTCTTCTCGGACAAGACCCTTCGATTGAATGACGTCATTTCCTACAGTGGGATAAAGGGCATAGTTGTCAGGGTGGGTCTGAGGTCGACCTTGATCAGAACACAAGAGGGAAACATTGCGATAATCGGCAACAGTACACTGATGAGCGGACCCTTCATCAACTACACCGCCGAAGAGCGTCTAGTGGGAAAGCCATGAGGATGAGGGGTTTTCTAGAAAAACGTCTCGTGAAAAACGCTCATTGCGGTGGCTCGTCCTTTGCCCGTACTCCTTCGCCCTCTCCCCTGGAGAGGGATGCTAGGATGGCATGCACTAGGTTTCTTGCAGATTCTGGTGTTAGTTCGACCGCGATTCTAGCTTTCGGTCCAACTGCTTCATTGAGGAAGTCGATGATTACGGCACGTCCGGACTGAGCGTGATCGGGATGGTCATAGGAAACGCTGGCTTGATCTAGAGGGTACCAGCCGTCTGGACCTTTGCCGCTGCCCGAGACTTTTGCGTTCTCAACGATCCCTGTACACATGAATTCTCGTCCTCACCATAGCGAGAGGAAGTGTCTTGACAAGGTTAGTCGGTAGTTCCGAGATATTTTTCGAAGAATGCGAACAACTTGTTCCAGCCATCTACGGCTTGCTCTTGTCGATACGCTGCCCTGTCGTAATAGAAGAAACCATGCCCGGCTTTCGGGTACATGTGAAACTCGTAGGTCTTCCCGTACTTCTTCAACTCCTGCTCATGTTGCTCAACTTGCTGCGGAGTCGGAAACTGATCCTCTTCACCAAAGAGTCCAAGCAGTGGACACGACAAGTCCTTCGTATAGTCTATTGGTGCGACGGGATACTTGGCGGTCAGTTCTTGCTTCGACATGACTACTCTTCCGCCCCAGCAGTCGACGGCGGCATCGAAGCCCTTTGTTCTGCAAGCGACAAGGAACACCTGTCTTCCGCCTGAGCAGGTGCCGAATAGTCCCGCCTTGCCGTTGCTCTGCGGGAGAGATTTCAGGTAACTTAGACTCTCAGCGATGTCCCCAACAACATCATCATCGGGCACTCCTCCAGCTGCCCGTACTTTCGCAGCAACGTCCTCTGGTGCACCCTGGCCGAACGGGTAGTAGATGTTGGGGCTGACTGCAAGGTAGCCGTGGTGGGCGAACTTGCGAGTCGTCTCACGATACCATTCATCCCATCCAGGTGCATGATGGATCAACACAACTCCCGGGAAGGGTCCGGGGCCCAATGGCCGGGCGAAATACGCGTTGATATTCGTACCACCGTGTCCACGGACCACTACAGTTTCTGCTATCATTCCTTCGTACATGTCTGTCCGATACTTGTGCATACTCTCGATGCTCGCTTGTGGACGGTGAAGGGCAGGTTTGTTTAGCTTTTCCTTTGAAAGGCGTCTGATCTTGATGTTCTTCAATGGCCCTTAAGTACCCGACCGTAAATTCCTCGGATAGATTGTCATGCAAGTGACTGCTCAAGCTCCCATTGATGTCCAACAGGTCAAAGAATACGATCTGTTTCTTGACGTTGACTTTGAATCTCTGAAATTCTCGGGCAGAGTGGGGATCAACATAGATTCGGCTGCAGACGTCAAGCTGGACGCCGTAGACCTCAAAGTTACAAGTGCCAAAGCAAACAATCGAAACGTGTCGTTCAAGCAGCATGGAAACGTTGTGGATATTCAGACTGGCCGAATCTCAGGTCTATTAGAGGTTGAGTACTCAGGGAAGGTTTCAGAGAGTCTTACGGGGTTCTACAAGGCTCCATACGGCGAGAACTATGTTCTATCAACACACTTCGAAGCCGCACACGCCCGCAGACTCCTGCCATGCGTGGACCATCCGGCTTACAAGGCAGACTTCAAACTCACAGTACGGACCAGAAGCGATCTCTCCGTAATCTCCAACATGCCCCTCGAGTCCGAGAAGAAAGAGGGGAACAAGAAGATTATCAGCTTCCAGAAAACCCCTAAAATGTCGACCTATCTTCTTTATCTTGGAATCGGCAAGTTCGAGGAGGACACGAGCCGCCACAACAAGACAGAGTTGTACGCCGCCTCCGTCGTAAGGCCCGACGGCAAGATCAAGACCGGTCTCGCCTTCGAGGCGGCACAGAAATCCTTAGAATTCTACGAAAAATACTTCGGCATTCCGTACGATTTGCCTAAGCTCCACATGATCGCTGTCCCCGAGTTCGCTTATGGGGCAATGGAGAACTGGGGAGCGATAACTTTCCGAGAGATCTTGCTGCATGCTGACAAGGATACAAGCACTTCGACAAAGAAGAGCATCGCCGAGGTAATCGCGCACGAGATTGCTCACATGTGGTTTGGCGACTTGGTGACGATGAAGTGGTGGGACGACCTCTGGCTCAACGAAAGCTTCGCCACGTTCATGGCTTACAAGGTAGTTGACTGGGCCTTTCCGCAATGGAAGATCTGGCAGGACTTCGTCAAGAACAGCACTGGCGGAGCGATGGCCCGAGATGGGTTGAACAGCACACATCCGATCGAGGCAAAGGTCCGCTCTCCGGAAGAGATCGAGGAACTCTTCGATGAGATCAGCTATGGCAAGGGTGCTAGTATCCTTAGAATGATTGAAGCATACGTAGGTCCAGACAAGTTCCAGAAGGGTGTCAGCAAGTACCTGCAACAGTTTCGTTACTCCAACGCCACCGGTCGCGATCTATGGAACCATCTTCAGCAAGCGTCCGGTCTAGACGTCAGCCGCGTCATGGACGAATGGATCAAGAAGGTAGGATACCCGGTTGTCAAAGCATCGCTCTCTCAGGGCAAGCTACTCTTGGAACAGGAGAGATTCATGTTCTCCGGAGTGCGGGAGATGCAGACCTGGCCTATTCCAGTGACGATAACAGTCGACGGCAAGACTCAACAGCTCCTCCTAGACAAAGAGAGGGCCGAAGTCAAGCTTACCAGTCCAAAGTCATTGAAGTTGAACGAAGATAGGACGGGGTTCTACCGGACAGACTATCGCGGCCGCGAGTTACAGGAGCTCGTCTGGTCCAGTAAACTGTCGGGGCTAGATCGGTACGGGCTCGCGAACGATGCTTGGGCCTTCCTCAACTCAGGCAGAATGAGTTGGAAAGAGTATCAGAAGCTTCTCGAGCGATTCTTCGGTGACGAAGAATATCTGCCTACGTTTGAAACCTCGGAGCGGCTAACAACTCTATTTCTGATTGTGCCGGCAAAGACCGTCGATCTCGCGCGAAGATATCATAGGTCTCAGCTGAAAATCCTTGAAAGAAAGCGAGACGAGAACAGCTCGCTGCTAAAAGGAATTGTTGCTTTGCGACTTGTCATGATGGATGATTCCTATGCACGAGAGGTCGGAGCAAAATTCAAGGACTTGGCCAATGTGGAGCCTGACATGAAGCGAGCTGTGATCGTAGGTCATGCAAGATCCTCGAACGACTACGACGGGCTTCTGGACAACTACAAGAAGAGCACCACTGACGAGGATCGGCTCAGATACTTAGAGGGACTCGCCAGTTTCAAGCAGCCTGACCTTGTCAGAAAGGTTCAGGCCTTCGCAATGGCAGGCAACGTAAAACGACAGGATATTGGACGAGGGCTACTCCAATTCGCGACATCTAACCCGGATGCGCACGCTGTGACTTGGGAGTGGTTCAGGGACAATATTGAGAAGCTTGACAAGATGTACGAGGGGACAGCAACGCTCTCAGCCTACATGCGTCAGTATATCTCGATCATAGGCGTGGGTCGCGTCGGAGAAATCGAGAAGCTCTTCGGCGAACACAAGCTAGCTGGAGCTGACGCGACACTCGAGAGGCTGAAGATACACGATCGACTGGCCAACGAGATAACAAAGTCATTGCCTCAGATCGCCTAGGGCGGACATACTGCCTACGAGCTCAGATCTGGACGCTCTGACCGTTCACGACCAGTTTGAAAGTAAGATCAGTAGCGCGTGCCAGCGTAGCGTGCACCGGGCATCTTCGATGCGTCTCCTTCGCCACCTGAACCACACGCTCAACAGGATCCCTTGTTGATACCTTCGTCTCAACGGTTATGCCAATGAAGTATGGCGCGACGTTGTCGATCTCGAAGAGTCCTCTTCTGTCCCAGGACCCTGTCACGGTCGTCTCCAGCGAATCGACGGACAATCCCGCAAGACTAGCTTTCCGGACGAATATCGCGTTCTCGCAGAAGCCGATCGACGCGATGAAATAGTCGGTTGGAGTTGGGCCCTTGCCGGTTCCTCCGATACCTCTCTGGCCCGTCTTGAATTACGTTGAAGCCTCGGACTCTTGCCTCTGAATGTTGGTCTTTGATGAGTTTAACTTCGGCCTTGTTTATCTCGAACGTGTCTGAAGTGCCTGAAGTAACAATGTTTTGCCGCAGCGTTTCAAATCTTTGCCTTAACTCAGGGGAGATCATCGCGTTACATCCTTGTGAACGTGATCATTATTCTCCCTAATCTTCCCGATTGCCATGTGAGAGCGGCTAAGGTCTCGCCCTTCCAAGGTACTTCTTGAGAGGGTTCCAGTAGGAATCATACCATCCTCTCCGATAGTCTTCCACCTGTTCAGCGGGAACCTTCGAATGAACCATCTTAAGCTCTGTTCTACCATTCTTTGCGGTAAGGGTGAATTCTAGTTTCGAAGGTGGATAGCCCTTTGGCCATTCGGTTGTCTTCCATTCTTGGACGATCTTCTTGTCCTTGACGAATCGGATGTTCTTTCCTGAGATGTAACTGTCCCACGCAGTGAATCTAGCGCCAGTCCTTCTGCTAGTGGTTGCAGGGGACCCTGTGAAGTCACTGTGTTTGACAGGGTCTAGCAAAGCATCGAAAACGTCATGAGGCTTCGCATCGAGTTGTACTACTTGTTCAATCGATCCGAATCTGAACTGCAAGGTTCCTTGCGACTTCTTCTTGGGCTGCAAATCGTTTCCAGCTCGGTACAATTTCTTAAATAGCGATCAAAAACTTTCGCCTAAGCTCAAGAGTTCTACGCGCGCAAGTATCGAAGCGCTTTTGAGACAGCCTTGATGCCGGAACCATGACGTGTCGGAGTAGGGCTAGGATTCTTGTCTGATAGGCCGGATTCTGCAGGAGGATACAAGCCCATCAGCGATTATGGAGTAATCGGAGATATGCATTCGGCAGCGCTCGTTGGACTAGACGGTTCCATCGACTGGTATTGTGCTCCAAGATTCGACTCTCCAAGCGTATTCGCCGCTCTGCTCGACTCGAAAAAGGGGGGGAGATTCCGTCTGTCGCCTACAGGGAATTTCACGACGAAGCAAAGCTACGAGGGCGAAACTAACATTCTATCAACTACTTTCGATTCCCAAGAGGGACGCATCAAGCTTACCGACTTCATGCCTTGTTTCATGGAAAGGGGAGAGCTGAAGGGATTTCAGGAAATCCACAGGGTCGTAGATTGTCTAGATGGTAATCCTGGGCTTAGAATCACATTCCAACCCCGTTTCAATTATGCCCGGGGAAAGACGATCATAATGGAGACTAGGGAAGGATGTGTTGCAAGGAATCAAAGACATCATCTTAGTCTCGCTTCCTCCCTAAAGCTCCTTGTCTCAGACAAGGACCAATTGGTCAACGATTTCCGGCTGTCCAGAGGACAGAGACTTATCTTCGTCCTCAAATGGGGAAACAGCTCGCCAACACACACGGGGAAATACGAGACTAGCAGGAAGCTATCAAAGACACTATCCTTCTGGAAGCGATGGGTTAGCCACGTAAAATATCAGGGACCATACCGCGCGCACGTCGTAAGATCTTGTCTCGTCTTGAAAATGCTCCAGTATGCTCCGACCGGGGCCATGGTGGCGGCTGTCACGACTTCGCTACCTGAGAGTATTGGAGCGTTGAGGAATTGGGACTATCGATATTCTTGGATCAGAGACAATGCACTCTCAGTCTGGGCATTGAGCGAGGCTGGTGCCACAAGGGAAGCCTTGGACTACACAAGATGGATGATCAACGTTCGGCGTCATTCGAAAGAGAAGTTGCAGATAATGATGGGAATTGGCGGCGAGAGGGAGATCCCTGAGATTACCCTGGACCATCTTGAGGGCTATCGACGTTCAAGCCCTGTACGAATAGGAAACGCCGCCTATAGACAGATTCAGTTGGACATTTATGGAATCCTCGCTGATTCCATGTATTATCTTCACCGGGCTTTGGGGTGGACCACTAAGCAAGTGTACGAAAATCTTGTGAAATATTCAGCGGACCAGGCCGCAGCGGAATGGGAGAGAGCTGATAGTGGAATTTGGGAGATGCGTCAAGCTAGACAGTTTGTGGAAGCGAAGGTGTGGTGCTATGTCGCTCTCGACCGTGCGATCAAGATAGCAAGAGAGCTGGGATACGACGACGACTGGCGCAGATGGGATCCCGTTAAGAAGAAGATCAAGAGCGAGATTCTCTCCAATGGATGGTCAAACAAGAAGAAAGCTTTCACAATGGTTCTCGGCGGCGACGAACTCGACGCCGCCAATCTCCTCATGCCACTAGTAGGGTTCCTGCCAGCTAAGGATCCCAAAATGACTTCGACAATCCAGCACATCCGAGAAGAGCTTTCCAAGGGCGATCTAGTCTACAGATACAACGCGGATGATGGGCAACTGGGAAAGGAAGGAGCTTTCACGGTATGCAGCTTTTGGATGGTGGACTGCCTGACACGGCTGGGAAAGTTGGGCGAGGCCGAGGGATTGTTGAATCAGTTATTGAAACGGGGTAATCATCTGGGGTTGTACTCGGAAGAAATTGACCCCGCAACCGGTGAGGCATTGGGGAACTTTCCGCAAGCCTATACTCACATGGGTTTGATTACCGCATCTGTTCGTCTTGAAGAGGCACGGCGAAAGACCGGGTTCATGCGTTATGCCCGCGCTCTATCTAACCGAATCGGTGGCTAGTGATCGCGCCGGATATGGAGGCGTTCTAGGACTTGCCAGTCTTGTAAAGATCAGTGAGAAGTTGGATAACTTCCCTATGGTTTCTCAGGTTGAACTTTGCATATGATTTGGCAAGTCCTACCTTGATTGAATATGCTTGATCCGGAATCGCTTCGAAAAGATCTTCGTCAGCCCAATCATCGCCCATCGCTAGCACGAAGTCGAAGGTGCTCTCTGACAGCAGTAGTTTCGCGGCCATTCCCTTGTTTATTCCAACGTTTCTCACCTCGACTGATTTACTACCCTGTAATACTTGGATCTCAGTGTTTTCAGTGAAGTAAGACAATTCATCGGCAAGTTCTTTTGATCGGACGTACGCGAGTTCTGGGTCTGCCGCTCGGAAATGCCAGACAAGTGAGAACTCCTTTTCCTCCAAGAGAGATCCTGGTAAGCGGTCTTCATAGCCTTGGAGGGTGGGTCTGACTTTCTCTTTCCAGTTGCTCTCAGCCTTTATCGTTGGAGACCAGTCTTTGTCTTTTTGTCTGATCCAGGCTCCGTGCTCAGCGACGATTCCTATATTGAGGGTGCCGAACCACTCTTGCAATAGGCTTCGATTTCGTCCGCTGATTATCACTAGGTTATTTCGTGGATCTTCTGAGAGCGTATTGAGGACTGTTATGAGGGTCTTTTCGGGAACTGCTGTTTCGGGACGCGCCTTGAATGGCGATAGTGTCCCGTCATAGTCCAAGAACAATATTCTATTTTGTGAGGTAACATAATCTCTGATCATTTTCTCTCTGGTTGCTGCATCGAGAAGCTTAGCACTGAATTTCTTTTGTTCTTGTTTGATCGAGTGCAGTTTTTTGGTGAAATCTTGCCCCCATTTGATGACATCGTAGCGCTCCAGTCTGGTCTGCATTGCCTGATTGCGACGCGCTTGTTCCGATTCCGGCATTTCAAGCGCGGTCTTTATCGCATCAACAATCTCAGATGTATCGTTAGGGTTTATGATGAGAGCTTCGCCCAGCTCTCTGGAGGCCCCCGCCATCTCGCTGAGAATTAGGACTCCTTTCTGGTCTATTTTCGAAGCAATGTATTCTTTGGCAACAAGGTTCATTCCATCTCTTAGAGGAGTTACTAACGCAACATCGCTGATCAAAAAAAGACTCAAAAGTTGATTATAAGGCAAGAACCTGTACCGGTAAACTATAGGGGTCCAGTCAATGGTCCCGTATCTTCCATTGATGTTGCCCACCAGCTTGTCGATCTCCTCCTTCATCTGATCGTAATGTTCTGCTCCTAGTCTTGATGGCACAACTGACAACACCAAGACAACCTTCCGTTGCCATTGGGGGTACCGCTCCAGAAATATCGCGTAAGCTTCTAGACGATGCTTGATCCCTTTGGTATAGTCAAGCCTATCTTGGGACAGTATTATCTTTCGATTGCCAAGTCTTTCGCGGAGCCCGTGGCCCTCTTTCTGGATATCGTCGCTCGCAGCTGCACCACGAATCTCGCGATAATCAACACCCATTGGAAAGGTGTCAACTTTTATCGTCCTTTCTCCACCAATAAGGACCTGGCCGAAGCTATGTTCTTGGCCGAGAATTCGGAGTATGCATCTGAGAAAGTGCTGTGTGTAGTCTATTGTATGGAATCCTATCAAATCCGCCCCAAGAATCCCTTCGAGTATTTCTTTGCGCCACTTGGTTGGGAGCGTTCGGAAGATGTCGTACGAAGGAAAGGGTGTATGGAGGAAAAACCCGAGCGACACGTCTGGAAGTTTCTCTCTCAACAATCTAGGAAGAAGCATGAGGTGATAGTCGTGGACCCAGACCGTATCGTTAGGGTGGTACTGCTTCAGGACCGAATCTCGAAAGGCCTCGTTCACCTTCACATACTGAACCCAGTCTTCTTCCCGGAACTTGGCGTATGTGGGAAAATAGTGGAAGAGTGGCCACAGTGTGCTGTTGCAGAATCCACGGTAGAACTTCTCCATGGTCTCCGCGTCGAGAAAGACAGGGGATGCCTTTTGTTTTGCAGCCTTTGATCTCAACTGCTCCCCGAAACTCTCTTCAATATCTATGCCGGGCCAGCCGATCCACAAGTAATCAGATCTGGACGGGCTTTGTCGCGCCCAGTCTAGGTACGCGGTTAGACCCGAAACAAGTCCTCCTGGGCTCCCATGGAAGACGAGCCTCTCGTCGCGCCTGCTAACTGTGAAGGGCAGTCTGTTAGATACGACTAGAAGAGTCATGCTCGTTGGTTCTTTCGGATTTTTCTTAGACCTGTCTAACTATCCATTAAGATTGTTAGTAACCCATCCTTAAGCCAGCCGAGTTTAGGTTCGAACATGTCAATTCTGTCCGATTCAAAAGGTCATTCCACTAGGATGCCCAAGATTCCTGGTTTTGGGCGGAGTCTTTGCGAGCAAATGTCTTAGCTCTAATGATGGGCTCAGACTTCATGGAAGAAATTGAGGTCGTTCGTAACTCAGAGCTGAAGGCAGGTTATTCGACTCTAGGAATAGTTCGTGAGAAAGCGTTTGAGTCAATCCATCGGTATGTCATTGTTTCAAAGACTACAATTGCTAGCGGAGCGGTGTCGGATTGGCGTCATCACGGAAAAAGGCATCTCTATGGGTTCCTCGAGTCGGGGCGTATGCGCTTAGAATATGGTGCGAAAGGTGCTAGTGCGGTTGATGTTGGGAAGGGGGATTTCTTTCATATTCCTCCGCGCTTGGTTCATCGCGATGTGAATCCGGACAAAGAACAAAGGGTTGTTGTTGTAAACATTCTCGTCGGAAGGGGAGACCCGGTCATTAACGTCAAGACGCCTGAGCGAGATTGAGTAGCGAAGTTCTCTCAATGTCTACTTTAGTTTCTTGGGATCCCACTCTAGAGAGTCTGCGTTTATCTTCTCCGCCTTAAGTGCCGTCTTCAGTCCAACTAGGACGTTCGTGAACGTATAGCCTGCTCCTAGGCGGAGAACGTGGTGTACAACTGGCTGCTTGTGAAGTTGGTAGATTGAGTCTGAAGGGAACGACGAATTAAGCCAGAAGATGATTGGATTCTTGATCTTCCCATTATACTGGACAAGTTGGCGGGCAAGAATGTGATTCGGCGGATTATCGCGTGCATGGAGCCTCTCGTCAAACTCGAAGCTCTGCCCAACTTGGATCATAGCGGTTCCTCTCCGCGCATGCAGCATTACTTGGGGAGATAGCACGCAGGCAGGACATTTGGATAGCCACTCTCTCAGCTGCTTCTCGTAAGACTCAACCGCGTCATCGAAAGAACTCATTCCTAGATACATAGTGCCTCTTGATAATAGAGTTGTTGACCATGTCGCATGGTAGACGCTATCTTTGCGACTGGTCATCCGCCAATTAACGAAATGTAAGAATCTTGGTATCGTGACTGAGCCTGATTGGTGCGGGGGATGGGATTTGAACCCCCAGTTTACTAGTACATATGAACGCAAATTTCATTCGGCTAGAGTGGAAAGCCTACTCCTAGCCGTGGCGGGGTCCAGTGGGACTTGGTCCCGCACGTGAACATTTGGACCGTTTCCAGAAAGGAAAACGGTCAAAAAAGACGACAAGTATGTTTTCAGGGTGGATACTGAACGATAAGAACGCTTTCTGTTGCGTTGACCCTCTGATGACCTCATCGAGGATTACAAGCATTACAAGAGCTCCCTTAGGAAAACCATCGATAGAAGCAAAACGGTGTGAACGTGGCTTAGCGAGGCACCGCGACTGCTTTGGCTATGCAGGCTTCGGGTGAATTTCGCGCAGGACCTTTGCAATCCCGTAGAGGCCGGCGAGAACGATTGCCAGCCCCGGAAGATACCACCATTCAGATACTAGGGGCCCACATCCGCCCGAAGCGAATGAAGGGGTCGGATAGCACTCTTGCGTTGTAGAGAGCAACAGTATCGCGACGTAGTACAGCACCGAAATAACTAGCAATGCCCGAGTTGTCGCGGTAAGGTCTCCCCAGCGCAACTTTTCACACTTCTCCCATTTGGTTCAATCTAGTGGGCGTTCGGCGATTTTAGTTTGCTGTTCAGATTATGGATGCGTATTGCAGGTTTACCAGCCGGTCGAGAAGTTTGCACCCCAAGCACAGTTTGGAGATCCACCCCATACGACCGGGGCCCAGCTATTCCGGGCAGGATTTTTTACGCTTGTTCGAGAGCCTTTGTGATCTCCATGCGGGAGGTATGTGTACCAGTACAATGGTGCGGGGGGTGGGATTTGAACCCACGAACCCCTACGGGACAGGGTCCTGAGCCCTGCGCCTTTGACCTGTCTTGGCAACCCCCGCGTGCGAGCGACAGAAAGAATCTTCTTTGATAAAGGCTTGAGTTGCGTTGCGTAGCTTAGTTACAAAAGGAGGACACGCGCAAAAAATAAGCATATTTTTCTCGACCCCCGGGGGTAGTCGATTTTCCCGTGCCCTGCCCTTCGTGATAGGAAGCAAAAAGTGCTTCGAAAAAGTGGGAGTTTCACACCTGTTAGGATGCGATTTCCATTTGCTACTTTGTTCGCTCTAGGATGATCTCTATGGTGGAAACGTTCCGTGCATCCTGGCCTTCACCGACGATCTCCGTGCCCAAGTGTACATTCTTGGCTAGGCCGCCTTGGAAGAAGCGGTTGTTCACCACTTCGGCCACGTCGACGGCAGTGCTGATGGCTCGTCCA
>Ga0134071_10000081_pt1 | contig 25580 bp, 27 predicted proteins | sample 15_taG_27_FD_94466 | JGI IMG/M metagenome (GOLD analysis project Ga0134071, IMG submission 94466) | Grasslands soil microbial communities from the Angelo Coastal Reserve, California, USA - 15_D_Rain_40cm_5_09082015 | ecosystem: Environmental > Terrestrial > Soil > Grasslands ...
CGCATCCGAACGCCGCTCCGCTCTTCACCGACTTCACGTTCACGCGCGAGGTCCAGCAGGTGATGGCCGACAGCGAAGGCCTCTACACGGGCCATCCGGAGGTGAAGTATCCCGCCGACAAGCCGAAGCTCAACGAGCTCAAGCTGCTCACGGTGACGCCGGAGGAGCTCGAGAAGCGCAACGAAGAGATCAAGAAGCGCTTCGTGGAGTTCTTCGGGGCGTAGAGCGTGGACCGATCGATCGCCGTATGGGTCGGGGCCGCCCTCGCGCTGGTCGTCCTCATCGCGCTGCCGCTCGGCTGGCTCGCGTGGCTCAGCGTCAGCGGCGAGCACGGCGCCACGCTCGCCCACTATCGCGACGCCTTCGCCGATCCCGCGCTGCAGAAGGCGCTCTGGAACACCGTGGTGCTCGCGTTCTGGGTGGGGCTGGTGTCGGTCGCCATCGGCGCGCCGCTGGCGTGGCTGACCGCGCGCACGGACGTCCCGGGCCGCGGGCTGATCCGGGGGCTGGTCCTCGCCTCGTTCGTGACGCCGCCGTTCCTCGGCGCCTTCGCCTGGGTGATGCTGGCGGGGCCGAACGCCGGCATCCTCAACACGCTCTGGCGTGGGGCGACGGGCGCGGCCGAGCCGCTGCTGAACATCTTCACGATGCCCGGCCTCGTCTTCGTCGTCTCGATCTACACGTTCCCGTACGTCTACATCATGGTGGCCAACACGCTCGCGCTGATCGCCTCCGATCTCGAAGAGGCCGCGGCCATTCTCGGCGCGGGTCGTCTCGCCGTCGCGCGCACCGTGACGCTCCCGATGGTGCTGCCGGCCCTGGCCAGCGGCTTCATCCTCGCCGTGCTGCAGGCGCTCGCCCTGTTCGGCTCGCCCGCGATCCTGGCCTTGCCGGCGGGGTTTCACACGGTCACCACGCAGATCTGGTCGCTGTTCCAGTTCCCGCCCAAGGTCGAGCAGGCCGCGGCCTTTTCGATTCCGCTGCTGCTCGCGACGGCGCTGCTGCTGCAAGTGCAGAAACGGCTGCTCGGCCGGCGCGGCTACGCGGCCGTGGGCGGCAAGGGCGGGCAGCGGCGCACAATCCCGCTGGGGCCGTGGCGCTGGCCGGCGCTGGCCGTCTGCCTGCTGGTGATGTCGGGAGCGATCTTCCTGCCCTACGGCGTGCTCGCCAAGGGCGCTTTTTCCCGGGCGTGGGCGCAGCCGCTCAGCCGCGACAATTTCACGCTCGGCAACTTCGCGTTCACGTTCTTCGAGTACGGCTCCACGCGCGCGGCCATCGTCAACACGCTCGAGCTGGCCGTGCTGACGGCGTGCATCGGCGCCGCGATGGTCGCGCTGCTGTCCTACGTCACCAACCGCCGGCTCGTCGTCGGCCACCAGCTCGTCGCGTTCCTCGCGCTGGCGCCGGTGGTGGTGCCCGGTGTCGTGCTGGCCGTGGGCCTCTTCATCGCGTACACGCGCCCGCCGTTCGTGCTGTACGGCACGCTGTGGATCCTCTTCCTCGCGTATCTCACGAAGGAAATGCCCGTCGGCTACGCGCAGGCCGACGCGACGTTCCGGGCGATTCCGGCCGATCTCGAGGACGCCGGGCGCGTGCTCGGCGCCGGCCGCCTGCGCATCCTCAAGGAAGTCACCGCGCCGCTGGCGAAGAGCGGCATCATCGCCGCCTGGTGCTTCATCTTCATCGGCGTGATCCGCGAGCTGTCGGCGTCGATCCTCCTGTTCACCCCGAGCACCAAGGTGATGTCCGTCGTCATCTTCGACCTGAAGGAAGAGGGCCAGTTCGGCGCCATCAGCGTGCTCGGCCTGGTGATGCTCGCGCTCACCTTCGCCACCGTGGCGCTCGTGCAGGCCGCGCTCGGCCGCGACGTGCTCGGTGCGCGCCGTTGAAGGACACGCGATGCCCGGCGTGATCTTGAAGGGCCTGTCCAAGCGCTACGGCGACGTCGGCGCCGTGGACGGACTGTCGCTGGAGGTCAAGCCGGGCGAGCTGCTCGCGCTGCTCGGCCCCTCGGGCTGCGGCAAGACGACCACGCTACGGCTCGTGGCCGGCTTTCTGGTACCCGAGGCGGGCGAGATCTGGGTCGGCGACCGCCGTCTGTCGTCGCCCGCGAGCGTGGTGCCGCCCGAGCGGCGGCGCATGGCGATGATCTTCCAGAGCTACGCGCTGTGGCCGCACCTGACGGTGGCGCAGAACGTCGGCTACGGTCTGCGCTTCAAGCCCGGCCTGTCGCGCGGCGACCGCGAGGCGCGCGTGCGCGAAATGCTTCGCGTCGTCCAGCTGGCCGGATACGAGGCGCGCTACCCGGGGGAGCTATCAGGGGGCCAGCAGCAGCGCGTCGCCGTGGCGCGCGCGCTCGTCGTCGAGCCGGAGATCCTGCTGCTGGACGAGCCGCTGTCGAATCTCGACGCCAACCTGCGCGAGGAGATGCGCTTCGAGATCCGGCGGCTGCACGAGACGTTCGGCAACACGACGCTCTACGTCACGCACGACCAGGGCGAGGCGATGGTGATCTCCGACCGCATCGCCGTGCTGAAGGCGGGCCGCGTGGCGCAGGCGGGCACCGCGGACGACCTGTACCACCGGCCGCGCACGCGCTTCGTCGCCGAGTTCATCGGCCGCACCAACGTGGTGGAGGGCGTCGCCGTCTCGCGCGATACGGTGGCCCATGGCGGTGTGCGGCTGCGGGTCGCGCCCGGCGAGCTCGAGCCGGGCGCGCGCGTCGTGCTCTCGATCCGGCCGCATCAGGTGAGGCTTGGCGCGTCGAGCGATGCCGGCGAGGGGACGAACGCGTTGCGGGGGACGGTGCGGCGGGCGGCGTTTCTCGGCGACACCATCGACTACGAGATCGCGATCGCGGGGAGTGATGTGCTCTTACGCGCGGCGGCGGCGCCGACCCCGCGCTTCGAGGTCGGCGCCGCCGTCGGCCTTCGCGTCGACCCCGGTGCCTGCGTGCCGCTGGCCGAGGCCGACTAATGCTCGCGGCTACCGGTGATGATGACCCCAGCGCCCGTGCCGGTGCACCGGCACCGAGCGATAGATGACGACCGGACGGGGCGCGTAGTACACGGCCGCCGGCGCGTAGTACACGGGCGGCGGCGGCGCATAGTAGACCGGCGCCGGGGGGGCGACGTACACGGGCGGCGGCGGGGCAACGACCACGGGCGCGGGCGCGACCACCACGGGCCGCGCGGCCCCGAAGACTCCGACTCCACCGAGGATCTGATTGAACACTGCGAAGGCGCCGAGGCCGAGGGCGGCGTCGCTGGAAGAGCTCGCGAACGCGACGCCGGGGAGCAGGACCGAGGTCAGCACGGCGACGGCAGCAAGGCGTTTCATGGTGGCCTCCTCTCGCTTTCTTCAACTTTGACGACGCCCCTTCCGCGGCTATTCTCCAGGGGGCCCTGGTGCCCTCTTGCGGCCTATATAAGGAGGCGACCCAATGACGATCGCGTGCCGTGTCGCGGCCTCCCTGGTGATAGTCCTGGTGGCGGCGACGGCGTCGGCCCAGAGCGCGTCGTCGCTCGACGAGGTGCTGACGAAGCTGCGCGCGGGCGGCCACGTCATCGTGCTGCGGCACGGCGCCACGCACGCCGACCAGGCCGACACGGACCGCTCAACCTCGACAACGTCGCCAAGCAGCGGCAGCTGAACGACAAGGGCCGCAAGCCCGATGGCAGCGCCGGGTACGCGCTCGTGGGCCGCGTCCAGATGGGGCAGTGGGCGACTCTGAAGTAGCGCGGTATCATCCCTGCGCGATGCCCTTGCGCAGTGACGTCGTCGGCAGTCTCCTGCGCCCCTCCTACCTGATCGAGGCCCGCGCGGCGGCGGAGTCAGGCCGGCTCGGCGCGCCGGAGCTCAAGCGGATCGAGGACCGCGCGGTCGACGAGGCGGTGCGCCTGCAAGAATCGGCCGGCCTCGACGTCGTGACCGATGGCGAGATGCGGCGCTACGCATTCTTCGGGCACATGATCGAGGCCCTCGCCGGGTTCGACAAGCAGGGTGGCTGGGCCATCCCGTTCCGCGACGAGCAGGGCGAGGAGCTCATCTTCAAGCGTCCGGTCGTGGTCGAGAAGCTCGCGTGGCGGCGCAGCATGTGCGGCGAGGAGTTCACATACCTGCGCGCGCGCACGAGCCGCGCGACGAAGGTGACGCTGATCAGCGCCCAGCAGGCGGCCGCCTACTACGATCCCAAGCAGTCCGCCGGCGCCTACCCGACGCGTGACGCGTTCCTGGCCGACGTCGTGGATTTCAATCGCCGCGAGGTCGACGAGCTGGTGAGGCTGGGCTGCACCTACATCCAGATCGACGCGCCGCAGTACGCGGCGCTGCTCGATCCCGGGCTGCGCGCCGGCTACGTCAAGCGCGGCAGCGACCCCGACCGGCTCATCGACGCCTGCATCGAGATGGACAACGCCGTGATCGGTCGCCATCCCGGCGTGCTCTTCGGCCTGCACATCTGCCGCGGCAACAACCAGTCCAAGTTCTACGCCAGCGGTGGCTACGAGCCGATCAAGCGCGTGTTCGAGACGAGCCGCTTCCAGCGATTCCTCCTCGAGTACGACGACGAGCGGTCGGGCGACTTCGAGCCGCTCCGCGTGGTGCCGCCGGACCGCGAGGTCGTGCTCGGTCTGGTAACCACCAAGAAGCCGCGGCTGGAGTCGGTGGATGAGCTGCGCCGGCGCATCGAGTCCGCCGCCAAGCAGGTGCCACTCCAGCGACTGGCGCTGAGCCCGCAGTGCGGCTTCGCGTCGACGATGGAAGGCAACCGTGTCACGGCCGACGACCAGCGCCGCAAGCTCGAGCGCGTGGCCGAGGTGGCGCGGCTGGTGTGGACCCGCTGACCAGGGAGACCTCCATGCGGCTCGTCCGTGAAACGCTGCTCGTCCCGGTCCTCGTCCTGCTGCTCGCCGCGCTGCCGGCGCCGCCGGCGCACGCCGACGCGATCGACGATTACATCAAGGCCGAGATGGAGCGGCGCCACATCCCGGGCGCGGCCCTGGCCGTCGTCCGCCAGGGCAAGCTCGTGAGGGCGCGCGGCTATGGGTACGCGAACCTCGAGCACAACGTGCCGGTGACGACGGACACCGTGTTCGAGCTGGCGTCGGTGACCAAGCAGTTCACCGCGACGGCCATCATGCTGCTCGTCGAGGAGGGTAAGGTCCAGCTCGACGATCCCGTCGGGTGGCACCTGCCGCGCGCGCCGGAGACGTGGAAGCCGATCACGGTGCGCCACCTGCTGACCCACACGTCCGGACTGCCGGGGCTGACCGCGGGCTTCAAGGCGCTGTGGCCGGGCGGCTTGCGGCTCAACTACACGACCGCGCAGATGTTCGATGCTGCCATCAAAGACGAGCTGAGCTTCCCCGCGGGGGAGCGCTTCCAGTACAGCGACGTCGGGTATTTCCTGCTCGGCATGATCATCGAGGCCGCCAGCGGCCAGCGCTATCGCGACTTTCTCGACGAGCGCTTCTTCAAGCCACTCGGCATGACGTCCACGTCCGTGCTCGATCACACACGCATTCTCAAGCATCGAGCTGCCGGCTACACCCTCAGGGACAACGAGCTCATCAACATCCGGCGCGTCATCCAGGCCGAGTTGCCGTCGTACGGCGGCGTCTTTTCCTCGGTCAAGGATCTGGTGACGTGGGACATCGCGCTCGTCACCGGCAAGGTGGTCAAGCCCGCCACCCTCACGGCGATGTGGACACCCGTCCGTCTCAACAATGGCGGCACGTATCCGTATGGCTTCGGCTGGTTCGTCGATGAGCGCCGCGGCCACCGGTGGATCTCCCATGCCGGCATCACGGGCACCGAGCTCTCACGCTTCGCGGACGACGGGCTCACCGTGATCGTGCTCACCAACCTCGGCCTGACGCTGTCGCCCACCAATCGCACGAACTCGTGGGGGCTGACGTACGGCGTGGCGGGCCGTTACGTCAACGGCCTGCTCGTCGGGCGCGAGAAGCCCGCGCCCGACCCCGATCCCGCACGGACGACACTCCTGCGCGGCGTGCTCGAAGGCTTCGCGCGGGGCGAGGATTCGCCGGCCGTCGTTCCGTTCACGCGCGGCTACTTCACACCGATCGGTCGCGAGATCATGGGCGAGCGCCTCAAGACGCTGCGCGAGTTCAGCTTCGTGACCTGCGACGAGACGGGCGCGCGCGCGGTCGAGCGTCACGGCGCGCGCGTCGCACGCGTGTGCCACTATCGCCTGATCAACGCCGACGAGACGCGCTACTTTTCGTTCTGGCTGACGGCCGACGGCGCCGTCGCGGACTTCTGGTCGTCGACCGAGTAACCCCCTCGCGGTTGACACGCTTCGCGCAGTCCGCTACAACGCTCGACGATTCATGCCGCCGACGGTTCGACAGGAGGAGACCACGATGAGACGGCTGGCCCTGCTCGTGCTCGGGCTGTTGGTGCTCCCGGGGCCGGCCTGGGCGCAGTCGGTCAAGATCGGGGCGGTGGTCCCGCTGACGGGCCGTTACGGACCGGGCGGCGCGCAGGTCCGGGCCGGGTACGACCTCGCCGTCGAGCACGTCAACGCGGGCGGCGGGGTGACGATCGGCGGCAAGAAGGTGCCGCTGGAGCTGGTCCTGCTGGACGACGAGTCGGACGCGACGAAGACCGTCGCGCGGCTGGAGACGCTCGGCTCGCAGGGTGTCGTCGCATACCTCGGCGGCTTCGGCTCCGATCTGCACGCGGCGGCCGCGTCGGTGGCGGAGAAGAACAAGACGCCGTACCTCGGCATCGCCTTCGCGCTCAACAAGATCCATCAGCAGGGGTTCAAGTACCTCTTCTCGCCCTTCTGGAAATCGCCCGACATCGGCAAGCACACGCAGGGTCTCCTCGCGCTGATTCCCGCCGCCGAGCGGCCCAAGACGGTCGCGATCTTCCAGGAGAAGACGGACTGGGGCCAGGAGATGGCGACGGCCTGGATGGAGGCGGGCAAGGCCGCCGGCTATCAGGTGGTCGTGCACGGCGAGTATGCGCCGGGCGCGAAGGACTTTTCCGACCTGATCCTGAAAGCGAAGTCGACGAACGCCGACGCCGTGTTCGGCATCCCGACGCCCCCCGACGGCATGACGATCGTCAAGCAGATGAAGGAGCTCGGCTACACGCCCAAGCTCACCGTGCTGATCCGCGCCTCGGACTCGCCGCCGTGGACGAAGAACCTCGGCAAGGACGGCGACTACACGGTGCTGGCGGCGGGCTGGCACCACGCGCTGCGCGCGCCGGGCGTGAAGGAGCTCAACGAGGCCCACGAGAAGAAGTTCGGCCGTCCCGCCGATCCCATCGTCGGGCCGGCGTACGCCTGCGTGCAGATCCTCGCCAACGCGCTGTCGCGCGCGGGCGCGGCCGACCGCGACAAGCTGCGCGACGCCATCGCCGCCAGCGACACGACGACGGTCATCGGGCCGGTGAAGTTCCGCGCCGACGGCACCGGCATCGTGCAGGCGGCCTTCGCGCAGTGGCAGAACGGCAAGCAGGAGCTGGTGTGGCCCAAGGAGTTCGCCACCGCGCCGCTCGCGTATCCCGCGCCGCCGTTCGCCAAGCGTTGAGCGCGTCGCGACCGTAGCGGCCGCATGCCTCTGCTGGAGGTGGAGCGGCTGTCGAAGCGCTTCGGCGGCGTTCGCGCGGTCCACGAGGTCAGCTTCGTTCTCGACGAGGGCGAGCTGCTCGGCATCATGGGGCCGAACGGCTCGGGCAAGACCACCCTCTTCAACCTCATCGCGGGCGCGCTGCGGCCGGACGGCGGCCGCATCCGGTTCGACGGCGGCGAGATCGGCGGGCTGTCCGCGCATCGGGTGTGCGCGGCCGGCGTCGCGCGCACGTTCCAGCTCGTCCGCCCCTTCGCGGGGCTCACCGCGCTCGAGAACGTGCTGGTCGGCCGCCTCTACGGCCGGGCACGCACGACGACGGCGGAGGCGCTGACCGAGGCGCGGCGGCTGCTCCGCGTCCTCGGTCTCGAGGCTCGCGCGAACGAGCCGGCCGCGCGGCTGACGCTGATCGATCGCAAGCGCCTCGAGCTGGCCCGCGCGCTGGCGACTTCGCCGCGCCTCCTGCTGCTCGACGAGTTCATGGCCGGCCTCAATCCCACCGAGACGGCGACGGCGATGGAGCTGGTGCGGGATCTCCTCGCCGCCGGCGTGACCGTGCTGATGGTCGAGCACATCGTGTGGGCCCTCATGGATCTCGCGCGGCGTATCGTCGTCCTCAGCGCCGGCGAGAAGATCGCCGACGGTCCGCCGGCCATGGTCGCGGCGGATCCGAACGTCGTCGACGTCTACCTCGGCGGCGACGTGGGGCACCGCGGCCATGCTTGAGATCCGCGGGCTCGAGGCGGGCTACGGCGACGTCCCCGTGCTGTCGAATGTGACGCTCTCGATCGCCGCCGGCGAGATCGTCGCACTGCTCGGGCCGAACGGCGCGGGCAAGAGCACGCTGCTCAACTGCGTCGCCGGGCTGGTGCGGCCGTGGGCGGGGACGATCCGCTGGGACGGCCGCGACCTGCGCGCGCTCGACACGCACCTCGTCGTCGAGCGCGGCGTCGCGCTGGTGCCCGAGGGCCGCCGGCTCTTCGGCGGCCTGACGGTGCAGGACAATCTCGAGCTCGGCGCCTTCGCCCCGCGCGCGTGGGCGGCGCGGCGCGCCGCGCTCGAGCGCGTCTACGCGCTGTTCCCCGTCCTCGCGGAGCGGCGGCGCACGGCGGTGCAGGCGCTGTCCGGCGGCCAGCAGCAGATGGTGGCCGTCGGGCGCGCGCTCATGGCGAGCCCGCGGCTGTTGATGCTGGACGAGCCCTCGCTCGGGCTGGCGCCGCGGCTCGTCGCCGCCATCCTCGAAGCCCTGGGCGCCATCAACCGCGCCGGCGTCGCCGTGTTCCTCGTCGAGCAGAACGTGCCGGCCGCGCTGAGCCTGGCCCATCGCGGCTACGTGCTCGAAGGCGGCCGCATCGTCGGCGAGGGCAGCGGCGCCGCGCTGATGGCCGACGAGCACGTGCGCCGCGCGTATCTCGGGCCGCTCGCGGTGCGCCGCGCATGACCGTGCTCGCCCAGCAGCTGCTCCTCGGCCTGCTGATCGGCGGACTCTACGGCCTGGCCGCCGCCGGCCTCTCGCTCGTGTTCGGCGTGATGCGCGTGCTCAACGTCGCGCACGGCGAGCTGATCATGCTCGGCGGCTACGGCGCCTTCTGGCTGGCCGCGCTGCTCGGCGTCGATCCGTTCGTCTCGCTCGCGCTGGTGATCCCGGCCTCGCTCGGCCTGGGCGCGATCCTCTACTGGGGCCTCTTCGGCTTCGTCGTGCGCGCCCACGAGGACACGCGCGTGAAGAACTCGCTACTGATCGGCTTCGGCCTGGCGCTCGCGCTGCACGCCCTCGCCGTGCGCCTGTGGACGGCGGACGAGCGCTCGATTCCCACGTCGTACGGCGGCGCCGTCCTCGCCGTCGGCGATCTCGCGATCCCGCTCGTGAGGCTGGCGACGCTGGTGCTGGCGCTCGTCCTGATCGGCGCGCTGCAGCTGCTGCTCGCGCGCTGGCGCTGGGGCAAGGCGATCCGCGCGACGGCGGAGGACTGGCAGGCCGCGCTGCTGACCGGCATCGACATCCGCCGCGCGTATCTGCTGACGTTCGCGCTCGGGACGGCGCTGGCGGGGGCGGCCGGCACGCTCGTCACCGTCGCGTACTCGGTCAGTCCGTCGATCGGGCTCGAGTGGACGCTCAAGGCGCTGATCGTGGTCGTGCTGGCCGGGCTCGGCTCGATGATCGGCACCTTCGTCGGCGGCCTCGTCCTCGGCGTCGCCGAGGCGGCGAGCGCCGCCACGTTCGGCGGGCCGTACCGCGAGATCGTCGGGCTCGTGATCTTCGTCGTCGTGCTCGTCGTGCGCCCGCGCGGGCTCTTCGGGCGATGACGGCGGCGGGGCCCGAGCGCCGCTGGGCCATCGCGATCCTGGCCGCGCTGGGACTCCTGGCGCTGCTGCCGCTGGCACGCCCGCGCGAGGATCTCCTGAACTTCGTGTTCCTGATTCTGTTGTCGGTCACGCTCGCCGAGTCCTGGAACATCGTCGCCGGCTACGCGGGGCAGGTGAACCTGGGTCACGCCGCGTTTTTCGGTCTCGGCGCGCTGGTGACGCGCACCCTCTGGATCGGCGGGATGCCGGTGCTGCTCGCGATGGCGGCGGGGGCGGCCACGGCCACCGTGTTCGCGCTGGTCATCGGCGCCGCCGCCTTCCGGCTGCGCGGCGCGTACTTCGCGATCGGCACCCTGGCGCTCGGCGAAATTTTGAGGACGACCGTCGGCAACGTCCTCCCGGAAATCTCCACGCTGCCCGCCCGCACCATCGCGGGCTACCGACTGACGCAGCGGTATTACCTTGCGCTCGTCCTCGCGGCGATCTCGGTGATCGCCGTCGCGGCGCTGGCGACGTCGCGGGTCGGCCTCGGCATGCGCGCGATCCGCGAGGACGAGGAGGCGGCGGAGGCATCCGGCGTCGGCGCGCTCTCGCTCAAGCTGCTGGCGCTGGTACTCTCCACCGCGCTCGCCGGCCTGTCCGGAGGCCTGTTCGCCTTCTATCACATCAGCTACTACCCGGCGCACCCGTTCGGCCCGCACTGGACCTTCGACGCGCTGCTCATGACGTTCATCGGCGGCGTCGGCACGCTGCAGGGGCCGGTGCTCGGCGCCGTGCTTTACGTCTCGCTCAAGGAGTACCTGGCGCTGCGGTGGGTCGACATCCATCTGCTCATCTTCGGCGCTCTGTTCGTGGCCATCGTGTTGCTGCTGCCCGGCGGCCTCGTGCAGGCGGCCGAGCGGGTGCGCGGGGTTCTTGGTCGCCGGGCCTGAGGCCGTCTATCCTGTCGGAGGATGGACGAGCGCGCGCTGGTCAACGGCCTGCTATGGTTCATCGCGTTCCTGTTCTCGACCACGGTGCACGAGGCGATGCATGCCTTCGTCGCGTACCGGGGCGGTGATCCGACGGCCTACCTCGGCGGCCAGGTGTCGCTCTCACCGTTGCCGCACATTCGGCGCGAGCCGATCGGCATGCTCGTCGTCCCGCTGCTGACCGCGTTCACCAACGGCTGGGCGCTCGGCTGGGCGAGCACGCCCTACGACCCGCGCTGGGCGGCGCGCCATCCACGCCGCGCCGCGAGCATGGCCGCCGCCGGTCCCGCCGGCAACCTCCTCATCGCCGCGGCCGCCTTGGGGTTACTACGGCTCGGCATCGTGACGAAGGTGTTCGTGTCCCCCGACCGCGTGAATGCTCATCACATGGTCGAGCCGGCCAGCGGCAACGCGCTGCTGGCCGGCGCCGGCGAGCTGTTGAGTGTGCTGCTGGTGCTCAACGTGCTGCTCTTCGTCTTCAACATGCTGCCCGTGCCGCCCCTCGACGGCGGCTCGGCCCTCGGCGGCGTGTTGCCGCAACGCTTCGCGCCCGCGCTTGCCGCGGTCACCGGCAACCCGGCGCTGTCGATGTTCGGCCTGCTGATCGCGTGGCAGGCGTTCCCGACCGTCGCGTGGCCGATCGTCAAGGCGCTCATCCGGCTCGTCCACCCGGGCGATCTCTACGATTTCGACTGACACCGGGTTTACGATGGGGCAGTCAAGGAGGCCGGCGTGACGACGATCGGGATTCTGCATCCGGGCGAGATGGGCAGCGCCGTGGGCGCGGCGGCGCGGGCGGGCGGCGCGCGCGTGATCTGGGCCTCGGCCGGGCGCGGCGCGGCCACGCGCAAGCGCGCCGAGGCCGACGGGCTCGACGACGTCGACACCCTGGCGCGGCTCGCGCGCGAAAGCGAGATCATCGTCTGCGTCTGTCCGCCTGCCAGCGCGCCCGACGTCGCGCGCGAGGTGGCGGCCACCCGCTTCGGCGGCACCTTCGTCGACGGCAACGCCATTGCGCCTGCGACGACGCGCGCGGTCGGCGAGATCGTCACCGCCGGCGGCGCGCGCTTCGTCGACGGCGGCATCATCGGCCCGCCGCCGCGCAAGGCGGGCGAGGCGCGCCTCTACCTGTCCGGGCCGGGCGCGGCGGCCGTGGCCGCCGTCTTCAAGGGGACCACGCTCGAGGCGATCGTGCTCGACGGCCCGATCGGCGCCGCCTCCGCGATCAAGATGGCCTACGCGGCGTGGACCAAGGGCTCACAGGCGCTGCTGCTCGCGATCCGCGCGCTCGCCGCGCGCGAGGGCGTGGACGCGGCGCTGCTCGCCGAGTGGGCGCGCTCGCAGCCCGACGCGATGGGCCGCTCCGAGCGCGCGGTCTCCGCCAACATCAAGAAGGCGTGGCGCTTCGTCGGCGAGATGGACGAGATCGCCGCGACCTTCGAGGCCGCGGGGTTGCCGAACGGCTTCCACGAGGCGGCCGGCGAGGTCTACCGGCGCCTTGCGGGCTGGAAGGACACGGCCGCGCCGCCCTCGATGGCGGAGGTCGCCAAGACGCTGGCGCCATGAACAGCGGCGTCGGGCTCAAGCGGCTGCAGCATCTCGTGCTCTGGGTCGCGGACGTCGAGCGCAGCGTGCGCTTCTATCGCGACGTGCTCGGCTTCGAGGTCGCGCACCGCTATCCCAGCGCGGCGTTCATGCGCATCGCGGGCAGCGGCGACGACCACAACCTCGGCCTGTTCCAGCAACCCGGGCTGCGGCCGCCCGACGAGCGCGTCGCGCGCATGTACCACGCGGCGTGGGAGGTCGGTACGCTCGCGGACCTCGCGCGGGCGCGGCGCGTTCTCGTCGAGAGCGGCGCCCTCGTGGGCCAGTCGGATCACGGCGTCAGCCTCTCGCTGTACGCGAAAGATCCCGACGGTCTGGAGTTCGAGCTGTTCTGGACGGTGCCGGACGGCACGCCGATCGGGACGCGCCCGCTCGACCTCGACGCCGAGCTGGCCCGGCGCGGCGTCGGCGTCTGACCTCGTCCGGCTCATTGCGCCGGCGTCACGCCCATCGCTTCGAGACAACGCGCGGCGACCTCGGGCGGTGACTCCGACCCCGAGAGCATCACGTAGGGAAGCCCACACGCGGCCGCCTGTTCGCCCAGCCAGTCACTCATCCGGGCGCTGCGGCTCACGAACCGCTCGATCAAGAGCGCCGGGTCAGCCGCGCCTCGAACGAAATGCGAGTCCGCCTCGAGGCGCGAACGAATCGTCGTCTGCGGCGCTTCGATCCACACGGCGCGCAGGTGTGGCGAAGCGATCGTGCGGACCAGGTGCGGTAACAGCGCCCAGCCCTCGATCACGGCCGGCCCGGCCCAGTCGAGTTGCCGGCGAATCACGGCCTCGATGGCGGGCCACAGCGCGTGGTGGGCCCGCAGCGCGTCGGTGAGAAGCCGTTCAGGGACGTTCGACGTGTAATACGTGCGATGGTCGACGCGATGGCCGAGGTGCAGATCCGGGTGCGACACGCGCGTCGTGACGGCGCGTGCCGCCTCCCCAAGGGCATCCGTCGAGACCACGGGCATGGCGCACCGCTGCCCGATCAAGCGAGCCGCGGCTGTCTTACCGCTGAGCGGCGCGCCGCCGACCAGGATGACCGGACGCGCCGCGTCTCGATCACCCGGTGCTCGTCGACGCGCCGTGATCGCTACCGCTTCGCCGGCGCGTGCTTGCCGCTGAGCTGCGGCGTCGTGCCCTCGAGGCCCTTCTGCTGCCGATCGAGCCGCGTCTCACGATCCCAGGTCCGCTTGAGCGGGTCGCGAATGTTGAAGCGCAGCCGACCCAGGCCTTGCGTCTCCAGCTCGACGACGTCGCCGTCCTGCAGCGCGCTCAGCCCGCGATGGTTGGTGCCCGTCGCCAGCACGTCGCCGGGCTCCAGCGCGTGGATGGAGCTCACCCACTCGATGCAGCGCGGGATCTTGTGCGCCATGTCGTTGGTGTTGAAGTTCTGCTTCAGCGTGCCGTTGACCGAGAGCCGGATCTGCAGCTGGTGTGGATCGGTGATCTCGTCGGCGGTCACGAGATAGGGGCCGAGCGGCGCGAAGCTGTCGCGCGACTTCATCTGGTAGAACGTGTTGCCGGCGGGCGAGAGCCCGCGCGCGGAGCCGTCGATGAAGTTCGTGTACCCGAAGACGTGGCTCATCGCGTTCGCCGCGCTCACGTGCGAGGCGCGCTTGCCGATGATCACCGCCATCTCGGCCTCGCCCTCGAAGATGGTGGCCGGCACGTCCGGCAGCACCATCGTGTCGCCGCCGCCGATGACCGCCGACGGGGATTTCAAGAACGCGTTGATGGGCGCCGGCTCGCTGCGCGTGCCGTCCTCCATGTAGTTGACGGCCATGCAGACGATATTCGCCGGCTTCGGCAGCGGCGGGCGGATCTTGACGCGGTCGAGCGGCACGCCGCCCTCCTGGGCGGCGGCGGCCTCCAGCCGCGGGCGCAGCTCGGCGAAGCGCTCGATGACGCCGCGGATCACGTCTTGAGGACCGAGGCGCGGGATGTCCTGCACCACGCGCGACACGTCCACCACGCTCTCGCCCTTCAGCACGCCCAGCTTGAAGTCGTCGAAGAACAGAATTTTCATGGGACCTCCCTGAGAATCAGAACTTCAAGAACGCGCGGAGTGCGTCCAGGACGGCTTCCGGGTTGTCCTCGTGCAGCGTGTGGACGGCGCGCGGGATCTCGACCAGCGTGCCGCGCGGCAGCTCGCGCACCATCCGCTCGGCCACGTCGCGGTCGAGCACGGTGCTCTCGGCCCCGCGCAGCAACAGCAGCGGGGGCTTGATCTCGCGCACGAGCGCCCACCAGTCGACGTCGCCCATCACCCGGCGCTCCTTGATGGACGGGTGCCACTTCCAGACGAGCGCGCCGTCGGGGCGCGCGCGCAGGCTGGAGGCCGCCACCCAGCGGTAATAGTGGATGCCGGGGTAGGGATTGCCGCGATAGAGGTGCCGCGCCGCCTGCTCGATGGACTGCCACGTCTCGGGCTCCGGCGGGCCGGACGACGGCGCCATCGCGCGCTTGCTGATCTCCGGCCCGATGTCGAGCACGACGACCCGCTCGACCAGCTCCGGACGCCGGGCCGCGAAGTACATCGCGGTGCGCCCGCCCATCGACAGGCCCACCAGCGTGAGCGCGCGCACGCCGAGCTGGTCGACGACGCTCGACAGATCGCGAAACGCGCCGGCGGCGTCGTACACCTCGGCCGGGTCGCTGTCGCCGTGGCCGCGCGCGTCGAGCGCCAGGACGTGGAAGTGCGGCTGCAGCGCGATGGCCAGCGTGTCCCACGCGTGCGCGTGGCCGGTGAAGCCGTGCAGCAGCAGCAGGGCCGGTCGGTCCTCGCCGCCCCAGTCGAGCAGGCGCAGACGGCGGCCGTCGACGACGAGATCGCGCTCGTGCGGACGGAGCAGGTTCACGCCGCGCCTACATCAACCCGTAGAACTTCCCCGCGTTGTCGCATGTGATCTTGCGCGTCACGTCCGCGGGCAGGTGGCCGAACTGCTCGGCGATGTATTTCGACGACTCGGGCCACACGCCGTCGGGGTGCGGATAGTCGGAGCCCCACATCAGCGTCTCCACGCCCATGTCCTCGATGAGCTTGGTGCCGATCCGGTCAAACTGAAACGTCGCCTTGCACTGCCGCCGCCAGTAGTCGCTCGGCTTCATCGTGAGACCGAGGTCGCGGAAGCGGTCCTCCCACTCGTAGTCCATGCGGTCGAGCACGTAGGGGATCCAGCCGATGCCGCTCTCGCCGAACGAGATGCGGATGTTCGGATAGCGCTCGAGGATCGCGCGGCCGATGACCGCGGAGATGATGTTCACCAGATTGAGCTGGAAGCTGGAGACGGCGGTGAAGAACGCCGCGCGGCGGACGAGGCCCTTCTGCTGGTCGATCACGTTCGGCGGCACCGACGGGAACGTGTGGAAGTGGATCGGGAGATTCACGTCGTTCACCGCCTGCCAGAGCGGCTCCCACACCGGATGCCACATGGGCTCCATGTCCCATGAGCAGGACAGCTCCATGCCGCGCAGGCCGAGGCGCCCCACGCGATAGATCTCCTTCACCGCGGCGTCGATGTCGCCGTACGGCAGGCACGCGAGGCCGATGAAGCGATTCGGATCGTGCTTGCAGAACTCCACGAGCCAGTCGTTGTAGATGCGGAACATCTCGGTGGCCGCCTCGTGGTCGTTGAGGCGCGTGGCGGCGCCCAGGATGCCGAAGATCACCTCGGCCTGCACGCCGTCGCGATCCATGTCCCTGGCGCGAAGCGCGGGGGTCGACGGCCGAAGCACGCCCCGCTTGCCGTCTTCGTAGAGGCCCGTCGCGGCCATCGCATCAACGCGGTGGTTCTGCCCGGGCACGAGCTTCTGTCCGGCCGGCCCGACGCCACACACGAGCCCGAAGGACCCGCCGTTCTTGCAGGTCCAGTACGGCCCATCTGGCCCATCGGTGACGTAGGGCATCCGCTCCTTCATGACCGCCGACGCGTTGGCGGTGAAGAGATCGGTCGGCAGCATCGGCAGGTCGATGTGGCAGTCGGCCGAGATCCGCGTGTAGGTCGTCGTCATGGCTCTCTCCTCGGCGGGATAGTACACCTGCCGGCGGAAGTTGTAGACTCACGCGGGCATGAACGCGCGACCTCCGCTGGACGGCATCCGGGTGCTGGAGCTGGCACAGGTGGTGGCGGGACCCTTCTGCGGCACGCTGATGGCGGAGTTCGGCGCCGAGGTCATCAAGACCGAGATGCCGGGCAAGGGCGACGACCTGCGACGGCTGGGACCGAGCGAGGACGGCGTGTCCTACTGGTTCGCCGTCGACAACCGCAACAAGAAGGTGATCACGCTCGATCTCCGCACGGCGAAGGGCCAGGAGATCGTGCGCCGGCTCGTGCCCAGGGTCGACGTCGTCCTCGAGAATTTCCGCCCGGGCGTGCTGGAGAAGTGGGGCCTGGGCTGGGAGACGCTGCACGCGCTGAACCCACGACTGGTCATGGCGCGTATCACCGCGTTCGGTCAGACGGGCCCGTTGCGGCAGGGGCCCGGCTACGCGGCGATCGGCTCGGCGTTCGGCGGGACGTGGTACGTCAACGGTCACGAGGATCGGCCGCCCGCGCGGCCCACGCCGGTCTATCCCGATTACCTCACCGGCCTGTTCGCCGCGTTCGGCGTCATGGCGGCCCTGCGCCACCGCGACGCCACGGGCGAGGGGCAGTGGCTCGACGCCGCGCTCTACGAGTCCGCCTTCCGAGTCCTCGAGTACACGACGACGCTCTACGGCCGCCAGGGCGTCGTGCGCGAGCGCGGCGGCCTGCAGCACGCCGGCTGGCCGGGCGGCGCCTTCGAGACGAAGGACCATCGGTGGATCGTGTTCACCGCGCCCGCGCAGCACCTGTTCGAGCGCCTGTGCGTGATGCTCGGCGAGCCCGAGCTGCCGAAGGATCCGCGCTTCGCCAGCGCCGCCGAGCGTCCGAAGCACATCGACGTGATGCTCGACATGGCCGCGCGCTGGTTCGCCGCGCGCTCGTTCGACAGGGTCATGGACGAGCTGCACGCGCACGACATCCCGCACTCGCCGGTCATGAGCATGGCCGACATCTTCGCCGACCCGCACTTCCGCGCGCGCGAGATGATCGTCGACGTCCCGTCCGAGATCGGCCCCCTGCCGCAGCCCGCCGTCACGCCCAAGCTGTCGCTCACGCCCGGCCGCATCACGCACGCCGGACCCGCGCTCGGCCACGACACCGACGCGGTGTTGAAAGACCTGCTCGGGATGTCGGACGCCGAGATCGCGGCGCTGCGCGCCGACGGCGTCGTCTGAGCGTCTAGCGCGGCGCCAGATCGAAGCCGGGTGGCCGGGAGAGATCCGGCCGCTCGGCGAACAGCCGCGACCACGCCGCGCGCGCCACACGCCCGGCCTCGGCGACGATCGCGGGCTCGTCCAGTGTCAGCACGCGGCCCTCGCGCATGAGCCAGCGCCCGTCGACCATCACCGATTCCACATCGGCGGCCTGGCCCTGGTGGACGAAGCACGAGACGGGCCGCAGCGCCGGCGTGAGGTGGGGTCGCCGGAAATCGATCACGATGAAGTCGGCGCGATTGCCCGGCGCGAGCCAGCCGCCGTCCGGGACGCCGAGCGCCCGATAGCCGTTGCCCGTGGCCCAGGCCAGCGCCTGCTCCGGTGTCGGCCGGCGGCCGTCGGCGCGGCGCACGCGCTCCATGAACATCGCGGTGCGCACGACCTCCACCATGTCCTCGGCCATGTTGTCGGTGCCGAGCGTGATCAGGCAGCCGGCGCGCTCGAGCTCGTCGATGCGCGCGGCGAGACCGCGGCGGGCGGCGATCGCGGGATTGACCGCGACGGCGGCGCCCGAGGCGCCGAGGGCGCGCTCCTCGTCGGCGCTCATGCAGCGGCAGTGCGCGGCGATCAGGCGCGGTGAGAGCAGGCCGCAGCGCGCCACGTACTCGATCGGCGTGACGCCGCGCTGCTCGCGGACCGCCGCCACCTCGCCCCAGACCTGGCTCAGGTGGATCGTCGCCACGGTGCCGAGCTCGTCCTGAACCTTGCGGACACGGCCGAGCAGCTCCGGCGAGCACAGATCGGGCGCCCACGCCGCGATGCCGACGCTCACGCGGCCGCGATCGCGGCCGTGCCAGCGTGCGTGCAGCGCGCGGGCGCGGGCCAGGCCCGTCTCCGCCAGCGCGCCGTCCTGCTCGAAGGGACCCGGCTGACCGATCGACGCGCGCGCCCGATCCCACGCGCGCTCGCAGAGCACCAGCCGCAGGCCCGTGTCCGCCAGCGCGGCCGCGTAGCGGTCGAGCGCGGTGCCCTCTTCGAGGACGAGCGTGGTGCCGCTGCGGATCGCCTCGAGCGCCCCGAGCGTGGCCATCAGCCGCTCCTCGTCGGCGGACAGCGAGGGCAACGGCAACGGCGCGAGCCCGCCGCTGAACGGCGGCGTGTGGGGCGGCGAGAGATCCTCGTAGATCCCGCGCGCCAGGACGCGGGGCAGGTGCGTGTGCGTGTTCGCGAAGCCGGGGAGGATCGCGCGGCCGCGCGCCTCGACGCGCTCGGCCGAGGCGTGGCCCTTGAGCACGTCGGCCGAGGGACCCAGCGCGGCGATCCGCGCGTTGTCCACGACGAGCGCCCCGTCCGGATAGAGCGTTCCGGCCTCGTCGCCGGTGACGATCGTGGCGCCGTGGATGACCAGCGGGCCGTTCATCGCGGACACTCTATCGCTTTCGGCCGGGCGCGGTCCGCGGTATCGTACGGGCCCCACAGGAGGCGTCGACATGCACCGTGTCCCTCGGGCGCTCGTGGTCGTGATGCTGCTCACCATCGCGGTCTGGGCCGCGTCGGCCGGCGAGGCGCAGGCGCCGTCCAAACCGGCGGCCGCGGCAAAAGGCGGAGTGCTGCGCGTGGCGCTCATCGGCGAGCCGCCGACGCTCGACGCGCACGCGACCACCGCCGTGATCACGCGCGAGATCGTCGTCAACATGTACGAAGGGCTCTTCGCGCTGGACGCGAAGTATCAGCCCGCGCCGCTGCTGGCCGAGCGCGCCGATGTCGCCGACGGCGGTAAGCGCTTCACGATTCAGCTCCGCAGCAACGTCCGGTTCCACAACGGCAAGACGCTGAGCGCCGCCGACGTCGTGGCCTCGCTCAAGCGCTGGGGCGCGATCGCGAGCCCGGGCAAGGCCGTCTTCAAGAACGTGGAAGCCGTCGAGGCGAAGGACCCGCTCACCGTGGAGATCCGGCTGAAGGAGCCCTCGAGCGCGCTGCTCACGATCCTCGCCCATGTGGACAGTGCGGCCTCCATCTATCCCAAGGAGGTGATCGAGAAGGCGGGCGACGCGCCGCTGAAGGAGTACGTCGGCACCGGTCCCTTCAAGTTCGTCGAGCACCGCCCCGATCGCCACATCAAGCTCGCGCGCTTCGACGGCTACGCGGCGCGCAGTGAGGCGCCGAGCGGCCTCGCCGGCCAGCGGATCGCGCACGTGGACGAGCTGCTCTTCCTGCCTGTCCCCGACTACGCGACGCGGCAGGCGGGCATCACGACGGGCGAGTACCAGTACATCCAGCAGATCAAGCCCGATCAGTACGACCGGATCAAGGCCACGGCGGGTGTCGAGCCGATCGTCGTGAAGCCGTACGGCTGGGTCACGGCGGTGCTGAACACGAAGCAGGGCGTGATGACCGACAAGCGCCTGCGTCAGGCGATGCAGGCGACGCTGGACGTCGAGCCGATGCTGCTCGCGGGCCTCGGTCACAAGGATTTTTACCGTCTCGATCCGGGCATCGTCTTCCAGGAGCAGGCCTACCATACGCGCGTGGGCGCCGCCGCCTACAACCAGCACGACCGCGAGAAGGCCAAACGCCTGCTCAAGGACGCCGGCTACGCCGGGCAGCCGCTGCGCTGGATCGTCAACGGAGTACGAGCACCACTACAAGCCCGCGCTCGTCGCCAAGAGCCAGCTCGAGGAGGTCGGTTTCAAGATCGACCTGCAGGTGTCCGACTGGGCCACCGTCGTGCAGCGTCGCGCGAAGCCCGAGCTGTGGGACGTGTTCAGCACCGCCTTCGTCTTCCTGCCCGAGCCGACGGTGACACCGCAGGTCCTCTGCGACTGGCCGGGCTGGTGGTGCAACCCGGAGAAGGACGCGCTGCTCCAGGCGATGGGCCGGGAGTCGGATCTCAAGAAGCGCCAGGCGATCTGGGAGAAGATCCAGACCGCCTTCTACGCGGACGCGGCGCGGATCAAGGTCGGCGATTACTTCCGTCTCGACGCGCGCCGCAAGGACGTCCAGGGCTACGAGCCGGGACCGTACATGCATTTCTGGAACGTCTGGCTGGACCGGAGGTAAGCGATGCGAGAGGTGGTCGAACGCCTCGATGCGCTGTGCGACGCGGTGCCGTTCCACGCGAGCTGGTACCTCAAAGACACCGCGACGGGCGCGCGAGCCGACCGGCACGGCGACGTGCCGGTGCCGTCGGCGAGCACCCGGAAGATCTCGATCATGATGGCCGCCCTCGCGGCCGTGCACGCGGGCAAGCTCGCGCTCGACCAGCGGCTGACCGTGGAAGCGCGCTATCAGAGCAACGAGTCGGGCACGTTCCAGCACCTCACGCCCGGCTTCTGGGTGACGCTGCGCGACGCGATCGTGATGATGATCATCGTCAGCGACAACACGTGCACCGGGATGGTGACGGACTTGGTCCGCCTCTCGAACCTGCAGCGCTGGTGCGAGACGGTCGGCATGACGGCGACCATTCATCGCTACGGCATCCCGCCGAAGATGCCCGCCGACCACCCGCTCGACCAGGTGACGACGACCACGCCGAACGACCAGGGGCTGCTGCTCGAGTTGATCCTCAAGGGCACCGGTGATCCCGCGGTCGCCGCGCGACTGGGCTCGACCCCCGAGCTCTGCCGGCTCGGGCTCGACATCCTCTCCTGGCAAAAGCTCAAGACGCGGCTGCCGTCGCTGCTGCCGCTCGGCACGAAGGTGGCGCACAAGACGGGCACCGGCGCGCGCGGCTACATGGACGCCGGCATCCTCTTCAAGGACGATCGGCCGCTCTGCATCCTGACTGCGTTCACCGACCGCGTGCCGGCGGCGCTGCCCGACGGCACGCCGGGCTTCGCGGCCGCCGCCCAGCTGATCGGGCGGATGGCGCGCCTCTGCTACGACGGGCTGGGCACTCGCTGACGCGCCGGGCTGAAGACCACGCGCGGCGCGGCGGAGTTAGCGGGAGCTCACCGCATTCAGGATCAGCGCGCAGAGGTCGCCGACGTGGAACGGCTGCCGCAAGCTCGCGTGGAAACCCCCGCCGGCGGTCCGGTGTCGCGAGCCGACCGGCATCAGCGCGATGGCCGGCGCGGGCATCCGGCTCTCCGACGCCGCCGCGCGAATCCGCTGCGCCAGCGCGTGGGCGCGATCGTCGGCGTCGGGCACTTCCATCACGACGACGTTCGGCATCACGTGCGACATCAGCCGCGACGCCTGCAGCGTGCGGCAGGTGGTGACGAGCGCGCCGTGATACTCGAGCGGCTTGCTGACCAGCTCGAGGCTCGGCGGCTCGTCGTCGACGACGAACACGTGCACGCCGCGGAGCGTTCGCGACGACGACGCCCTCTGACCTCTCGTCATGCGGCCGAATGGGTTCAAGGCCGATGCCACCCGCGCGAGGGCTGATCCGACGCGGAGTTGGAATTCACGCCCGCGCAGCGTTTGGTCGATTGCTGACCGGGCTTCGCGTGAAGCTTTTGACCGCGGGCCGCGGTCAGCGCGCGTTGTCGCGCAGGAGCCGACCGAAGCCGTCGATCGCCTGGTACCGATCGGCCACGCGCAGGGCGCGCCACAGACACGCCTGGATACTGCTGACGACCGGTTTCCCGAGCTCGCGCTCCAGGCGGTCGAGGACGCCGATCGTCGGCAGTCCGGTGCCGCTCAGCAGCACGGCGTCGGCGTTGGCCGCGTCGGCCTGACGCGCCAGCTCGTACGCGCGCTCTTCGGTCTCGTCGTAGATCGAGCCGGCATCGCCGAGGCGCCGGTAGCCGACGATCTCGAACCCCGCCGCCTGCCAGTAGGCTTTGCCCTGCTCGCTCACGCTCTCCTGATACGGCGTGCCGAGCGCCACGCGCTTGACCCCGAGATGCTGCAGCGCTGCGCGCACGGCGCCGGCGGCGGTCACCGCGGGCGCGCCGGTGAGCGACGCGAGGCGCTCGACGAGCGCAGGCTCGTTCGCGAAGCCGTTGGCGTAACTCGACGCGGTGTGCGCGTGCACGACGACGCTGGGGCGAACCTGGGCGAGCGCTCGCGTCACGAGCGGCAGGCCGTCGAGGTAGGCACGCGTGCGGTCGTCCTGCCCCGTCCGGCTCCCGGGATCGCCGGGCGCGTTGCCCGGGTCGAGCCGCGCGAAGTGGATGGTGACGCCGGCCGGCGCCATCCGGTAGAGCTCGGGCTCGACCGTGGGATTCCCCGGCGGCACCAGGACGCCGATCCGCACGCGCGCGCTCATGGTCGTCGCAGTATACGTGAGCTTATAATCCGCCTACGCAATCCCAGGAGGAGCCGATGACGCCGCATCCCCTCGCGCGCCGCACGTTTCTCAAAGCCACGCTGGCCGGCGCCGCGATCGCCGGCGCGCCGCGGCCGCTCTCCGCGCAGCCGAAGACGTTCAAGATCGCCGCCGTGCATCCGGTCACCGGGCCGCTCGCCGAGCCTGGCCAGGCGTGCCGGCTCGGCGCCCGGCTCGCCGTCGAGGCCGTCAACGCCGCCGGCGGCGTGAAGAGCAGGGGCGGGCTGCAGCTCGAGCTGGTGGAGGGCGACACGCAGAGCAAGCCGGAGAACGGCCGCGTCGAGGCCGAGCGGCTCGTCAACCAGGGCGCGCAGATGCTGCTCGGCTCCTTCGACTCCGGCAGCACCGCGGCCATGGTCTCCGTCGCGCAGCAGAAGCGCGTGCCGTTCCTGATCGACATCGCGGCGGCGGATCCCATCACGGCGAACGTCGCGAAGTCGGTGAAGGAAGGCCAGCAGAAGGTCCAGTACGTCTACCGCAACTTCCCGACGGGCTCGTCGTTCGGCCGCAAGGCCGTGCAGTACTTCACCGAGATCTTCGCCGAGGCCAAGGTCACGCCCAAGCGCGTCGTGCTGATGCACTGCAACGACCTCTTCGGCGTGAACCAGTCCCGCGGCTTCCTGGCCGCCTACAAGGCGGCGAAGCCGGCGTGGACGCTGCTCGAGGACGACGTCATCCCGTGGCCCGAGCCGCCGTCGGATCTCTCGACGGAGGTCGCGCGGCTCAAGGCGCTCAAGCCCGACGTCATCGCGCCGATCACACGGCCCGCGAGCGCCCAGCTTTTGCTGCCGGAGATCGTCAAACAGCGGGTCGAGTCGCTCGGCATCGTCAGCCCCGGCAGCCCGGGTCTCTACGAGGCCGGACAGATCGCCGCCCTCAAGAATGATCTGGAGTACGTGATGGCTTCGGTGCCGTGGCCGAATTTTCGCCATCCGAAGACGCAACAGCTGGCCGAGAACTACCAGAAGCGCTCGAACGGGCGGCTCTTCGACACGAACTCCGGCTATTCATATGACGCCGTGTTCGTGATCGCCGACGTGCTGGAGCGGGCGGCGAAGATCGACGACCCAGACGCCATCGTCGAAGCGATCCACAAGACCACCTACACGGCGGGGCTCATGCAGTACGGCGGGCCGGTGCACTTCAACGAGACCGGCGACAACCCCAACGCGATCCCGACGATGATCCAGATCCTCAAGCAGAAGCCCGTGGCCGTGTGGCCGAAGGAAGCCGCCCTGCAGAAGCTCGTGTTCCCGCGCGCCAAGGCCTGACGCGATCGACGCGACGCTCGTCGCCCAGGGCCTGCTGAACGGCGTGCTGTTCGGCGGCGTGTTCAGCCTCATGGCCGTGGGGCTCACGCTGATCTTCGGTGTCATGCGCGTGGTGAACTTTGCCCACGGCGACATGATGGTGTGGGGCATGTACCTCGCCTGGCTGCTGGCCACGCGCGGCGGACTGGACCCCTATGTCGGCTTCGTCGTCTGCGCGGGCGCGCTGTTCGTGCTCGGGTACGCCGTCCAGCGCGTGCTCGTGCAGCGCATCGTCGACGCGCCGCACGAGATGCAGATATTGTTGATGCTCGGCGTGGCCCTCGTGCTCGAGAACGCCGCGCTGCTGGCCTTCGGTCCGGAGCCGCAGCGCGTGCGCAGCGCGCTGGCGCGATCCACCGTCTGGCTCGGGCCGCTGTTCGTGGACGTGGCGCGCCTCATCGCGTTCGCCGTGGCCGTGATGCTCACGCTGCTGCTCTCGCTGTTCCTCTTCCGCACCGACCTCGGCCGCTCCATCCGCGCCGCCGCCGACAACGCGTACGGCGCGCTCGTGATCGGCACGGACGTGCGCCGCGTGTACGCGGTGGCCTTCGGCGTCGGGGCCGCCTGCGTCGGCGCCGCCGGCGCGCTGGTGGCGCCGCTGCTGCCGTTTCAGCCGCCGACGGGGCTGCAGCTGTCGGTCGCCTCGTTCAACATCGTCATCATCGGCGGCATGGGCAGTCTGCTCGGCGCCTTCGTGGGCGGGCTGCTCGTCGCGATCGCCGAGTCGCTCGGCGCCGTCTTCCTCAAGCCGTCGCTCAAGGAGCTGGTGAGCTTTTCGCTGCTCGTGCTGATCTTGCTGTTCCGGCCGGCGGGCATCTTCGGCCGGCGCGCGTCGTGAGTCGCGGGGAGACGCCGTGACGCGGGCGGCGATCGCCGCCGCCGTCGCCCTGCTCGCGGTGCTTCCGCTCGTGCCGTCCGTGTTCGGCTCCTACGCCGTGACGCTCTTCACGCTCATCTTCTTCTACGGGTTTCTGGGCCAGGCCTGGAACATCGTCGGCGGGTACGCGGGGCAGCTCTCGGCCGGCCACGCGGCGTTCCTGGGCATCGGCGCCTACACGGCGGCGGTGCTGTCGGTGGAAGCCGGCATCACGCCGTGGCTGGGGATGTTCGTGGGCGGCGCGCTGGCGGCGGCGCTCGGCACGCTGATCGGCTTCCTCGGCTTTCGCTTCGGGCTGCGCGGCTTCTACTTCGTGCTCCTCACCGTCGCCTTCGCGGAGATCTGCCGCATCATCGCGTCCAACACCGACGCCATCGGCGGCGCCGTCGGCTA
>Ga0134071_10000101_pt1 | contig 23865 bp, 19 predicted proteins | sample 15_taG_27_FD_94466 | JGI IMG/M metagenome (GOLD analysis project Ga0134071, IMG submission 94466) | Grasslands soil microbial communities from the Angelo Coastal Reserve, California, USA - 15_D_Rain_40cm_5_09082015 | ecosystem: Environmental > Terrestrial > Soil > Grasslands ...
CAATTCCGACGCCGCGATCTTCTTCATGCCGTCGAGCATTTTTGTCGATCCGCAAAATGGTGATGTTTACGTTTCCGATGGCGAAGGCCGCGACAGCAATCGGCGCGTTGCCGTTCTGGATCGCACGGGCAAGTTCCTGCGACAGTGGCAGCCGGAAGGCATGACCACCGTGCATTGCCTGTCGATGGCGAAGGATGGACAGGTTTACGTCTGCAACCGTGAAGGCTCGCGTATTCAGATCTACGACAAGATGGGGAATTTCAAGAAGAACATCGAAGCGCCCTGGACACCTGTCACTCCTCCGAAAGACGGCAAATTGACCCAGAGCGGCGGTTCGGCCGTGGCGCTCGATTTCTCGCACGATCCGAATCAGCGGTTCATTTTCATGATCAATCAGAACAATGCCCAGGTTGAAATCATCGACCGGCAGTCGGGCAAGATCGTGTCGAGCTTCGGACGGCCCGGAAGCTTCCCTGGGCAATTCAATCAGGCGCACGGGATCGCTGTAGACTCGAAGGACAACGTCTACATTGCGGAGAACCGCGGCCGGCGGGTTCACAAGTTCAAGGTCGTGAACCCGTAGTAGTTCGGGGACTATTGTAAATTCCAAGATTGGAAGTTGTTTCATTGGAAATTTTTTTCGGATGAAACAATGAAGCAACTTCCAATCTTGGAATTTACGATTCTTGGGCTATTTTTCAAACGCCCGTTCCAGATCCGCGATTAAATCTTCGACGTCTTCGATTCCGACCGAGATTCGTACGAGCCCCTCTGTGATGCCCATGCGCCCGCGCTCCTCTGGCGGGACGGAGGCGTGGGTCATAGTTGCGGGATGAGAGATCAACGTTTCGACTCCACCAAGACTTTCACCGAACGAGCAAAGCTGCACCGCCTCGAGGAGCCTTTTTGCCCGGTCCAAGCTGCCGAGATCGAACGCAATCATTCCACCGAAGCCCGTCATCTGCTTTGTCGCCAGGTTGTGTCCGGGATGGCTCGCCAAACCGGGATAGTAAATCTTGGCGACATCTTTCCGGCCCGAAAGGTATTTCGCGATCGCCATCCCATTCGCATTGTGGGCCTCCATTCGAACGGCAAGTGTCTTAATGCCGCGCAGCACGAGCCATGAATCGAATGGCGACAGGATCGCGCCAGCTGCGTTTTGAATGAACTGGAGACGAGCGGAGTCGTCCTGGCGCTTAAGAACCGCGACGCCTCCGACACTGTCGCTATGGCCGTTGAGATACTTGGTTGTCGAATGGACCACAATGTCGGCTCCGAGGTCCAACGGTCGCTGAAAGTAAGGCGACATGAATGTGTTGTCGACCACAACTCGACAATCGTGGCGATGTGCGATGTCGCAAACGGCGCGGATGTCGGTGATGACCATCAAAGGATTGGTGGGCGTTTCAACGAAAACCATTCGCGTGTTCTGGCGTAACGCGCGCTGAAGGGCGTCAAGATTGGAGGTGTCGACATAGGTAAACTCAACGCCATAATTCTTGACGATTTTGTCGAATAGCCGAAAGGTTCCACCGTAGACGTTTTCAGTGCAGACCGCGTGGTCGCCCTTCTTCAAGAGAAGATGAGTAAGAGCGGTGGTCGCCGCCATTCCTGAAGCGAACGCGTAACCGGCGTGCCCGCGTTCCAGAACGGCCATGTTCTTCTCGAGCGCCATACGCGTTGGATTTTGGGTCCGCGCGTATTCGAAGCCTTTATGTTTGCCGAGGCCTTCCTGAACGTACGTTGAGGTTTGGTAGATCGGAATCGTCACTGCGCCGGTTGTGGGATCCGGCTCCTGGCCGGCGTGAATAGCGTCTGTTTTAAAGCCCATGGCAAAAATTGTACTCCGCCGACCTGACGTGCGGTGACTGCACTGCAAAAAATATGAAATGTCGAATGTGCGATGTACGATGTCAAATGTACTTGACCCAATGACGTACTGCCCTACTGCCTTACTAACCAAATCTGCATGGCTCGAGAGCGTTGGTTTGGTCAGTAGGTCAGTGGGTCAAGTACATTTGACATCGTACATCTCACATCTCACAACGCACATTGAAAACCGAAATACCGTAACGTTAGGAGAGGTCATATTCGTCGCGGTTGACGAGGACTTCCCGGGGCTTTGTTCCATCCGGCGGGCCAATGATCCCGTCGCGCTCCATTGCATCCAGAAGGCTGGCTGCACGGCCATATCCGATGCGGAGGCGTCGTTGAAGGACAGATGTTGAGGCTTTGCCCATTTCGATCACGATCCGCCGGGCTTCCTCATAAAACTCGTCGATTTCATCATCTGTTTCGCCGAGTTCCCCGCGTTCTTCGGGTGATTCCAGTATGCGTTCGTTGTAGGCGGGTCTTCCTTGCGTCTTCAGGAACTCCACCACCCGGATGACCTCCTCTTCGGTCACCAGCGGTCCGTGTACGCGCACCAGACGCGAAGATCCCGGCGGCAGGAACAACATGTCGCCGCGGCCGAGGAGTTGTTCGGCGCCGTTGGAATCCAGAATCGTCCGCGAATCGACTTTGGAGGCAACGCGGAATGAAATGCGGGCAGGGAAGTTTGCTTTGATCAAGCCGGTGATGACGTCCACCGAGGGCCGCTGGGTGGCGAGGACCAAATGAATACCCACAGCGCGGGCCATTTGCGCCAAACGAGTGATCGATTCTTCGACCTCGCGTGCCGCCGTCATCATCAGGTCGGCTAATTCATCGATGACAATCACGATATGTGGCAGCCGCTCGCGATCGTCTCTGGCATTGCCGGACTCGTCGCTCAAGCCCGGAATCGGCAGTTGTTGGATTTGCTGGTTATAGACTTCGAGATTTCTTACTCCGCGCGTTGCGAGCTTCTTGTATCGCGATTCCATTTCGGTTACAGCCCACTTCAACGCATTTTGCGCAATCTTTGGCTCGGTGACGACCGGCACCAACAAATGTGGGATGTCCTGATACAGTCCGAGCTCCAGCCGTTTCGGATCGATCAGGATCATCTTCACCTGATCGGGCCGCGAGCGGAAGAGCAGCGAGAGAATCATCGCATTGATCGATACGCTCTTTCCCGTCCCCGTCGAGCCTGCGGCTAACAGGTGCGGCATTTTCTGGAGATCCGACACAACGATTTTTCCCGTGATGTCTTTTCCGAGCGCCAAAGGCAGCCGGTGTGTGCTGAGCTGATAATCCGAGGATTCGAGCAGTTCCCGAAGCATGATCGTCGCGCGCTCGTTATTCGGGACCTCAATACCCACGGTCGATTTGCCGGGAATGCGGTCAATGCGCACCGATTCGGCTTCCAGCGCCAGGCAGAGATCATCGCCCAGGCTGGTGATCCTGGAATATTTGACCCCGGGTTCGGGCTTGAATTCGAATGTCGTGACAACAGGTCCGGGATGGATCTTTTGGACTCCACCCACCACTTCGAATTCGCGAGTTTTCTCTTCGATGAGACGCGCGCGTTGCCGAAGTTCCTCTTCGTCCACGGTAATAGCTGCGGCTGGGGCGTGGAGCAGGGACGTGGCAGGGAATTCGGAGCGGGGTGGCGCAGGCTTGGTCGATTTTGGTTTGGGAACTGAAGCGGGACCCTCACCTGGCGCGACAGCGAGGCTGTCGCACCCTCCTCTCCCCGAGGGAGAGGAGGGGTCTTTTTCGGTGATGATCGTCTGGCTCTTGGGCGTCTTTTCCTTCTTGGGTGCCGGCTCTTTCACGACCTTCCGCTCGGCCCAACGTTCGGAAAGCAGCGAAACAAAACGGAACCGCGACTTCAGAATGCCCGCGGCCCATGTGAAAGAGAAGGTGGTCGACAGAAAGAGCGAGATAAAAAACGACGCGGTCAGAACGATTACCGTGCCGGCCGGGTTCAACGACGCTTCCAGAGCATCACCGAAGACAATCCCAAACAACCCACCGGCCGGAAGGTATCCGCGGACGAGCGGAAAGGATGGCGCGAGGGAAAATGAAGCTGACAAGGTAAACAGCATCAGAGTCATTCCCGACAGGCGGATGCCGAAGCTCTGGACTGGCCAGGACGCTAACCAATAGAACGCATACACTCCGAGGAAAATGGGAACGAGAAACGCCGTGTAGCCGCATAGTTGGAAAAGGACGTCGGCGGCATACGCGCCAGCAAAGCCGACAAAATTCGCGGGACGACCGTTAAAATCAGGATGTTTGCTGATATTGAATGATGGATCGTCCGGACTGAACGAAATTAGACTGAGGCCGCAGAGGACAGCCAGGGTCAGAAGCAGTAACCCGATGCATTCGTTGATCCGGCGATGATCGGTCGGCACCATGTAACCCGTCCAAGCCACCCGGGGATTCTAACGGATTCCAGTCCAGATTGCGAGAAGCACCGCAATACCTAGTGCGATCCTGTAGTAAATAAACAGATATGTTGTGCGAGTTTGCAGATATCGCATCAAAAATGCGATGGCCACGTAACCGACCACACCGGCGGACAGGATGCCGGCAACAAACGGCGTCAATTGATCGATCGTGGCGGCGTCTCGGACCATATCCAAAGTCTTTTTTGCGACGGCCCCGCCGATGATCGGCATCGAAAGATAAAACGAAAACCGGGCAGCGGTTTCGCGTTTGAGGCTGCGGAACAGGCCTGCACTAATGGTGACCCCGGATCTGGATACTCCGGGAACGATCGCAAATGCTTGAGCTACTCCGATAGTGATGGCGTCACCCCAGGAGATTGCATCGAGGCTTTTTTTCCGCCGGCCGGTGATTTCGGCCACCGCGAGCACTAAAGCCAGCGCTATCAGCATCATCGCGATCACCTGCGGAGCCCGCAGCGCATCCTCCACCTGGTGCTCGAACAAGGCGCCCGCTGCAGCGCCTGGAATGGTTGCCACAACGATCTGCATGGCCGTTCGAGCATCGGGTGCCTGGGACCGGCCCCGAATGAAACCGAACGCTGAACTGATCAGCGCAATCCAATCGGCCCGAAAGTAGATGAGCAAAGCGATCAGTGTACCCAGGTGAAGCGCAACGTCAAACGACAGACCGGGATCAGGCCACCCAGCCACCCAGGGAAGAAGAATCAAATGAGCTGTACTGGAGATGGGAAGAAATTCGGTCAGGCCTTGAATCGCCCCGAAGACAATCGCTTGAAATATAGTCATTAGTAATGCCAAGCCGCGAAGCGGCCCCAGGGTAGTACTCCACCGCCGCTTCGCGGCGTGCATCTAGATTTCCAGAATCACGGGAAGAATGAACGGACGCTTCGCCGTTTGCTTATAAAAAAATTTTTTCAGGTCTTTTCGTATCTTTTCTTTGATCACGGTCCAGTCGCCGCGTTCTTCGACGGTCGCATGGTTGATGGTATCAAATAACATCTGGCGGCTTTCGGTCAGCAGCCGTTCTTCTTCGACAAACGCGACGCCGCGAAAAATGATTTCAGGCGGAATTTCCATCATCCCGGTCTGCTTATTGATCGCGATGATGGGCAAGATGATGCCGTCTTCGGAGATATGACGGCGGTCTCGGATGACCACTTCTTCCACTTCTTCGAGACTGCCCTCGTCGATCAAGACCCGGCCAACGGGCGCCTTGCCGACAATTTCCGCACCTGCCGGACCGAAACGGAGGATATCACCGGTTTCGGCGACGATCACTTTCTCGCCGATGACTGAGGTCTTCTCCACAAGTTTCGCATGACGGTGAAGCTGTCGGTAGGTTCCGTGAATCGGAATGAAATATTTGGGCTTCACGAGCGTAACCACGAGCTTCAATTCTTCTTCGCTGGCATGGCCGCTCACATGCACCGGCGGCTGGCGTCCATCAGCGTAATAGATTTCGGCGCGCCGCCGGTAGAAGTGATCCATCATCCGGCCGATCGCGCGTTCGTTGCCGGGAATGTGCCGGGCGGAAAGAACCACCGTATCGCCTTCGTCGATCTTTAAATCTTTGTGGTCGTCGAGCGCAAGTCGCGAAAGCGCCGACATCGGTTCTCCCTGACATCCACCGGCAACAACACAAACTTTGCCGCGCGGATAGCTGCGAATTTCTTTCGACCGAATCACCAGTCCAGGCGGTATTTTCAGAAAGCCAAGTTCTTCGGCGGTCTCGGTGTTTTCGATCATCCTTCGTCCGAGAAAGCTGACGAATCGTCCGTATTGCTTCGCCTGATCGATGACTAATTGAAGTCTTGGGATCGATGACGTGAAGCATGAAAGGATGATGCGTCCCTGCGATGTCCGAAAAATCGATTCAAAGCGATCGTTGACGGATCGCTCGGAAGGGGTATATCCCGCGTATTCGGCATTCGTGCTGTCGGAGAAGAGAGCCAGCACGCCCTGGTCGCCGTAGGCGGCGAGCGTGTGAAGGTCGAATAGTTTTCCATCGATTGGCGTCGGATCAATCTTGAAATCACCCGTGTGGATCACCGTTCCGGCAGGAGTTTTGATCGCGAGCGCGAATGCATCCACGATCGAATGCGTCACGTGAAAGAACTGGACGGTGAAGCAAGCGGCGGTAATTTCGTCCTTGTCTTTGACGATATGAAGCCGCGCCTCGTCGAGCAGTGCGTGTTGTTCGAGCTTGTTCTTCACCAGCGCCATCGTGAAACTCGAGCCGTAAACTGGAACATTCAAGTAAGGAAGGATGAACGGTAACGCGCCGATATGATCCTCGTGGCCGTGGGTGAGGAATATGGCCTGGACTTCATTCTTGTTTTCGAGCAGGTACGTGATATCAGGAACGATGATGTCGACGCCCAGCAGCTCCTCGTCCGGGAACATGACGCCGGCGTCAACGACGATGATCGCGCCGTTCGACCGGAACGCCATCATGTGCATTCCGAACTCACCGAGTCCGCCAAGAGGAACGACTTCGAGGGTCATCTCAACTGATTATACACACGCAAAAATTCGGCTACGGAAAGCTCTTCGGGCCGCGCGTTGGGATGGATTTCCGCACTTTCGAGCCGCTGGAGGATGTCGGTGCGTGAGAGAGAACTGAACATGCTTTGCAGGTTGTTGGCGAGTTTCTTACGCCGTGAGGAGAATGCTTTGTGAACAAAACCGGTGAACCGTTGGTCGTCAGGTACTCCCGGTTTCCAGTCGATGCGCACCACGGCAGAGTTCACTTTGGGAGGAGGTTTAAATGCGCCGGGGGGAACGGTGAAGCCGTAAGCCACGGAGGCGTAGTACTGAATCAACACGGATAACGGCCCATAGTCACGCGTCCGCGGGCTGGCGGATAGCCGTTCCGCTACTTCTTTCTGGATCATAACCGTCATGTCGATGATCTGATCACGGTGATCGATGAATCGTTTCAAGAGCGCGGTTGCGACATTGTATGGGAGGTTCGCGACGACGTGAAAGGGCATCTGGGGAAAGACAGCCTCGAGCGCATCACCTTCGATGATTTCCACATTCGAAGGTACACCCGCGCGGAGTTCGGCAATTAAGTCCCGATCGATTTCGATTGCGATGACACGATAAGCGGCAGCAGCGAGCGCGAGCGTCAGGGAACCGCCACCCGGTCCGATCTCCACCACCGTATCTTCGGGGCTCAAGCGCGCGAACTGCACGATGCGTCGAAGAATGGACGGATCGCTTAAGAAATGCTGGCCAAAGCGTTTCTTCAAGGTGAATGATTCCCCTCCTCGCAGAGGAGGGGAGCGCGACAGCTTAATAGAAGCTGGCGCGCCGGGCGCGAAGCGCGAGCCCGATAGGGCGAAGCCTCAATTGTAGTCAGTTCGGCGAAACGTTTCGGGCCGAGCTGACCACCCCGTCTGCGCCTCGCTTCGCTCAGCGCATCCACCCCTCCTCTGCGAGGAGGGGAATGGCTAACGCCGAAAAGCGTCCCGTACGGGATTCGAACCCGTGCTGCAGCCTTGAAAGGGCTGTGTCCTAGACCGGGCTAGACGAACGGGACAACACCGAAATGACAAACATAAATTGTAACCGCTAGTTCTGAACGGCTTCAACGATGAAACGTTTTGGAGCGGGACCGATGTAGTAGAAGGGATAGCACGTCACCAGAACAAGTATCCTGTCGGAAGTCCTGTGGTCCAGGACCGACGTGTCTGTGGGCGGAACAATCTTCGTGGACACGACGCGATATTCCTTCACGTCGTCAAGCGTTGTAAGCCGGATAGTGTCGCCGGTTTGAATATCCTTGAGCGGCCGGAAGAAACTGTCGCGATGCGCGGCGAACGCCATCGGTGTTCCGGGAATATGCCCGGCCCCTAGCCTCAGCGTTGCGGCTCCAATGCCTTCCATGACCATGACCGACATATTCAGGCGGGGTACTTCCAGGCGGCCGAAAAGATCACCCTCCTGGAGACCTGGTTTGGGGCTGACAACGCTCACATTCGAGGCATGAGGAAGGTAGAGTTCTTCCTGAAGAATCGATTGCTGGACGCGGGCCTGAACTGTGAAGAATCCCCAAGTACCCAGGCACGCAACACCGATGATGAACAAAATCTTCTGAATCATTTGGCAGGTTTCTGTCTCGCTGTCTGAGTCGCATGAGGATCGTCGATGACGACTTCTTTACCGTTCGCCGTCATCGCCACGATCACCGCATCTTTGCTACTAGAGTTAGACGCCATGACGTGATCGTCGCTTGCTTTGGCAATTTCCTTCGCGCGCGCTTTCGGATAAACGAATTCCAGCCCGATCAGATCGCCGGAAAAAAACCACGTCCGGACAGGTTGGGGTTCGCCCGGAGCCGCGTTGAAATAAACAAATTCTGAATTATCATCCGGCCGCTGCCGGTGATCGGGTATGGCGAGAAGCGTAGCGAGAAGTTGCATCTCATCCTGGTTTCGAATCTCAACGATGCTGCGCTTTTCGTCGCCCTCTTTCAGCCGGATGACGTAAGTGCCCGGCTCCAGAACGATGCCGGGAAATTCGACCTGTTTGTCGACGCTGAGAGTGGACTTCTTGTTCCACTCTGTTGAATAGCTTTCCTGAAGAGGGGAACTCAGCGCTAACGCGGCAAAGCAGATCACGTTGATGAAGAGCATAGAGCCTGCCTCCACCTAGTCAGTGTGCAGGCCGCATTCCCCTCGCGTAACTGAGGAAGTATTGGAAATTCCAAGATTGGAAGTTGCTTCATTGTTTCATCCGAAAAAAATTTCCAATGAAAAAACTTCCAATGTTGGAATTTACAGTACTTCGTCCGATTTCTACTTGTTTTCCATGAACTCCACAACCAGCGGCTCACGGGCGCCGTCGGGTTGCGCGCGAAATGTAATCGAGACCGGAGTGGGGGGGTTGCGCGATCCGCATTTGATGTTTCCGGCGACATCGGCAGTATAGCTGAGGAATTGAATTTTTTCGGGTTGCGGTGAGTGGAAATCGAGCGTACCACCATCGGTTCGGACGCGAAGCGTCAAGCCGTTCGAGCAGTCCAGATTCACGAGAAAGCCAGTGACTTTTTCACCGTCAACATTCGGTCCGATTGGGGTTAGCGCTTCCAGAACCGTCTCCTTCGGACCGGTTGGCGCGGGGGGAGGCGGCGGGATCCGCTCGTCTGTCTTTTGCTCGCTGCGGGTATCTTTTGTGGTTCCGACCGTGATCTCGGTGAAGGTGACGATCTGTTCGGTCTTATCGAGTAGCGCCGTGGCGCGGCGGCGCAGCTCGGGATCGGTTGCGCTGCGTTCGACGTCCGACAGTATAGCCCTGCCATCGGCGGTTCGGTCCTCGCGCAGATAGGTTTGCGCCAGCAGCATCTTCAGATCGTCGCGGCCGGGCGAGATGGAGATGGCCTTCTTCAGCGCGGCTTCCGATTCATCCAGATGGTCCCCCGCATTCAAATTAATGCGGGCAAACAGAGCGTAGGCTTCAACGAAACGGGGAGCCAACTCCAGCGATTTTTTTGCGTACGTCCGCATGGTTTCGTAGCGTTCTGCCGAACCGCTGTTAGCAGTGGCGGGAGCGTCTGTGTCCGCCCGGTCGAGGACGTAGGCGTAGTAGTAGTTGATCATTGGATTCCTGGAATCCGATGCCCCAGCCTTCTGCAGCAGCGCCAGAGCTTCATCGTATTTTTTCTGGCGCACACGCAACAGCGCCAGCGACGTTTGAGCGGAACTGAGATTGGGCGCCTTCGCCGTGGCGGCCGTCAAGTGGGGCTCCGCATCAGCAGGGCGATTCAAATGAAGGAGCAGGTCGCCCAGATAAAACTCCGATTCTGCTTCGGAGAGGGTGGTCGTCGTCATCGCACGCACGTCGATCTGCAGGTTCTCCCTCGAGGTCACCTTCATGCTTGGCCAGTTTGTCCGCTTGCGGACGTACTCCCGGACCTCGTCTTCCAATGTGCCGTAGTCGGTCTGAAATGATTCACCGAAGCTGTCCTCAAAAGGCGCCCCCTTGGTCAGTGCCGCCAACAATTGAACGAATTGCGTTCTTCGCTTTCCTTCGGCGCCAAGGATCAGATAGTGCACAAAAGCCCACGATTCGGCGTAAAACATTCCCTGCTTCGATGCTTCGTTGTATTCCGGCGAATTCTGTTGAACCGAAAGCAGTCTCTTTAATGGAATGAACTGCGGCGTCTGATTCAGCATTGCAACGTGGTGTTCAGGCGCGCGCCCTATACTGAACTCGTTTGCCTTATTACCCATCTCGAAAGTGCTGTAGCACTCTGCAAATCCTTCGGTTATCCAGAGAGGAAGTCCGCCGACGTTCTCGCGAAGCAGGAAGTGGACGTACTCATGGAGAACGATATTGGGCGAACCAATAACCGGAGTCACAGCAACGTAATTGATATCTTCACCGGGCTGGAAGAATGCGAGCGCGTTGGAAGGCTGTCCTTGATAGAGCGGCTTGTACGGCTTGAAGGACTCGTCATTCTTGAAGACCAGTACAGTAACCGGAACGGTTGAGGTCTGGTCCATTTTGGGAAACATCATCGCCAGTGCCGTTCGGAAGTCCTCGAGGGTACGCCCCACACGGCGAATGTCGGATTCACCGGCGTTCCCGACGAGCAGAAAATTCCTGGAACGAATGCTCAACCATTTGTCGGCAGCAAGCGACGGACGGGCGAGCAGCAACAAAGCGACGAGGGCGAGGTGACGCTTCATGGCTTAAAAATACATGAGGTTGCCCCGTACGTAAACTTCGACAACGCATTTTTTATCGCATTGCAAACAGAGCGTGGAGATAGCCTCTTCGGCGGTCCGACGCGGCATTGCATCGGCCACAATGAAGTCGGCATCTTTGCCGGCAGCAAAATTACCAATGTGATCGGATATTCCCAGGGCCCGAGCGCCGGAAAGTGTTGCGAGGTATAAGGCTTCGATCGGCGTCATACCGGTGGCGCCAATAGCTTCGCGCATCTGTTCGAACATCGATAGCGAAGGGCCTCCAGCGATATCTGTTCCAAGAGAAATCGTCAGTCCGGCATCTCGAAGCTTGCGATACGGCATGATGCCGCTGCGAAGCATTCGATTCGAGTAGGGGCAAAAGGCAATCTTCACTTCCCGTTTTGCCAGCAGGTTGGTTTCTGCGTCCGACAGATGGATGCAATGCGCCATGATCGTCCGCGCGCCGAGCAGACCGGCAGCGTCGTACACCGCTGCGTACGAGGGCTTGTCGGGAAACAGCTCCTGAATCCATCGCACTTCGTCTAGGTTCTCGGCCAGGTGCGACTGAACAATTCCACCGGTCTCACGCGCGATCTGACCGACACGATGCATAAGAGACATCGAGCAGGAGCCGGCAAACCTTGGCGTAAATACGTAGCGCAAGCGGCCGCCGTCGGCGTGGTCCCATTTTTCAAAAAGCCGCACGCTGGCTTGAATGGAGCTTTGCGTGTCTTCCGTCAGATCAGGAGGAGAATTCCGATCCATCATCACTTTGCCGATAAACGCGTGAATGCCTTTCGCACGGGCTGCGGCAAAAGCGATGTCGGTCGCCGGTTCGTGTACGGAGCAATAGATAACCGCCGTAGTTGTGCCGTTGGCAACCAGTTCGTCAAAAAAAGCCGTGGAGATTTTTTCCGCGTACGCGGTATCGGCAAATCGTGCTTCTTCCGGATACGTATAAGTATTCAACCAGGTAAGCAGTTCACCTTCACCAACACCTCTAATAGGGAACTGTGGCAAGTGAACATGCGTATCGACGAAGCCGGGCAGGATGATCTTGTCCCCGAGGTCGCGGAAGCTGGCGTCCGGAAATTCCCAACGTGGGTCGTCACCGGTGACTCGCAAGATTTTCCCGCCTTCGGTCAGAAGGTAACCGGGGTGGTAGGAATCGACGCGATCCGGCGTGACCGGATTGATCACCAGTCCTTTGAAGATCCGCCTAGTATCGCGCGTACCCATATCGCGGCCGATCCTTGCGAGGAAACAGGCCAACCAGGACGATTCCGATAACGAAGCCGCCGACGTGCGCCCACCACGCGACGCCTCCCGCATTGGCGCTGCTCGCCGCGAGCGAGGCCGTGCCATACAAGAATTGCATGAGGAACCAGAAGACGAGGAGGAGCACGGCGGGAATTTCGATGACCTGGAGAAAGATGAAAATCGGTACGAGCGTCAGGACTCGAGCAAATGGAAAAGAGACCACATAGGCCCCCAAGATACCCGCAATCGCGCCGCTTGCTCCGACGCTGGGAACAGTCATTTCAGAATTCAGCACAGTATGGACAATCCCGGCGCCCAGCCCGCAGAGCAGATAAAATAGGAGGTAGGTGAAGTGACCTAACCGGTCTTCAACGTTGTCGCCGAAAATCCAGAGATACCACATGTTCCCGATCAGATGGAGCCAGCCGCCATGCAGGAATATCGATGTGAAAAACGGCAGCGCGACAGCAGTGAAGGGGACATGGGACTCAGGCCAGGCAAGCACCGTCGTCGGAACAACTCCATACTGCATGATAAATCGTTCGAAGCTGCGGCTACCGAGCGACAGCTCGTAAAAAAAAACTAAAACGTTGGCAATGATGAGCGAAACTGTAATGAGTGGAAATGAACGCGACGGAATGTTATCTCTGAAAGGGATCATGCTTTCACTTACACTGTTCGCCTTGTCGGTGTTTGCGCAGTCCGTTTTTGCCACTGATGCGAAACAGGTTTACGAACAGGCAACCAACGCCTTGTACAACCTCGACTTTAACACCGCTGAACGCAGCTACGAAACCTTGGCCCGGGAATATCCAGACAATCCCGATTATTGGAACGCGTTGGCTTCGGCCATCTGGGTTCGGATTACCTTTAATCAACAAAAGCTGAATATCGAAAGTTTTTCCGGTCCAACTCTGGGAACACGGGATTCGAAAGATAACGTCAATCCGGACGATGAAAAGCGGTTGCGCGACACGGTCGCAATCGCTATCCAAAAGGCCGATGCGATATTGAAGAAAAATCCAAATGATGTGCGGGCTCTCTACGCCAAAGGAATTTCGCAAGGTACCCTGGCGGCTTTCGAAGCCACGGTAAAGCGGTCATACATGGCCGCGCATGGTAAGGCGAAGGCGGCGCATGATCTTCACGAGCAGGCGCTCAAACTCGATCCGACATTCGAGGACGCGCAGATTGGGATCGGCGCCTACGATTACGTTGTCGGTGTTCTTCCGGCGTTTCTTCGATTCGTCCTTTCTCCCTTCGGCGTCCGCAGCGCAGGCAAGGAGATGGGCATCCAGGAGCTCGAAGAGGTAGCGGCAAAAGGAAAAATCGCGTCGACGGATGCCAAAATGATCCTTGTCGTGGTGTATACGCGCGAGAAAAGATACGAACAGGCCTTGAACCTTCTCGAAGAGCTTCACTCGAAGTATCCCCGCAATTTCCCCTTCGAGCTGGCGCAGGCATCCGTCTACGGGAAGATGCAGAAGTGGGACGAAGCCGAGCGGGTGTATCAAGGGATTTTGGCGAAAATCCGTGCCAGGCAGGACGGCTACGAGCGCCTTCGCCAGGCCAGAGTGATATATGCGCTCGGCACGAATCATATGGATAACCAGCAGTTTGATAAGGGAGCCGACGCGTTCGAAAGAGTTCTCTCCTTGAACGATGCGAGCGTCAATGAAAAGGGGCGCGCTCACCTTTGGCTGGGAAAACTGTTCGACTCCAAGAAGGACCGCTCGAAAGCCCTCGAACACTACGATGCGCTGCTGGCGCTCGACTGCAGCCCGGATTTGAAAGCCGAAGCGCAGCGATACCGGCGCCATCCCTTCGGCGAATAACATTCCGAAGTCTGGGAAATATTGATACGCCGCTACAGTGCCCCCCAACGCTGTAGCTCAATTGAGCAGCTTTGGCACCAGGCGTGCTGTAGTAAGGAGCGCGGTGGTCTAGGATCACGGTAGAGAGTAGCCATCGCCTTAAACAAATTTAGGAGCAAACCATGAAAGGATTCCTGGTTTTCCTTCTCCTCCTGCCTATAACGGCCCTGGCGCAAGCCGTAGGGGGGCCGCCACCGCATCCTGTTTCCCAGCCTTACACCAGCGGTCTTCTCTTGATCGGTCTCGGCATAGTTGGAGCTTTCGTGGTCCGGCGCTGGAAGAAGTAAGGTCGGAAAGCCTTAGGAGCGCTTTCCTTTCTTCTTGCTCTTCTGGCGAGCAGGATGTAACAACTCGGAAACCTCGTAGGCCTCTTTGAGCCAGTCAGTAATCGGGGACTCGACTTCGTCGCGATGGATCACGCGAATTTGATGTCCAAACTTGACGCTGGATGACGGAACAATACTCCGTATGCGCGAGTCTCTGATTTTTCTGCCGAGAAAGAACCATATTTCCAGAAACTTCCTCTGGGGGCGAACGAAGAAGTAGCAGGCTTTCCGAGAAAACATGATGGATCGATGCGAGGCGTAGATCCGTTGTTCGCCGAATTCAGAAGCTGTTTCGCGCAATCGTTCCCACGCGTCCATCAAGTCTTCGGAAAGACCACGCGTCAGGTTCTCTTCCGTTGTACTCCAGCAGTCGTGCGCCGTCCCTTCTGCAATCTCTTCCTTGCAGTGATAGCACACTCTCGTTGCCATCGCTCCTCCCGAATTCGACTTGAGTAACGCGGCCCAATATTCCAGACTGCGCGTATGCGGAAGCGAATGATACTGGCGCTGACTGGATTGCTCGGAATAACTGTACGCCAGACAGTTTCTCCGGAGGGAGACCGTTCGTATCGCGCGCTCCTGAGGCTGCCTTCGGTTGGACGGATTCTTCTGGGGATGCAGATTGCCCGCATCGGACAATCGATGGTCGCCGTCGCTCTCGTGCTTTTTACGCTGACTTCGTATCGATCGGCAACGGTTGCCGGAGTAGTGACGTTTTTCAACATCTTTCCAGGATTGCTTGTGAGCTCGATTGCCGGCGCATTGCTCGACCGGCATGGACGAATGCGGTTGGTCGCGCTGGACTATATCGTTGCGCTGACTGCTCTAGCGCTGATAGGAGGCTTGGCGCTTGCTGGTGCGCTGCCTCGGTGGTTGTTGATGGTTATTGCTGGTGTAGCGTCGCTCACAAATCCGCTTTCGGCGACGGGTTTACGCAGCCTCTTTCCGTTAATCGTTCCGGCTCACCTGTGGGAGCGCGTGAACGCGATCGATTCGACTGGATTCATCATCGCGGCGATCCTCGGGCCTCCGCTTGCTGCTGGTTTAGTCGCCTTATGGGGCGGCCCCATTGCATTGCTCGTCATTGGCGCAACTTTTGGCCTTGCAGCGTTTGTTATCTGGGGCTCGGCAGATCCCGCCGCGCCTGGCGGTCCGGCTGACCCGGGCGCATCGGTTTTGGCTGATGCTTGGAGTGGTTTGGTCTATACATGGCGAAATCGGACGCTGCGAGGTCTGGCTTTCTCGATCTCCTCAGTCAATGTTGCGAGTGGCATTTTAAACATCGTAATGCCGGTGATTATCCTCGAACGTTTGCACCTGGGCGAAACCGTCGTCGGAGTGGTCTTTGCTGTGCAGGGTCTCGCCGGCATCATTTCAGCGATTGCATTTGGACGGATGGACAGCCGCGACCGCGAGCGTGCGATGCTCGCCCTGTCGATGGCCGCAACGGGCGTGAGTGTGGCACTTATCATCTTGCGTTCGGATCTCGCGATGTTGCTCGTGATCATGTCTCTATACGGCGCACTTCAAGGTCCTATGGACATAGCACTGTTTACACTTCGGCAGCGCCGGACGGAACCGGCCTGGATGGGACGCGCGTTCGCGGTTTCATACTCCTTCAACTATCTCGGATTCCCGATTGGATCTGCGTTGGCCGGCGTGCTTGCCGGACGTTCGATTGAAACCGCCATCCTTGTTGCTGTCGTCACGTGTTTCGCCGCCGCAATTTTTGCAATGTTCCTGGTTCCCTCTAACGCATCCATGTAGAATGCTCCCGGCTCGGGGGAAAATTAGCCATAAAAGGCAGAAAAATCACAAAACTTTCGTGGTCTTTTGCGGCTAATTTTGTTTCTGGATTATCGGAGACGTTCTTCAAGATAGCTCTGCAGTGAATCGACCGAGATGCGATCCTGAAGCATCGTGTCCCGATGGCGAACGGTCACCTGGTGATCCTCGAGCGACTGGTGGTCGACGGTCACGCAAAACGGCGTGCCGATCTCGTCCTGCCGGGCGTAGCACTTTCCGATATTGCCGCTGTCGTCGAAGAGCGAGCGCATTCGTCCTGTAGACTGCAAACTCTTCTTGATCCGCTTGGCCATTTCCACCATATCCGGCCTGTTGCGGGCGAGTGGAATGACAGCGACTTTGACCGGCGCGAGATCTGCATGCAGATGCAGAACCGTCCTTTCTTTCCCGCCCTCCAGTTTTTGTTCCTCGTAAGCGTCCATCAAAAAAGCAAGCGTGATGCGATCGACGCCGCCTGATGGCTCGATCACATAAGGCGTGAGGTGCTGGTTCGAGGTCTGATCATAATAAGTCTGCTTGAGGACGGCGTGTTCATTAACAAGGAATGATCCGTCTTTAAAGGTCGTCTTGCCACCCTTTGTATGACAGGTCAGATCGTAGTCCGTCCGGTTCGCAATCCCTTCCACTTCGTCGAACTGCTTTTCTTCGTCACGTTCGGGAAAGAACCGGTACAGGAGGTCCGTTGTGGCCTTCGCATAGTGCGAAAGCTCTTCGGGCTTTTGCGGGTACTGCTTCAGATTCTCCGGACGGATACCATAATGGTAATACCACGCGACGCGCTCCTGGATCCAACGTCGATGCCACTCTTCATCGGTGCCGGGCATGACGAAATACTCGATTTCCATCTGCTCGAATTCGCGAACGCGAAAGATGAAATTCTTGGGTGTAATCTCATTGCGGTAGGCTTTGCCGATCTGAGCAATGCCAAACGGCAGCTTCCGGTTGGTGGAATCGAGAACATTCTTGAAGTTTACGAAAATACCCTGCGCGGTTTCGGGCCTGAGATAGGCGATGTTTTCGTCATTTTCGATCGGTCCGACGGTCGTTTTGAACATCAGGTTGAACGGACGCGGTTCGGTCAAATCGTGGAGGCCGCCTTCGGGACATTTTTCGCCGGGATCGATCTGGTCTGCGCGAAAGCGCTTCTTGCACTTGCGGCAATCCACCAGTGGGTCGGAGAACGTCGCCTCGTGGCCGGAATATCGTAATACGAGTCTGTTCATGAGGATGGCAGCGTCCAGCCCTTCCATGTCATCGCGTTCGTAAACGTTCGCGCGCCACCACGCGCGCTTGACATTGTTCTTGAGCTCAACGCCCATCGGGCCGTAATCCCACGTCCCCTGCAGGCCGCCGTAAAGTTCGCTCCCCTGAAAGAGAAACCCGCGCCGCTTGCAAAGCGACACGATTTTGTCCATCGTTGCCCCTGCCATCAACCCCCCCTAACACGACAACCTAAATGTCAAATGTGAGATGTCCCATGTACGATGCCCAATGTACTTGACCCAATGACCTACTGACCTAATGACTTATTAGCAAATCTTCATGGGTCAAGAGGTTAGTTCGTCAGTCGGTAATTTGGTCAAGTACATTGGACATCGTACATGGGACATCTCACATTTGAGATTGAAATCCGCATTGCGTTGCGTTTTGGGACACTTTCAACTTAGGTCCACGGGCGGGAAATATCAGTCTGCAGGCAAACCAACGGCAAAAAGGACGAATATACCAAAATACCCTATACACGGTATTTTCCGGACCCGGGCGTCGGACTATGATTCCCCTCGAGTCAGTGCTCGGGATTTCGGTCCCTTGCGCTCATCCTCCGACAGTTAGGTCCCAACACTCCGGTGTGGGCGTCTTTTCACGGGGACTGCCCGCACCATTTTTTTTCACGAAATAATTTTCTTACGCACCGCATAGAGGACGATTTCCGCGGTGTTGTGAAGATCGAGTTTCTGCATCAGGTTGGACCGGTGCGTCTCGACGGTCAGTGTACTGAGGTTGAGGAGATTGGCGACTTCCTTATTAGATCGGCCTTCGGCAAGCAGTTGGAGAATCTCCTTTTCACGGTTCGTGAGCAAATCAAATGAATCCTGCAGACCTTTTGCCTTGAGTTCCTGCAAGTGTTCCTCGAGGAGGGCCTCGGCAATAGCCTGGCTGAAGAACGGTTTGTTTTTGCTGACGGCGTCGATCGCCTTGCCCAGATCTTGTTCGACGGTGTCCTTCAGGAGGTATCCTTTGACACCCGCGTTCATGGCGCGCAGAAGGTAGTCTTCGTCGGAATGCATCGAAAGCAGGATTGTCTTTGTAGCGGGGAATTGACCCGCGATTTGCGCGGCGGCTTCGATACCGTTCAGCAAGGGCATCGCGATATCGAGGATCGCGATATCGGGACGAACCTGCTCGACCAGTGCCAGCGCGTCTCGGCCATTCCGCGCTTCCCCGGCGATCTCGATTTCATTCCGCCTGGCAAGCAGGTAACAGAGGCCCTTGCGGACGATGTCGTGATCGTCGGCGACAATGATCCGGAGTTTATTCGCGGATTTCATAGGTGCGGATTACGCGTGACCGTTCAAAGGGATTTCCACCGAAAGCCGCGTGCCCTTTCCTGGCTTGGACACGATCTCGACACTTCCTCCAAGCTCCCGAACTCGTTCTTCAATTCCGATGAGTCCCATACCACGATAGGATGCGTCGGTGCCAAATCCAACTCCGTCGTCCTGAACTTCGAGTTTCACGCGTTCTGAGGTTTGCCTCAACGTGAGATGCGCATTCTTGGCCTGCGAGTGACGTGCGCAATTGGTCAGGGCCTCCTGCACAACGCGATAGATACACGTTCGCTGGAGATCGCCGATAGAATCGAGCTGACCTTCGAGGTCAACCGCCACAGGTATGCCTGTGTGCTTGGAAAATTCTCGGGTTTGCCATCGCAACGCTGGAGCAAGTCCGGAGTCATCGAGCATCGAAGGCCGCAAACCCATCGCGATATTGCGCACGGTTCCCAATGTGTCTTGCATCAGGCGCTTCGCTTCCTTGAGGTGGTCTTTGAATTCTTGCAGGGACCCGGCGCGTAACTGCTCGATATTTCCAAGCTCCATTCCCAAAGCGGTGAGCGTCTGCCCCACTTCATCGTGAAGCTCTCTGGACAGGTGCCGGCGCTCTTCTTCCTGCGCACGCAAGAGCTGAGATGAAAGGCGTCTTAGTTCGGACTCGGCCTTCTCCCTGCGCCGGCGCTGCCGATCGGCCCGGCGTTGCAGCCGGTACATTCCATATCCGCTGGCGCCGGCGACGACAAAGCCCAGACCAAGGGTCACGACAAGCGTACTCCATATGTAGCGGATGAATTCGTCCTGTGATTCGACCAGACTCTTGCGACGCCGTTCAACGCTTTCGCGATTGATGTCCTCGATGCGGCGAGTGATGGCAAGCGCGGCGTCATGACGCGCGACAAATTCCCTTTGCAGTGTCTCAAAGTCCTGCGGAGCGCCAAGTTCGGGATCTTCCAAAGCAGGAGCGACGTAGGCCCAGTAACTTTCGATTTCGTCGCGCAGTTCGTCGATGTCGGAGGCAAGTTCGGGCGCGGCGGTCGATTTCAATTCCTGCAGGTAGCGCTGAGCCAGCTGCTCACCTTCTTTGAGCCGGTCCCTCTGTTCATCCGCAGCTTTCGATTCGGAGTCGAGCATCAGCTCATGGACATACAGGCTGGCCAGAAATATTTCGGAGCGGAGTCCGCCAAGAGCAAACTGAAAGCGGTCGTAGGCGACATTGATCGCGGCGTTTTCGCCGAAGATGGTGTTCGCCTTGCCGACGGCGATCGTCCCCGCTACGGCGATCAGTGCCAGTAACACTCCGAACCCCACCAACAGGACCAGAAGACTTGTGTTCTTCACGAGGCCATAGTATAGCCGCGCTGCATAAGGAACTCTCGTACTTCTGGAAGCATCGGAATGCCACGGCGCGCGCCGATATGCATGCACTTCATGGCAGCAACGGCGTGAGCAAAACGGATCACATCGTCCAGGGGCCACTTTTGAAGCAAGCCGTAAATAAACGCGCCATGGAAGACGTCGCCCGCGCCCGTGGTATCGGCAACGGGCACCTGGAAAGCGGCAGACGCCAAAAGACGTCCATGAACCACAAACAACGCGCCCTTCGCACCTCGCGTGACTCCAACGACAGGACAACCGTAACGATCCGCGAGCTCCCGGGGGTCGTCTGCAAAATCCGAGCTGGCGATAAGATAATCCACCGACCTTAAAAGTTCTTCAGTCGAGTCGTCGTAGAGTTCATCAACATCGATAACAACAGGAATCTGGGCTTCGCGCGCCCATCGCGCGGCCTGAAGCGCCGCCGCAGAATCGCAGCCATCCAGGTGCAAAAGGCGGGAACTGATAATATGCTCCCGGCGCAATTCGGCGGCGGGATAAGACAACTGCGGGTCGCGGCTCCACAGGATTGTTCGCTCGCCGACTCCTTCTTCCAGGAGAATGATCGCCGTCTGGCTGGAAGCACCTTGCACTTGCCGGATTTCGAGTTCTAAACCTTCAGAACGCAGGCTGTCCAATTGCGCGAGGCCGACGTGGTCATTACCGACAGATCCGATATATCGGGCTTTCAGACCGAGCCGCGCGCACGTAATCAGGGCAGTAGCCACCTGCCCGCCGGGCTCGACGCGCACATCGTTTAGGCGGATTTTCCGGTTCGCTTCGGGAAAACGAGGGACCACGCAGATCGTGTCCATCGCATTTAGACCCAGGCCGGTAACATCGGTTGTGTGATCACGCAGGTTTGCTGAATTTTTGATACGGCGCTCCATCAAAGCGATTCAATTATAGATACTTTGATCGGCTCGACGATCGTTCGTGGTCAATTGAGAAGGCAGATGTCTGTGTACCCCACGATAAAGCACAGAATAGTAAATGGGCGGAACGCGCTGCCGCATGCATCCGCAGACGCCACGTTGGCCCGCTGTTCCGGGTCCGTGTCTTCGAGATGTCCGGAATTTCGTTAACTGAAGGGTATTACTTTAGTCGGACCAGCTTGACACCTGCGGTTGAATCTATTTGGCTGTGGCCTTGAAGATCGGTGATCTCCTCAACCGTTATTCCGAACTGCAGTCTCGATGGCCGAAGCAGATGAACGCGTATGTGCGCGACATCGACACTGCCCTGCGGTTGATTTCCGATCTGGAACGAGGCAATGCGAAGTTGGCCTGAAGCGTTATCCATGGTTACTGCCAGCGGCCTGGAATCGAAGCCCGCAGCCGAACCTCCGAGAATATCGTCCTGCAAAAACTGAACCATCGTAGGGTCAAAGCGAAGCAGCACCTGATACGCTCCAACCGGTTCATTCCCCTCAATCACCAGGCTCAGGGTTCGCTCATCGGCTCGCTGTCCAACACCGCGGGTGCGTTCTCCGTTGGTTCTGTCCCCTACGGCGACGAGGATGTCCGAGGTTGCCAGGACATCGATATGCTGAGGCGCATCGTTCAGTGCTTCGATCGGGAGTTCCAGCTGTTGAAATGGACCGATGGACAGCTCCTGCAACCCAACAAATCTGCCTGTTTCATCCCTGCCGCGAAGGGTCACAGTGTTTACGATCGCACTGGTATTGGAGAGATGGATCACCTGTTTACCTTCCTGCCGAATATCCAGTGCAAGTTCTCGTTTCGGCCACGCCTCAGCCTCGCGGTACTCGGTCCGGTCACCCAGCAAGCTGTAAGACATCTGGATGCCATCGGAGTCCGAGACCACCGCCAGCCAGCCGCTGCCTTCAACGGAGGAGGATCCGAAGGCTTCTCCTAACGTCAATGATCGAATGCCGTTAGCCTTTACCCGAAGCTGCTCCTGGCCCAGAAGTTCACCCGTCTTGAGGAACGCCCAAAGATCAACACTTGTATCCCGATCACTGTTGTTGCTGATCAGGAGCTGCGTGTCCCTGCCGGCGCCTAACCGGAAGTCCGGGACGAACAGCCGGGTCTCGGCGAATGAGACCGGCGGCAGGCAGATTAGCGCAAATGTCATACCTATAAAGATGATCCCTGGCTTCAGACCATGTAACAGAAACCTCATTCCGCCTCCTTCGACCTCACGCCGACGAACTAAGGCACTCGGCGCACGGTTATGGAATCGCTGCTGAGCACGATGCGGTTTGCCGGCAGATCATTACCGGCTGTATCCGTCAGCGTGACTGCAGAAAGCGTCAGATTGCTCGTCCCTGTCGCGATCGGCGTAAACACCAGATGGGCTACCGTGAATGCGCCCGTCGGCGAGTTACCCGTTTGGAACGCGTTAATGGTTACGGACCCGGTTGCGTTGTCGATGTTGATGGTCACGGGTGCTCCCGTAAAGCCGGCGCCCGTTCCGCCCGTCACGTTGGCCGCGTCGAGTTGGACGACGTTTTTGTTGTAGCCGATGGTCACCTGGAACGAACCTACGGGGTTCGCGCTGTTGACAACCACATCGATGGACGACGGGACTATTGCCGATGGCAGCGTATAAGTGATCGGGTTCGATGTCGTTGCTCCCACGGTTACCGTTATATTGCCTTGCGCCGCCGTATCGGGTATACGCACATGCAACTGTGTTCCTCCCGCCGCCAGAACCGGTGCCGTGACTGTACCGCCGCCCAACGACGTGAACTTCACGACGTTATTAGCTGGTATGCCAACGTCGAAGCCCGCGCCCTCCAGCACAACGACATCGCCAGGCGAGCCACCACCCCAAAGATCGACCAGCTGCAAAGCACACGTGGTTCCGGCTATCGCCACAGTGCGCGCATTACTGGTTTGACCGCCCACACCGGCGGTCACCGGCCCGCAAACGGCGCCGGCCGGAACCGTCACGGTCAAGCTTGCGGTCGTGGCTGCAGTGACCGTTCCGGAAACGTTCCCCGCTGCGGATTTGAACAGGACCGTGTTATTAGCAGGAGTGGCATCGAATCCCATACCTGTCAACGTCACCGATGCACCCTCCGCGACCTGAAAGTACGGATTGACCGCAGTCAGTGCAAGCGGTGTTGGGGTTCCCGATACAGTCACGCCAAACTCTGCACCATCCAGCGGCGTATCCACACGTAATGCCTGCAGCGGACCGCTGACGGCATCGTTCGGCACCGTCACCGTCAGAGTGGTCGTGCTGGCCGCCGACGGACTGACGCGCGTCACGCCGTTGCCATTTGAAGTGAAGAGCACTTGGTTATCGGCTGTATTCGCTGCGAAACCGGTTCCTGTAATGATCAGTGGGCTACCGCGCACCGCGAGTGATGGAGACACGGAAGTGATCACCGGCACTGTGAAGTTCGCATTCACGCGTCCGGCGAATAGCGCCAGCACCAGACAGTCCCCGACGTTCGTGGTCCCATTCAGATTCATGTCACCGGCACTGTTTGGCAACGCCGGCTTGTTGCTGCCGCCCACGGTCAACGCGCACACCAGCGAATCACCAATGTTCACCTTGCGGTCGCCATTGAGGTCACCGTGTTCAATGTCCCACAACTGGACAATATTCGAGACTAGACCACTAGGATTCGTCACCTTCACGCCCTGGTTCCCAATCGCTGC
>Ga0134071_10000118_pt1 | contig 22043 bp, 19 predicted proteins | sample 15_taG_27_FD_94466 | JGI IMG/M metagenome (GOLD analysis project Ga0134071, IMG submission 94466) | Grasslands soil microbial communities from the Angelo Coastal Reserve, California, USA - 15_D_Rain_40cm_5_09082015 | ecosystem: Environmental > Terrestrial > Soil > Grasslands ...
AAAGGTCATGAAAATGCACCGATGGAGTGCGCCCAAAACCGCGCCCGCACGCTGCTGGTCATTGCTCACCCATAGCCACAATGCCGCACTACCGCACCGCGGACGCTTGAACCAGCATCACAGCAGAGCCCGATGCCAGCGCATCATAGTAGCCGGTGAAGCGTTTCGTTTCCGCAGCGTTGTACGGCTTCAGATTGTTGGCCCAACGGAAAGAAATCGGTTGAAACCAGAACTCGGCTTCTACCTGGAAAGGACCTTCCGCATTTCCGGTCGGAACTGAATAAATTATCCTGTCTCCGCCACCCGTGAAATCCGCGTCATTCGCCGCGCTACCCTGCGGAACCGTCCGGGGATCTGCATTTGCCTTGTTGAATCCCTTCGGGAGCAGCCGGTTGTCTTTGATGAACCGAACAGCAGTGAGAAGACCGGTCGTCGGCATATTGTTCGCGCCGACCATGATGTCTTCGTAGATCTGCACCTGGTCCGCCGTGTTGATCTCGCTGTAGTGTGGCTCAAAACGATTCGGATCCGCGTCGTTATCGTTGTCTCGGATCGAGCCGTCCGGATTCAGGGCTCCCGACTCAAATACCGTCCGTCCCGCGCGATCTTTAACGGTGACATGTAGCCACGCGCGGCGTGAAGGATATGCGGTCGGAAACTTGTGGCCGCTGAGATTCTGCACAGAGATCTCAGCACGCAGCCGGCCCGGTGTCACATCGACCCGGCCGATCGAGAGTTGCGCAGTCTTCGATTTCAAGTGCTCGATCGTGCGCGTCGCCGCGGCTTCGAATTCTTGAGGCAGGGCGATCACGCCAAGATCGGCGCGATATCGATTGAGTACTCTCTGCACAAAGAAATTCCCGCCCACGAATACGTGACGCGACATTCCTTCGCGAAACTTACCCAGCGTATTCGTAACCCGGACCATTTCTTCTACCACCGGCATATGGCAATTCTGGCAGGACTGCTTTTCCCGGAAGTCGCTGTTCAACCATTCCTGATACGGCATCTGCTCGGGAAGTTCGCCGATCTTCTGTCCGCCGGGTCCCAGGGCAGTTGTGATCAGTGTGTGACAGGTTGCGCACAGCTCGGACTGCCGGATCTGTTCGCCTTCGGTAGGACGATAACCGCCCGAGGACGTTCTCATGATGCGGTTCTCGCCATCATCGATTTTGAAAGGGCCGTACTCTTCGCGTTTGCCCCGATTGCGAGTTGTATCCACAACAAAACCGCCCACCAGACTCTCGGGGGTTCCAAGCTTTTCCTTCTGGATCTGATGGCAGAGCGAGCAGGAGACTCCGTCCTGAGCCATTTGATCAAGCCGATTGTCGGAGCCAAACTGCAGCCGCGAAAAAACCTCTCCCTCTCTGCCGTCGAACTTGGATTGGTACCGGGCCATAGGCATATGGCATTTCGAGCACTCGTCTTCAATTGCCGCCTTCGACTCGCTGTGATCGATCGTCTCGCGGCGAACGCCGGCCTGCCAATAAGGATCGCGCGCGGAGTTGGCCATCATCGTCGGACGCCAGGAGAAGCCGATCGAAATATCTTCGCCCCCCGATGTAGTCAGTCCATTGTGACAGGCGAAGCAGCGGTCCGATGTCTGAAATAATTCTTTTTTGATCTTCTCGTCTGCCGGCGCGCTCAGTAAGCCGAGGAGAAACGCGTAGATCAAGGCGCGCATATCACCACCCTTCCCGGAGACTGCCGTCGAACCAGTCCCACAGTACGTAAAAAACAAGTTGGGTCGTCCTGCCGAGCGTATTGTTGACGGGACGGCGTACACCGACGTTTGCCAGAATGTGTTGGCGTTTACTGAGAGAAAACTGCATTTCGGGCACAATATCCCAGTTCGTCTTTGCGGACATCTCCAGATCGCGATCCGCCAGAAATTCCACCATCGGTGTCCAAATGCGGCCGAAGCCGCGATTTTGCGCGAAGGTTTTGCCAATCGCGGTGTGAAGAAAAACCGCTTGCGGAGCCTTACTCGTATTTGCCGGCAATTCGGCGCCGCCCTGCACTTGAAAAAAACTCAAGTGAGGCAGCCGCTGGCCGAACGCGGCGAAGGTCCCGAAGGTAGTAACGCCTGAGCCCAGGTTTTGTATTCGATTGCCTGTCGGCATGTTGACTTCACCTTGCAGGCTGAGGATTGAGCCCTTACCGCCGCTGTGTAACAGGACACGCTTGTAACCAAGCACCAGGTCTCCCAGACCGCCGACCCAGCTACGATTGTCGCGCTGCAGGAACGCGAACGGCGCGGCGAGTTCGAGTTGATTCCGTGCGCCAAAACGGCGTTCGTAAACCAGCTCTCCTGAGATTGCGCCGGGGCTTTTCGTATTGACTGTCGACGTCAGCACCCACTCGTCTTCAGGAAAAGCCTTTTCGGTAAAAAACGTTCGCGGCAGATTCAATTCGCCGAGCGGCCAGGTATTATCGTCACAAAGGGTTCGAATATAATCGGTGACTTTCCTGATCTGATCCAGCGTCAGCGCTTCTGAAAACGACGGCATGATTTCGGAGAACCCGCGGCCGGGCCCCCCTTCGTGAATGGTGGCCGTCCAGTCAAAAACTTTCTCTCGGGTCGTTCCATTGCAGTCGGAAAAATCCGGGAACTGGGGAGGCTTCTCAAAGCCAAGCGTGCTTTCCGGTTGCCCTTTGCCGTTCGGGCCGTGACATCCGATGCAAGCTGCCTTGTAGATTTCTTCCCCCGTGTCGAGCTTCAACTCGTTGGTTTGCGCAAACAGGCATGCGGACGACAGCATCATCAGAAAAATGTAAGTGAAAGGCGAGCAGCTCATGAGAGTTCGCGAATATAAGTCGGTGGTTTGAGAGCGTCAACGGGGTCAATGTTGGAGATGAAACTCATTCTCTTTTCTCGTACAATCGACGGCTATGGCTAACAAGCAAGTTATTGTGGTAGGCGCCGTCGCGTATGATCCGAAGGTCGTGGCGATCTGGGAAATGATCAACGATTTTTTCAGAACGCGGGGGATTCAGAATGATTACGTGCTGTTCTCGAATTACGAAGCGCAGGTTGAGGCGCTGCTGCGCGGCACCATCGATATCGCATGGAATACGAATCTTGCATATATCCGCGTCCATCGGCGAACCGGCGGACAGTGCAGAGTTCTGGCGATGCGCGATACCGACGTCCAATTCGCGACGATTCTTATCGCAGGAACGGATAGCGGCATCAAATCGATTTCGGATCTGAAAGGCAAACGTGTGGCTTTCGGCAGCCGCGATTCCGGGCAGGCGGCAATTCTGCCCGAGTATTTCCTCAAGACACACGGTATTGATGTTCAAAAGGATATCCGTCTCACTCGCTTCGATCTGGACGTCGGCAAGCACGGCGATACAGGTACCAGTGAGGTCGCGGTGCTGGAAGCGGTGACAAAAGGTGAAGCGGATGCTGGTGCTGTCGGCGACACTTATTGGGCACGCACGCTTGCGGCCGGTGGAGTGGATCGAAACAAGGTGAAACCCATATGGACATCACCGCCGTATTGCCATTGCAACTTTACCGTCCTCGGAGAGCGCTATGGAAAAGATCTGGAAGCGTGGACCGAAGCGCTCCTGCAGATGGATTACAACAATCCCGCCCACCGCATCATCATGGACATGGAGGGACTGAAGCGCTGGGTACTGCCGCAGCTCGCCGGCTATAAACCGCTTTTTGAAGCGGTCGAAGCGGTCGGCTATTTCAGCGCGAGCGCTTGATCGTGGGTGGAGCCGCGGCATGCGATGCGCGCTCGCTCCGGCTTGGGGATGGGCTCGAGGTCTTAATCTCTCGCAAGCTGGACGCGCTTTCTTCCGGAGAAATCCTGGAAGTCGCCTCCGACGATGCTTCCATTGAGCACGATCTTCGAGCGTGGTCGCGTTTCATGGCGCATGAATGGAGAGGCATGCGGGTCGAGAATGGACGGTTCGTATGCTCCATCCAGCGGGGCATCGCCCAGCGAATCATCTCTAAGCAATTGCCACTGGAAGCGGTGACAAAATTTCCAGCGGTGGCCAACCCGCGGACTGGTTTCTCACCGCGTGGTGCAGTTGTTGAAAGCGGCAGTCCCGAGTTTCCCTTCGATGTGCTTGATGCCAATCTTGCCTGGAACCCTGAGGCGGCCACGCTCTACGAGCGCGCCGTTTCGTCGCAGTGGAACGCGACCAGGGACATATTGTGGGATAAATTAACCGCCATCGATCGGGAGCTGGAGCAGTGCGTATGCCAGCTCATGACTTTCCTCGCCGAAAACGAGTTCGCCGCTCTGTATGTTCCGGCGAAATGGATTCCCCGGATACATCCGCATTTCGTCGAAACCATCATGTTTCTATCAACCCAGATCTGTGACGAAGCGCGCCATATCGAGGTTTTCGTAAAGCGGGCACTGGCAAATGGCGGCGGACTACAATTTTCATCCGCATCGACCGAGCGTTCTCTAAAAACATTGCTGGACCGTGAAGACTTTTTGGAGGCGAGTTTTTTGTTGAGCGTGCTGGGCGAAGGCACATTCCTCGATCTCCTTCGATTCATAGAAGTGCACGCGCCAGACCCGGTAACAGCCGAGGTCGCGCGCCGGTCGCGAATCGACGAAGCCCGTCACGTTCAGTTCTCGATCGCCCATATGAAACACGCCATCGAGTCGGATGCCAGTTTCAAAGAGAAACTGGCGGCCGCAGCAGGGGAGCGGGCGGCTTCGCTGGCCGAGGTGCGGAACGTGAATCCCCTGGTCGAAGAGTCGCTGGTTGTGTTGGCTGCCGGAGGCCTGCAACCCGAACGGTTACCTGTAGGCGTTCGAGCAGTTCGCGCGCTTTATCAGACGATGCATGAAAATCGCATGAAACGGCTTCAACAAATCGGTTTCTCCTCGGAAGATTCGGAGCACCTTTCGCAAAGCCACACGCCAAACTTCATGTGACAATAGATTGATTATGGATTTCCGGTTGGTCTCTTCCTATTCGCCGCGAGGCGATCAGGCAACTGCGATCGAGCAACTCGTGCATGGATTGCACGATGGGGAAAAACATCAGGTACTGCTCGGCGTGACGGGGTCGGGCAAAACGTTCACGATGGCGAAGGTCATCGAGAGGGTGAATCGCACGACGCTGGTGCTCGCGCACAACAAAACGCTGGCAGCGCAGCTCTACCACGAGTTTCGTGGATTTTTCCCGGAAAACGCCGTCGAGTACTTCGTCAGCTACTACGATTATTATCAGCCCGAGGCCTACATCGCCGCGACCGATACCTACATTGAAAAAGAATCGACGATTAATGACGAAATCGATCGTTTGCGGCTTTCGGCCACGCGGTCGCTGTTTGAACGCCGTGACGTGGTGATTGTGGCGTCGGTTTCCTGCATCTACGGTTTGGGCTCACCGGAGGCTTACTACGGCATGCTGTTGATGCTGGAGAAAGGCCAGCGTATTTCCCGCCGCGATATTCTTTCGAAGCTCGTTGAGATTCTCTACGAGCGGAACGACCTCGATTTCCGGCGCGGAGTCTTCCGCGTACGCGGCGATACAATCGAAGTGCATCCGACATACGAAAGTGTCGGATTCCGAATCGAACTGTGGGGAGACGAAGTCGATAAGCTCAGCACGTTTGATCCTCTGACCGGCGACGAACTGCGAGTACTCGACCGCCTTACCGTCTACCCGAAAAGCCATTTCGTCATGCCGCGGCCGCGCCTCGAGCAGGCTGTCGAATCGATCAAAACAGAGCTTGGCGGCTGGGAAGCTTTGCTGGAGCAGCAAGGGCGCTTGCTTGAAGCCCAGCGGGTTCATCAGCGAACTCTTTTCGATATGGAGATGGTGAAAGAGGTTGGCTATTGTCACGGCATCGAGAATTACTCACGGCACTTTACAGGCCGCATGCCGGGCCAGCCCCCGCCGACTCTGCTCGATTATCTTCCTCAAGACTCGCTGATGTTCATCGATGAAAGCCACCAGACCACACCGCAGCTTCGAGGCATGTATCACGGCGACCGATCGAGGAAGGAAAATCTCGTCGAGTACGGGTTTCGTCTGCCTTCAGCTCTGGACAACCGTCCGCTCACATTCGAGGAGTTCGAGAGGAGGACCAATCAACTCGTTTATGTTTCGGCGACGCCAGGTCCCTACGAGTTGACCAAAGCCGGGGGGGTCGTGATTGAGCAGGTCATCCGCCCGACGGGGCTGACGGATCCGGAGGTGGAAGTCCGGCCCGTCCGTGGCCAGATCGACGATCTGCTGCATGAAATTCGTCTTCGAGCGCAAAACAACGAACGAGTCCTCGTGACGACGCTCACGAAGCGGATGGCGGAGGATCTCGCGGAATACTATACCGAAGTTGGTGTGAAGTGCCGGTACCTCCACTCGGAGGTGGAAACGTTGGACCGTATCAAAATCCTGCGTGGCTTGAGGCGGGGCGAGTTTGATGTGTTGATCGGCATCAATCTCCTTCGGGAGGGACTCGATCTTCCAGAGGTATCGCTGGTTGCCATATTGGATGCGGACAAGGAGGGATTCCTGCGGTCGGGCGATTCGCTCATTCAGACCATCGGTCGAGCCGCCCGCCACATCAATGGACGGGCGATCCTGTACGCCGACACCATCACCGATTCCATGAAGAGAGCAATTGACGAGACGAACCGCCGCCGCGAAATTCAGCAACGGTTCAATGCAGAAAACAATATAACGCCTGAAAGCATTGTGAAACCGGTCGATATGACCCTCGTCGCGATCGCGGAAGCTGACTATGTCAAGGTTCCGGAGGTAGAGATCGAAGAGACCGTCATCGAGGATCCGGAAAAGCTGGCTGAAATGATCACCAGACTCGAGGCCGAAATGCGCGATGCCGCGAAAAAATTCGAGTTTGAGCGCGCCGCCGAACTGCGTGACAAAGCGCGAGAGTTGCGGGCGAAAGTGCTGTAAAATCCACCGATATGAACCGGATTCTCGCTTTGGTCTTGTTCGTCAATGCCAATGTTTTTGGCCAGGCCGCTACGGGTAACGAAAAATACGAGCAAAAGCAATACGCCGACGCCGTCAATGCATACGAGAAGATCCCGTCCGCCGAACGGGATGCAGGAATTCTTAACCGGCTGGGCATTTCCTATCACTTCCTGAAACAATTCAGGGCGGCGGAAAACGCCTACAGAGCGGCCATATCCAAAGATGCGAAGAACACCGACGCGCCGAATAATCTCGCAGCGCTCTACTATTCGCAGCAGAGGTTCAGCGATGCCGAGCGTCAGATGCGCCGCGCAATGGAAAAGAGTCCGGACAATACGGTGATGCGCCTGAATCTGCGCGCGGCGCGGTACGCGCGCGAGAACACCAGGAGTGCTCGCGACGTGGCGAACACGATTTCGAACGACAACTCCCTGCTGATCGACAAACGGGACGGCGACCTTCTCCAGGTTCAAATCCTCATGGCTCCGAAAGACCTCGAGGAAGCAATCCTGCATGAAAGGCGCGGCGACTCGTTCTTTGCGCGAAAGATTTATGAAGAGGCGATCGTCGAGTACGGAAAGGCGATCGCGATCGACCGCTACAATGCATCCACATTGAATCGTCTGGGTCTTGTTTATCATCAGAGCCAAAAGCTTGCCGAAGCCGAACGGTACTATCGCGAAGCATTGAAGCAGAATCCCTACTTCATCGAGGTCCTGAACAATATCGGTACGGTTGAATACGTACGGAAGAATTACGACACCGCGCTCCAGCAGTACGAGAAAGCGCTGAAGATTCGTCCGGAATCGCCGACGATTCTGTTGAATATGGGCGCCTGCCTGTTCGACATGAAACGTTATGACGAGGCGTTCAAGGCGACGCAGCGCGCGCTGGAAATCGATCCGAAGGTTCTCGATCGCACTTCGGGCTTCGGCACCCTGATTCAAACCTCCCGCCGGAATGATCCTACCGTGAGTTTCTATTTCGCCAAGATCTACGCCGCTCGCGGCGAAAAAGATCTGGCGATCTCATATCTCAACCGAGCGCTGGACGAGGGATTCAGGGACTTCGACAAAATCAAGGCCGAACCCGCCTTCGCCGCTTTGGCGCAAGAAGATGGCTTCAGCAAAATCATGGACCGAATTACCGCCGAAGCCACCTCCCGGTAGACGCTGCCGCTAAATGGAGTATCTGGATTTCGCCATCGATATCGCCCGAGCGGCCGGTGATGTCCTGAAGCATTACATGGATCGGGAAAAGCACGTCGCGCTGAAAGGGCGGGCAAACCTCGTAACGATTGCGGACAAGGAAAGCGAAGCGCTCATCATTCGCCGCATTTCAGAGCGATACCCGACGCATGCGATCCTCGCGGAGGAGTCCGGAGTGTCGGGCGCTAACGTGGGTGATGAAGGGAAATGGATCATCGACCCCCTGGACGGCACGACGAATTTTGCTCACCAGTATCCGTTCTTTTCCGTCTCTGTCGGGTTTGAAAAGAAGGGAGAGATCCTCTGCGGGGCTGTCTACGATCCCTGGAGAGATGAAATGTTCAGCGGGGCGCGCGGACTGGGATCGTTTATGAATGGGCAACGGCTTCGGGTATCGAATATCGACAAGCTCGGCAGCGGTTTAGTCCTCACGGGCTTCCCGTATACCATGCGCGAGAAAATGAAGACCGCCATCAGCCAATTCGAGGCCTTCTTGTTCGAGAGTCAGGCTGTGCGCCGCGCAGGTTCCGCGGCTTTGGATTTGGGCTACCTCGCGCTTGGTCGTGCAGACGGCTTCTGGGAAATGGACCTCAGTCCCTGGGACACCGCCGCCGGCGTGGTGATTCTCGAGGAGGCCGGCGGCCGCGTCACCGACTTCGCCGGCAATCCATTCTCAATCTACGGAAAACAAATTGTTGCCTCCAACGGACAGATCCACGACGAAATGGTTGCCGTGCTGGGACGGCTGTAGGTGGTTGTTGTGGGGAGTTCATTCCCCTCCTCGCAGAGGAGGGGAGGCTGCGCCGAGCGCAGCGAAGGCGCAGACGGGGTGGTCAGTTCGGCTGCAAATGTTCTTTGATCGTTTCCAGGACGAATTCGATGTTGTCGCGCACGTCGCGATTTTCAAATCGGATTACCTTTAACCCGGCGTTCTTTAAGTACTCCGTCCGCTGCTGATCATATGCGCCTGAGTTGGGACCAAAATGCGGCGCGCCATCGAGTTCGATCACCAAGCCGCATTCAGGACAGTAAAAATCGACAATGTATGGACCAACGCTACTTTGTCAGCGAAATTTTTTGCCGAGGAGCTTTCGGCGCTGAAGATAAATCCACAGAACGGCTTCGGCGGCAGTTGAGTTATTGCGAAGGTTTCTTCGATTGGGTCTCTTGCCGCGGGAGTTGAACAGTGACCGATGCATGCTGTGGCATGAGCACGGGCCGTGCCGAACTGACCACCCCGTCTGCGCCTTCGCTGCGCTCGGCGCAGCCACCCCTCCTCTGCGAGGAGGGGAATGGCCGTAGACCACCAAACAAAATATCTTATTCACCTGCCATCTTGACCACAATCAGGGTTCGGTCATCTTGCGGGCGCACGCGGCCGATGAAATCGGCGAGGACAGCGCTGATGGACTTTACGATATCGGTGGCTGATTTTTCGTGGTGGGAGCGAACGGCTTCAGCGAGGCGTCTCAGACCGAATTCCTCGCCGGCATCATTGCGCATCTCGACAACCCCATCGGAATAAAAAATCAGAATGTCCCCCGTCTGTAGCTGCAGTTCTGTCTCTTGATATTTGGAGTCCGGGAAGAGGCCCAGAGGAATGCCTCCAACATCCAGATACGTAGGTTGTCCTGCCCGCACCAGGAGCGGATAAGGAAGACCTGAATTCGCCAGATTGATCGTTCTTGTCTTCGGTTCGTAGATCGAATACGTAACCGCGATATATTGACCTTCGACAGGCCTCTGATAGAGAGTTTTGTTGACCAGCTCCAGCATCTGGCCGGGAGGATATTTGCGTCCGGCTCGGGTACGGATCACACCACTAGCCAACGCGCCATAGAGGGCCGCGGGCGCTCCTTTTCCGGCGACATCGCCCAGGACAATGGCGAGGCGGCCGTCGTCGAATTGGATCCAGTCGTACAGATCGCCCCCCAGCTGTGCTACGGGCTTGAAGAGCACCGCCGTGTCGAGGCCCGGCATCGGGGGAAACTCATCGGGCATCAGTTGCCGCTGGATCTCTTTCGCGATCTTCATCTCCCGAGCCATGCGGCGTTCGTTGTCCGCCACACGCTCGTAAAGTTCCGCGTTCACCAGCGCTGAGGCGATGCGAGAGGCCAGCGTCATCAGAAACCGCTGGTGATAATCGGTGAAGTAATTCACCTGCGTGCTTTCCAGATCGACGACTCCAACGACCTTGCCTTTCCAAGTGAGAGGTACCACCAACTCCGAGCGCGTCTCGGTATGAACGTTCAAATACCGTGGATCTTTGGTGACGTCGCCAATCCGGAGCGGCGTGTTCAGCTTGGCGGCGGTGCCGATAAGTCCGGTACCTACGGGCAAAACCAGCTTTTGATTCTCGCGTTCGTTCGACCGGATGACGAATGTGGGCCGCAGCAATCCCTGTTTCTCATCGAGCAGGAAAATGGAAAACGTGTGGTAATCGATCTTCTGCTTCACGGCCGCCCCAATCTTATGAACCAATTCGTCGACTTGCAGCGTCGATCCCATATCGAGGCTGATGTCATACAACAGCGCGAGCAGTTCGCGGTTCCTCCGCTCGCTCTCGTACACCCGCGCGTTTTCAATCGCGATGGCGATTTGGCTGGCCAGAAGGCTGAGCAGCCGGCCCTGGTCCGCGCGGAAATAACGCGGCTCGGGACTCTGGATATCGAGCACGCCCACAACCCGGTTCTGGCTGATCAGCGGCACGGCGAGCTCGGACCGGATATTTTTCACGGCCTCGATGTAGCGCGGATACGTTCTGACGTCGTCCACCACGACCATTGTCCGTTGCATCGCCGCGGTACCAGTGACTCCATCGCCGATCTTGATCCGAAGATTTTTAACGACGTCGGGCGGATGCCCGATCGCGAATCGCAGATAAAGCTCCTGTTTTTCGGTGTCTACGAGAAAAATCGCGAATACCTCAAACGTTACGATCCGATTCGTCAGTTCCGCAATCTTCTGCAGCAGCTCGTCGAGATTGAGAATCGACGTGATCTCGTGATTGATTTCGACCAGAGTCGATACGAACCGCGTGGCTTCAGGACTGATGAGTGCGGGATCCGGCTTCACGACTTGCCTGCCTCTTCGATGATTTTGATACCGGAACTCGTGCCGAGCCTCGACGCTCCGGCCTGTAACAACTGCGCCGCTTCAGCATATGAGCGGATGCCTCCCGCCGCCTTGATCTGTATTTCGGGAAGCAGATTCGATCGCATCAGGCGTACGTCTTCCACCGTGGCTCCGGAGGGCCCGTACCCGGTGGAGGTCTTCATGAAATCCGGTTTAACACGGTTGGCGACCTTGCAGACACGCACCTTTTCGTCATCCGTCAGGTAAGCGGCCTCGATTATGAATTTCGTCCGGACGCCGATCGTTCGCGCCTTCGCAATCAGGTATTCCATTTCCTGTTCGATCGCTTTATCTTCTGCCGATTTCAGCGCGGCTATATTGATGACGAAATCCATTTCGTCGGCTCCCCGCGCGGCGCTCGCTCGCATTTCAGCTTCTTTGGTTTCCGTGAACGTGACGCCGAAAGGAAATGCAATGACGGTTGCGATTTTCACTCGCGAATCTTTCAGAATCTCGCGTGCCATCGGAACATACGACGGAAAAATACACACGGCGGCCATTCCGTATTCGATGGCCTCTGTACAAAGGCGGCGAATATCGGTGGTCGTCCCGATAGGACGCAGGAGAGTGTGATCGATATACCGGCCGAAATCAGATTTCATCTAACACACGGATATCGGGCAGATTGCGATAGTGTTGCGCATAGTCCAATCCGAACCCCACGACGAACTTGTTCGGTATCTTGAAGCCGACGTAATCGAGCGGGCGGCTGTATTTTGAATTGCCCGGCTTTTCCAAAAGGGCAGCGACACGAAGCGACCGCGCTCCCCGGCCCGAAAGGATGTTGTAAACGTGGAACAGTGTAAGCCCGGTGTCTACGATATCTTCAACAATAATGACGTCTTTGCCGTCAACCGGAATCCCCAGATCCTTCTCGATGTGGACCGTACCCGATGTTGTGGTCGCATCGCCATAACTGGATACGGACATAAAATCAACTTCGACAGGGACTTCCAGCGAAATCGCGCGAATCAGATCCGCCAGGAAAACGAAGCTTCCTCTCAAAATTCCCACCAGCATCACAGGAGTTCTCGAATAGTCGTGGGAAATTTGACGCCCCAACTCCGCGATCCGGCGCCGTATTTCGTGTTCGGTGATCAGAATCGTGCCCAGGGCCGTCTTCATCGCGGCAGTTAGTTTATGGTATAAACGCCGCAGATACCAGTGAGGGTAGAGCACATGGCTAGAGCCGCAGCCGTTGTATCGGCGTTTATTTTATTCACTTTTTCTGGTTTCGGGCAGGTCCCACAGCAGAGAAACCGAGGAGCGGACCTGACGATTCGTGGAAAAGTGATCGTCGGCAACAGCCGTGACGTCGATCAACGCGTGGAAGTGCGGCTCGAAAGAGCGACCATGCAGCTGATTCAGACCGCATATACCGACAGCGCCGGTAGCTTTGAATTTCGCAGTCTCGCTCCCGGTTCCTATTACGTCACGGTCTCGGTGGATGGCTATGAACCCGTGCGGCAGCAGGTTGAGGTATTCAATAATTTCGGGACCGCCAACGTCACCATCTTTGTGAATAAAGCCACCGGCGACTCGCGTTCCCGCTTATCGGGACTGGACGCCGAAGATCCCGATGTGATCGACATCAGCCAGATGAAGGAAAATCTTCCCAAAAAAGCCGTCCAGGATTATGAAAAGGCGATGGACGAGAAGAAGAAAGGGAGGATGGAAAGCGCCGTCAAACTCCTGGAGGATGCCATCCATGTTGCTCCCAAGTTCTACAATGCCCATAGCAATCTGGGCATGCTCTACCAGACCCTCAAGCGATACCCGGAGGCCGAAACGGAGTACAAGCGCAGCCGTGAATTGAATACGAAAAGCGAAAAACCATTGGTCAATCTCGGCAGCCTCTATATTGAAGAAGCGGAATTGCAAAAGGAGAACGCCGAGTTAACCGGTCAGATCCTCGATCAGGCCCTGGATGCCCTGGAAGCTGCGGTAAAGCTCAATCCACGCTCCGCGCCGGCATATTTCCTGCTTGGCTCCGCAAACTTCAAGTCCTCTTTCCTGGAAGAGGCCGAGGCCGCTTACAAGAAAGCTCACGATCTTGATCCGAATCTCACCCGCATCCATTTGTTGCTTGCCAATATCTATGTCAGGCAGAGCAAGTGGCAAGCAGTCATCGAGCACGTTGATTCATATCTGAAGGAGAACCCTAAAGCTCCGGACCGCGCTGCTGTCGAAGATATGCGGGCCAAGATCCTTAAGGATCATGCGCAATAGACATATTCCCCTCCTCGCAGAGGAGGGGTGGCGCGGCAGTCGCAAGACTGACGCGCCGGGGTGGTCAGTCCGGCTGAAACGCTTCGCCGGTCTGACCACCCCGTCTGCTCGGACTTCGTCCTCGCATCCACCCCTCCTCTGCGAGGAGGGGAATTGAATACCAAAGAGCTTCGGCAGTCGGCGCGGCTCATTTGGGAGGCCGCGCTGAATGCCGCCAATCCTGGGACGTGTGTCCGGAAGTCTCTTCAATCACGCAACAAGGTGCTTATTGCCGGCGGCAAACCCATCGAGATTGGCGGCCGTCTGATGGTTATCGGTGCCGGAAAGGCGAGCGCCAGGATGGCGCAAGTCGTCGAGGAAATCTTAGGCAGCCACATTACCGGCGGTCTCATCGTCACGAAATATGGCCACGCGCTCCCGCTTCAACGGTTGCGGCTCGTTGAAGCTGCGCATCCCATTCCGGACAGTGCCGGCGTTCGCGCTGTTTCTGATACCCGGGAGTTGCTGCGAGGATTACACAAGGATGACATTGTTCTTGTCCTGATCTCCGGCGGAGGCTCGGCTTTGTGGCCGGCTCCGGCAGCAGGAATCACATTGGAAGAAAAACAGGAAGTTACGTCCCTCCTGTTGCGCGCCGGCGCGACGATTCAAGAACTGAATGCGGTTCGAAAACATCTATCCGATATTAAGGGAGGACAGCTCGCCAGGTGGGCGTCTCCGGCGCGTGTGATTTCGTTAATAATGTCCGATGTTATAGGAGATCCGATCGACTTTATTGCCTCCGGACCTACTGCCCCCGACACCACATCGTTCTCGCACGCTCTCGCCATCATTCAGAAATATGGAGTCCACGTTCCCGAGGCTGTCAAAGAGAGATTTCAACAGGGCGCGCGGGGGGACATTCCCGAAACTCCCAAACCCGGAGACGCGGTTTTCAAGGATGTCGATAACTACGTGATAGCGAACAACCGATTGCTCGTCGATGCAGCCGCCGGGAAAGCACGCGAGCTTCATTTCAATACGCTGCTTCTCGGAACCGAAGTGGAGGGCGAAGCTAAGGATATCGGCCGCTTCTTCGCTGCAATTGCACGGGAGACGGCCGGCACCGGAAATCCGGTCCAGCCGCCGGCTTGCATTCTGGCTGCCGGTGAGACCACAGTGACTGTCCGCGGCCAAGGAACCGGCGGAAGAAACCAGGAAATGACACTCGCCTGGGCCATTTCGATTGCATCCCGGCCATTTGCCTCACATAGCTGTTTTGCAAGTGTCGCGACCGACGGCACCGACGGTCCGACAAGCGCGGCCGGCGGGCTGGTTGATCCGTTCACCTGCTCTCGAGCCGTGGAACTGGGCCTGATACCTCAGAAATTTCTTAGCTCGAACGATTCTTCGAATTTTCTGAAAGCCACAGGGGACCTCATTATCACCGGTCCGACGCACACCAATCTGATGGACCTGCAGATTTTGCTGGTTGGATGAGAGCTATATTCCCCTCCTCGCAGAGGAGGGGAGGCGCGACAGCCGCAGGCTGACGCGCCGGGCGCGAAGCGCGAGCCCGATAGGGCGAAGCCTCAAGTGTGGTCAGTTCGGCCGAAATTTTCCCGGTCTGACCACCCCGTCTGCGCCGTCGCTGCGCTCGGCGCATCCACCCCTCCTCTGCGAGGAGGGAAATGTTTTTATTGTCCCCGGTTCGGGTTTCGGACGTTCGTCAGGAGTTGTCGCATGCGGTTGTCCGCGATGACTTGAAAGATTCGCAGCTTCGCTTGTTGGCGGGCGTCCAGGAGAGGATCAACATTGCCCAAGAACTTCTCCTGGTTGGACTGGAAGTCCGAGTCGGCAGCATCGAAGTCGCGGATTGCGCGTTTGAGCTCATCTTCAGAGGCGCCGTCTTGAACCGCTCGGCGGAGCTGATTGAGAGCGCGGGTTCGGCGCTGGCTGATTTCGAATCGATCCTGTACGAATTGTTGGAGGAAGGGCAGGATCTTGGCGAATGTTTCCGTGCTGACCTCGGTCTGTTGCTGAAATTGACTGATATAAAACCCCAATACTGCATCCTGCAGCACGCGAGCGGGCCGCTGCTGACCCTTTTGTTGCGGAAACGCGATCGCCGTGGCGATTTCCAGCGCGACAAAGGCTGCGACAAGCTTCTTCATTACTGCTGCCGCGATCCCTTCTGCGAGGTTTCCAACATCTGACGGAGCTGTTGTTGTTCGTCATCTCCAAGCTGCATCAACTCGTCAAAAAGGCCCCTTTCGGGTCCGGCTTCGATTGTGGTTTCGGAGACCGGTTCGATAACCGGTGTTTCGGACGAATTCGACTGGCGTACGGCTTTGCTGCCATTCCACACCACGGTCAGAACCGTGAGTCCCGCGACAAATAGGAACGACAGAGCCCATGCCATGGCGGGCCTGATCGCCCACCCCGTCCATCGCCGCACCGCGGTCTCCCGCTGAATGGATCGCGAGAGCAATCGATCGCGAACCGAAGAACGGAACTGCTCCCACTCCGGCTCAGGAATGTCGTTATTCAACGAGCTGACCTGGGCATGAAGCGACTCCACTGCTTTCCATGTCGCGCGACAGCGCGCGCACGATTCCAGATGAGAGTGGTGCCTGGCGGCCGGATGGCCAATGCCCTCTATTAAGTTGACGAAATCCTTTGCCTTCAAATGCCCGAACATAATGCCTATACAGTTGGATCTTTTATCAATTTGCGAAGTTTTTCCAACGCAAAAAACACGCTGGCTTTTATCGTCGAAATGGACCGGCCTGAAATTCTCGCGATTTCTTCGTAACTCAAATCTTCGTTAATCCTGAGTTCAAGAATAGCCTTTTGTTTCGGCGGAAGCTGTTTGACCAGCTTGCGGAAACGTTGCCGCTGTTCCTGATGTTCCATTTCGGCCTGAACTGACGATCTGATGCTGCCGGTGTACTCGGTCACTTCGACGAATTCCTGGGAATGCTTCTTGACGTGATTGAGACAGTGGTTGATCGCAATCCGGTAAAGCCACGTTTTCAAGCTTGATTCACGGCGGAACGTCGGCAGATGCTCGAACGCCTTGACGAAGACGTCCTGCGCCAGATCCATTGCGTCCTCACGATTCTCGACGAAACGGTAGCAGACCCGGTAAATCTGCCGCTCGTACCGGATCATGATTTCATCGAAAGCCTTTGTCTCTCCGGCAAAATAGCGTTCGACGAGATCGATGTCTGGATCCTGACTACGGGCGGCCATCGGCATTGAAGCAGCCAGCGTACGTTCCATGTGCAATGTCCTTCGCTCGATCCACTCCTTTCCCCGCTAATGTATTGGACATCGTTGGCCCACCTGGGTTTAAAGAATTGTATATTAAGGACTATGGCGGTTTTTGACTCAGGCAAGTGGAGCGTTCTCAACCGCCTGAAGGTCCACCTGCTTCGCTATCGAACCCGGATTGCCGCCGGTTTTATCTGCGTTTTGCTGACAAACCTCTTTCTTCTTGCGGCCCCGCGCGTTACCGGCTACGCGGTCGATAGCCTGAAAGCGTCGATCACTCGTGAAAAACTCGTTTATTACGCCCTCGCCGTCATCGGACTGGCCGTGTGCGAAGGCATATTCCGCTTTTCAATGCGGCGGCTCATCATCGGCGTTTCGCGCGATATCGAATACGAACTGCGCAACGATCTGTTTCAGCACCTGGAGAGGCTGCCGCCTTCGTTTTACCAGACGAACAAAACGGGCGATCTGATGTCGCGGGCCACGAACGATCTCAGCAATGTCCGAATGCTGCTGGGACCGGGAATCATGTACACCGCCAACACGATCGTCGTGACCGCGTTTGCCGTTGTATTGATGCTAAGAATCGATTGGCGTCTGACTCTGCTGGCCCTTTTACCGCTGCCGGCCGTGTCCGCAAGCGTCCGGCACTTTGGAAGGAGAATTCACGACCTGACGGAACAGTCGCAGGCCAGGCTCGCGGACTTGAGCGCGCGGGTTCAGGAAAGCATGGCCGGCATCCGAGTGGTCAAGGCATTCGTTCAGGAAGAATACGAAATTCGTGATTTCGATCGCATGAATCAGTCTCTGGTCGCCAAGAATCGCGAGTTGATCCGCTCCCAGAGTGTCTTCTATCCGACCATGGAATTAATGATCGGCATCGCCGTGGTTGTCGTCATCTGGTTCGGCGGCCGCCAGGTCATTCAGGGAGCGATTTCGCTCGGGGATTTCGTTGCGTTTACGGTTTATCTCGGGAGATTGACCTGGCCAATGATCGCCTTAGGGTGGGTCGTGAACCTTTTGGAACGGGGCCGCGCGTCGATGGAGCGGTTGAACTATATATTCGATACGGTTCCCGAGGTCAGGGATGATTCCCACGTCCTGCCGGGATTCGAGGTTGAAGGGTCGATTGAATTTCGAAATTTGACTTTTGCTTATAACGCGACGCCGGTACTGACGAATATCTCATTGGTTATACCCAAAGGCAAGACAGTCGCGATTGTTGGAGCGACGGGTTCGGGAAAGTCCACGCTCGTGCAACTCATTCCGAGACTCTACAATGCTCCGCCGAACTCCTTGTTTGTCGATGGTGTTCCGATCGAACGAATTCCCCTTGATAGGTTACGCCGCGCGATCGGTTTCATTCCGCAGGACACGTTTCTGTTCGGTGAGACCATTCGCGAAAATATAGCCTTTGGAGTCGAAAGCGCTCAGGACCCGGATGTCCAGCGGGCCGCCGAAATTTCCCATATCGACGAGGATGTGCAGGCGTTCCCGAACAAATATCAAACCGTTGTCGGAGAGCGCGGTATTACTTTGTCCGGCGGGCAGAAGCAGCGGACGGCAATATCGCGCGCGGTAATCCGGGATCCGAGAATCCTGATTCTCGACGATGCATTATCGAGCGTCGATACGTTCACGGAAGAACAGATCCTTCACGAGCTGAAGCAGGTAATGCGGAACCGTACATCGATTCTGATCAGCCACCGCGTCTCGACCGTCAAGGAGGCGGACGAAATCATCGTTCTCGATAGAGGTGAAATCGTGGAACGCGGAACCCACGCGGAATTGTTGGCGAGCGACGGCTATTACGCGGCACTCCACCGGCGCCAGCTGTTGGAAGAAGAACTGGCGGTGAGCGAGTAAGAACGCCATGCAGGAAGAAGAAGTCTTAGGAAAAGCGTACGACTCCAGGCTGATGCGGCGGCTCATCACGTACCTGCGTCCGTACAAGATGTACGTGGGGCTGGCGCTCGCGCTGATTCTATTGGAATCGTCTTTAGAGGTCGCATTCCCGTGGCTGACGAAGATTGCCATCGACCGCTATATAGCGGCCGCAAATATCGCCGGTCTTGCGACGATTGCGCTTGCTTACGTCATACTGCTTCTCATCCGTTTTGTCTGCGCTTCCGCAGAGACGTACGTGCTGCAGAATACCGGGCAAAAGATCATGTACGACATGCGAATGCAGGTCTTCCGGCATCTTCACACGTTGGCGCCAGCGTTCTACGATAAGAACCCTGTGGGACGCCTGATCACACGGGTGATCACCGATGTCGATGTGTTGAACGAGCTGTTTTCCGCAGGCATCGTTTCGATATTCGGCGACATCTTTACTCTGTTCGGCATCATGGTGGCCATCCTGGTCCTCAATTGGGAGCTGGGATTGGTCACATTGTCGGTCGTTCCCATGATTTTTGTGACCACCGCCGTCTTTCGCCGGAAGGCGCGAGATTCCTATCGGCGGGTACGCATCGCCATCGCGAAGATCAACGCGTTTCTCCAGGAACACATCACAGGAATGTCTGTCGTGCAGCTCTACAACCGGGAGCGAAAGGGCGCAAGGAAGTTCGACGAGATCAACAACGAACATCTTGTCGCAAACCTGGATGGCATTTTGGCCTATGCCTGGTTTTATCCGGCGATCGAACTCCTCAGTTCAGTGGCAATCGCTCTGATCATCTGGTATGGGGGCGGGAAAGTTATTCAGGGCGCGCTCACGCTTGGCGCGCTCGTGGCTTTCACCCAATATTCGAACCGGTTTTTCCAGCCGATCGCCGATATGAGCGAGAAATACAACATCCTCCAGTCGGCGATGGCAAGTTCCGAGCGATTATTCAAATTAATCGATACTCCAGCGACCATTATCAATTCGCCCAATGCAGTGAAACCCGCGCGGCCACCGCAAGGAGAAATCGAGTTCCGGAACGTCTGGTTCGCTTACGCGGACGAAGATTGGGTACTGAAGGATGTCTCGTTTCATGTTCGTGCGGGCGAGTCGGTTGCGATTGTCGGCCATACAGGTGCGGGAAAGACCACCACGACCAGTCTCCTGACGCGCTTTTACGAAATTCAGAAAGGCGAGATTCTCCTCGACGGAGTGAATATCGCGCAACTCGATCTCGCCTACCTTCGCTCGTCGTTTGCCGTCGTCTTGCAGGACGTATTTCTGTTCTCCGGAACGATAGAGTCGAATATCCGCCTGGGTTCTCCGATCCCACACGAACGTATTGCTGCGGCTGCGGAAGACGTCAATCTTGAACCCTTTCTCCGGACACTGCCTTCGGGTTTCGAACATCCAGTGAATGAACGCGGAACGACGCTGTCGGTCGGCCAGCGGCAGTTACTCGCGTTTGCGCGAGCTCTTGCCCACGATCCTCAAATTCTGATCCTGGACGAAGCCACGTCGAGCGTCGATACGGAAACCGAACTTCAGATCCGGCAGGCGATCGAGCGTCTGATGCAGAATCGTACGTCGATCATCATCGCTCATCGTCTTTCCACGATTCAGCGTTGCGACAAAATTATTGTCATGCACAAGGGACGGGTGCGGGAGATCGGTACACATCAGCAGTTGCTTGCGCATCGGGGCATTTATTACAAGCTCTACCAGTTGCAATACAAGGACCAGGAAGTCGCCGTACCAGGAGATTGATGAGTGGTTGGCATTGAAAATCAAGTGGCCGTGGTTACAGGCGCAGGACGCGGCATTGGGCGCGCAATTGCTATTGAGCTCGGAAGACTTGGGGCTAGAGTTGCGCTCACAGCGCGAAGCCGAACCGAACTGGAGGAGACCGCGGGCCTCATCGGCTCCTCCGCCAGCGTCATTCCTGCGGATGTGCGGCGGAAAGAAGATCTCGCCAGGCTGTTCGAACAGGTGAGCGTAACGCTTGGACCTGTCGACATTCTGGTGAATGCCGCCGGCGTAGGGATCTTCGGACCGGTGGTCGACTTCAAGGATGAAGACTTCGAGACTCTCATCGAAACCAATCTGCGTTCGATCTTTTTTGCCTCGCGTTTTGTGCTTCCTTCTATGATCGAGCGGAAAACCGGGCACCTCATCAACATTGCTTCCATAGCCGGTAAGGTCGGCTCGGCCACGCGGGCTGTTTACTGCGCTTCGAAGTTCGGTGTGGTCGGGTTTACCGAATCTCTGGCGGAGGAGGTTCGCGGGTACGGAATACGCGTATCGGTTATCTGTCCGGGTTCAACGGACACGCGGTTCTCGCCGAGTGAATCCTCCGGCAAGACGCGCGAGAGAATGTTACGGCCCGAAGATATCGCTCACACCGTCCGCGCAATCGTGACTCAGGAAGCCAACAGCTTCATCAGCGAAATCATCCTGCGCCCCACGCGAAAGCCGTAAGGCGAGGGAATTCGGGGACAGACACCGAATTCTGGTAGTTCAGAATTCGGTGTCTGTCCCCGAATTGCATCGCCGGGGTATAATCCTGCCAACAATTCGGGACCAAAAAAATTGGTGGAGGATGCAACATGCTTTCAGAAAGAAAGTTGTTCGTGCACGCATTGGCGGCTGTTCTTTTCGTGATTTGTTTTGCGGTTGAGACAATTCACGCTCAGGTGACCGCGTCTGTTTCCGGCAGAGTGGAAGATTCGACGGGCGCTGCCGTGCCCGGCGCGAACGTGACGGTTACCAGTGCGGAAACGGGAGCGACGCGCACACTGCGCAGCGACGAAACGGGCAGTTACCGGGTTCTGTCGCTTGCTGTCGGCAGGTATGAGGTCAAAGCCGAGGCGGCGGGCTTCAAATCGGCGCTTCAGACCGGAATCAATCTGAATGTTGGAGAGGCGGCAGTAGTGAACCTGAGGCTCGAAGTGGGAGCCATTCAGGACGAGGTCACTGTGACCGGAGAAGCGCCGCTGGTCAATACCACCACGGCGTCGGTTTCGGGGCTGGTTGGGGAAAGAGAAGTCAAAGACCTGCCGCTCAACGGCCGCAGTTTCGACAACCTGATTACGCTCAATCCAGGGGCCGTCCTCTATAACTTCAAGGCCGGAGCGTCGGTGGGCTCCGGCGAAGGTGCCTATTTCACTGTAGCCGGGCGGCGGCCGTCCGACAATCTTTTCCTGCTGAATGGGATTGAATACACCGGCAGCAGCAACATCGGTATCACGCCCGGAGGAGTCAGCGGCCAACTGCTGGGCATTGACGCCGTGCGGGAGTTCAATGTTCTCGGAGATACCTATTCGGCCGAATACGGCAAGCGGGCCGGCGGGCAAGTCAGCGTGGTCACGCAGTCCGGCTCCAATCAACTGCACGGTGCA
>Ga0134071_10000122_pt1 | contig 21676 bp, 16 predicted proteins | sample 15_taG_27_FD_94466 | JGI IMG/M metagenome (GOLD analysis project Ga0134071, IMG submission 94466) | Grasslands soil microbial communities from the Angelo Coastal Reserve, California, USA - 15_D_Rain_40cm_5_09082015 | ecosystem: Environmental > Terrestrial > Soil > Grasslands ...
ATCGGACAAGAGACTGGGACGCAAGCTCTGGTGCGGTAAGTGTCGAGTAGTAATGGACCGGGACATGGTTGCGGCTGTTAACCTGGCTCGGCGGGGACGGGTGAGGTTCGCACGTTCCCGGCCTCCCATAACCATCGAGGCGCAAGGCAGGGCAGTTGAAGCAATGAAGGGGAACCCGACGCCTACGGTAATCCCCCGAGTCGATGCCCCGAAGTTAACTCATCCGACGAAGAGTTAACAGAACCCCCGCTTCCGTCCCGACTCTTACCTCTTGAACCGTCATATTGGGCATGCCAGAAGCTCTGGGTTTGAGGGAATATCTGGGGCAGAGGAGCCCGAATCTATTCAGATCGGCACAATCGAAACGATCTCTCTTGGGCGATGCGCCCGTTATTGAGCACTTAAACAAATTCCTAGGAGAACCACCATCTCCATCCTGGACACGGTGTCTGTCGATGAGAAAATGTCGCAACAAGACATTCAATCGACAATGCGGAGAGGCATCTCAGCGCGTTCAGTAGTGCTCGTGATACTGCTCGTCGGACTCGGCGCGGGAGCAGTGGGCTACGGACTCAACAACGCCTTTGCAACCACCAACCCATCACAGCAAACCACAACCACCACCAATGGCCAGTGGTCCGGTTTGAGGGGGGCCGGACCGACTGGCTGGGACCGCGATGGCGGTTCCTCGCTAAGCTTCAGAGCCTTCAGCACAGTCGCCAACGTTACCGCAATGGGATTCGCAACTAGTGACAGCACACACTTCACAATCACTATTGCATATCACGGAACCGGCAGCGCGCCAGCAATCACGGTCGTCGGTCTCGCTCCTGGACTGAGTGGCAGCACCACAGTCGCGTTAGGATGGAGCAACCCAACAACTGTAACCCTAACGCTCACAGGCACAGGCTCGCTCACCACCACAATGCGGGCGCAAGCAATGATCGTACCTCTCACCAGCTAAGATGATGGTCGATGCCCAACCCAAACTCCCCCTTTTCTAGAAATATCCCGAACAAGTCCCAGTCCTTCCAAGCCCGACTGGATATGACGCTGCGATTCCTGTCGCTGGGAGACGAGTGTCTCTCGCGTGGACTCGTTACCGTAGCGATGGGCCTGTTCCTGCTTGGGCTACTATTCGTCCGTCTCCAGTTCTCATAAGCCTCACAATCTTCTACGAAACAGTGAATCGGGGCATCACTAGATCCGTGAATCGACGCATCAAGCTCAATCCCTCTTTGTCAGGGAAGTAGAGGATGAAATATGATACACCGAGCTCTTGGAAACCTTTCATCTTCTCCGCTACCTCAGTCACCGTCCCGATGAGGGGTCGGGTGGATCGCATTCGTTCGACAAACATTTCCAAAGATTCCTCCGGCTTCCGGTACTGACCATAGTGTTTGTTGAAGGATTCACGAAACTCGCCCTCCGTCCCGCCAACTACGCACGGGCCATAGTAGGATCTCTCGATCGTGTTCAGCTTCCTACCAGCATTCTCACAGAACGTCCGCAGAACCTCCACCTTGCGCGCATACTCGTCAACACTCAACCCGACAGCATTCCATCCATCGGCAAGCTCTGCGACAATCCGCAACAACATTTTCTCGCCGCTTCCGCCAACCCAGATCTTGCGCGACACTGGTCTAGGGTAGCTCCAGGCTCGATCGATCTTGAAGTTCTTTCCCTCAAACGTCGCGTGGTCTTGGGTCCACATCGCGCGTATGATCTGGACAGCCTCCCGCAGCTGCTGCATACGAACTCCTATCGGTGGAAACGGTATGCCGTACGCCTTGTACTCGGGCTCGTGCCAGCCCGCGCCAAGGGTCAACATTAACCTCCCGCCGCTAACGTGGTCGAGTGTTGCGCCCATCTTCGCCAACAAGGATGGATAGCGGAATCCGACGGCACTGACAAGTGTTCCAAGTGTTATCTTCTTCGTAGTTTGGGCCAGAGCTCCGAGGGTCACCCACGGGTCCACGCACGGCTGCCGATACGTCTCTTCGTTTCTTCCCATAAGATGGTCGCAGATGAAGAGACCGTCAAACCCTGACTTCTCAGCCTCTAAAGCCACCTTCCGGATCCCGTTGTAGCTTATCCCTAGATGGTTCTCGATCTGAACACCGAACTTCAAGGACGTTTCTCAAATTCCACGAGTGCTTCCTCTTGGTATTTATTGGCGTAATCCCCGGAGCCTTCGATAGTACAAGCCGAGCAACGCAACTGCGACGCTGATAAGGAGCACCGGCCCTACGAAGGGCAACATGATAACCGAGACAGCGAGCGAAATCCATGGAAACAACTTTGCACGGCCTCCCTTGAGCAGTTTGATCCCCGACGCGGAACCGATCATGTAGACGAGAATTGCCGCGCCACTCGGAATCAAGAGAGCCGTCTGCAAATCGATGCTCAGAAAATACGACACGGCCAGAGTGATCATTCCCAAACCAGTCAATAACGCGAGCGAAAGATGAGGAACACCGGTCGTGCTGTTGATTCGAGCTATCGTTCGTGGAAGGCCTCCCTCCTTCGCGACAGAATAGATGACACGGGACATCCCAGTCGTGTAGGCGTTTACTGTTCCGAAGATGATGAAAACCGCAAGAACCCCAGTGCTAACAGCACCGTAAACGCCCAGAGCGTTCGAGAGAATCGCGGCGAATGGAGCGACACTGCCTCCAGCTTTGTAGGCCTGAGTTCCAACTGTCGCAAAGGCGACGGAGAAATACAAAGCGCTGATCACGATGACACTGAAGACAATGCTTCGATGGAAGTCTCGTTCTGGATTCTTGAACTCCTCCGCCACATTGGACACATTCTCATAACCAAGGTAGGACCAGAAGATGAGAGCGGCGGCCGTGCCTATTGGGAGAACTCCGTTCGGGAAGAATGGAGTGAAATTCTCGAGTCGAACAAGTGGAGCAGACGCGATCACCGCAGTGAGCAGTAATCCAACGATCGCGACTATGACTGCGAGCTGAACTTTTCCGCTAATTACAATGCCTCGATAATTGATCAGGAAGGTTCCAAGAATTATCAGCGCCGCAACAACGTAGATCATCTCCTTGCTCAACGGAATCGCGTACGAAAGATAGGAAGCAGCGATGACGGTTACAACTGGGGCACCTGTCACATACCAGACGATGAAGAGCCAGCCCACCGGGTCCGCCCAACGTTGTCCGAAGCTCTCGCGTGCGAACGAGTAGACTCCTCCCGACTCTGGCTTTCGGGCTGACAGGCCCGCGAAAGTGTACGCGAGTGGGTAGCTAGCCAACGATAGTAGGAGCCATGCGATCAGCGAGGCTGGTCCAGCAATCTGGGCTGCCAGTCCTGGCAGGACTAGGACCCCCGAGCCGAGGACCGAGCTCATGTACAATGCGACAGCATAACGCATTGTCACTGCTTTGCGTAGACCCGGGGTACCTTGTGGCACAGCCGATCAAGCAGAGTCCGGATTCGAATCCGGGTTGGATAAAGGCTGGTTCACCAGAGAAATGCGAGGTATCCACTTTGGCGATGGCTTACTTGTGACGAACTGAATGCTTTGGTAACTTGGCGCTCTCGCCCGACTCAATCTTCAGTCTTGTCTGGTGAAACGGCGATTGCTTTGCGTCGAGTACGGTCTGGATGAATTCCTTGTAGCCGGTTGTCATCTCATCATACACCTCCGCCACCTCTCTCATGTCAGGGATGAGCGCCTTGAGCTCCTTCGAGAGTTTTGTATCCGTGTTGCGGATACGGAACAGGTTTCGGATCTTGACGACGGCTGATTCTAGCTTGTCGGTCCAATCTTTTTCCAAAAGTATTCTGGTGAACAGTTCTCCAAAGTCAAATTCTTCTGCCGCTGGTTCGGGCTGGCGCTCAAACATTTCCCGCGCCTTCTTGCGCGCCTGATCAGAGAATCGGTCCTCAAAAGACGCATCATCCTCCGAACTCACAGCAAGGCACTACGCTTTGCTCAAGGTTCGGGCGTCAATCGTAAGTCTCGTGTTACCCTTATCCGCACTCGGCGACTGTCTTCTGCTCGAATCTGCTCCTTGAACCATTTCCGCGGGAGGCAACGTGAGAGGGATCAAGAATCTATTTGAGCCGGAGGGTAGCCATCTATGACAGGAATGCACGTCCATCAACCGATTTCAGTAACAGCGCAGACTCCTCTCGGACAGGCGATGCAGTCGGCGTCAACAATGGGTTTGCTACTCCTAGTACCGCCTCAGCCGCAGGAGACTTGCCCGTTATGCGGTCACGTGCAGTCCGCTGGTTGGAGGTTCTGCAGCAATTGCGGCACGAGACTCAGATGCCCATCATGCAGCACTCAAAGTCTTGGAAAGAACTATTGCCACAACTGTGGCACGCGTCTAAGGTCTTAGAATACTAGTACTCAATCTAAGCTAGTTTTTCGGGATCCGTCCTAGGATTGTTTTTTGCGCATTTGCAGAAGCCTTGTTCTTCGCCGATCTTCTGCTCCTCCTTCGCCAATTGGTCGCTACGGATGTAGCGTTGACAATCCGGGCAGAAATGTTTCCTGATCTCCGCGAGACGCTTCCTGTTCTCTTCCAGATCCAGTAAGCGTGCCTTGCCTGGGCGTTCGTTTTCTTCGACTTTTCGGAGACGCCTGCGTTCCGCTAGCGTGAAGCTTAGCTGGGCGCGTTCCCAAGGAGGCACTCGTTTCTTCTCAGACATTTCTCCCTATTTCTTCGAGTTCCTCTATCATAATCTTTCCACTTTGAACGTGTTTTAAGCCTAAAACAAGCCCGGATCCGGAATCCAAGCCCGCAATTTCTAGAACATGATTTTTCCACGCTTATCCCTAGGGAATCTACGGGGATCGAAAAAGCCGAGACAAGCCGATAACACACCGGTCTCAAAGAAACAAGCTCGTAGTCCAGCCCAGACAGAAAAGGGTCAGAGAAAAAAATGGACCCTTTGAGGGCACCTCGCGTGGCATGAGCGGTCTCCGCGGACCCGGGCGAAAGTAATTCCCGAGACGAGGCCAACGCGCGTATTACGTCCACAAGAACGCAGGCCACAAGCAAGAGAGACATTTGCCTTTCGATCTGCTCACGCAAGCCAGATTATCGATGAGAGCGAATAATCACAAGTTCCCTGTTCAAATCCGTTGAATTATCATCTGATCCGAGACCATTTTCAAGACTATGAGGTTGAAGATGCCTTTGAAGATGCATAGGCTGCTATCGCTCCTCGCCTTCGTCCTCGCCCTGATAGGCGGCGTACTAGTTGTCGTATCCGCCCTCGGCGGGCTGGCCCGTCTAAGTATTGGCTCTCTCGCGATCAATGGCCTAGTCTTCCTTTTCGGCCTCGGCGCTATTCTAGGAGGCTGGATGATCTACACAGGCATCCGGAAGCTCGGCGGCATTATGACATTGATCGCTGGAATCATCCTGTTCGTATTGATGGGAGGCGCAGGCACCTCAGTGCTTCTCGTCCTGGCAGCTGGGGTCCTAGGACTCCTCGCTGCAGAGCTGAAGCCCTGGTGGGCCTTCTGGCGGTAATCCCACCAGTATTAGAACGATTCCTACAACCCTTCATTGTGCCAGATTAGCCAGTCGTGTTTCCGGGCTGGCCTGCTTTTGCAGCTTGTGCGGCGATAAGCCGTTGTCTTGTAGCCTCTATCGTCGAGGTCGAGTAGAATACTACGAGTATGGTGAATAGTCCGACTCCTGTAAGGAACTGATATCGAAGTAGAGGCGTCGAAGTGGTGAAGGTGAACCCGTTGGTCAGGGCGATCATGATGGTTGCGACCAGCCAAAGGAGAGTTGTTATTGTGAGCGTGACTTGCAGCTTCATTCTCTCTAGCGACTTTGATACTGGCAAGATTCCTGATAGGCCGAGCAGGATGCCTGTGACGCTGATCAGTAGACCGGTGATGTAGGTGATTGCATAGTTGGTGATGTCTTGGAGGGTGATGGTATAGGCGATGGTTCCGAACATCGCTAGCGATGCGAGTACAAGCAGGAACATGGCAGTGTTATGCCAGGAACTCTTCGGATTTCCAACCGTCACGCTGACATTGTCCCTCCGATGTGTTCCCTCTTAGGTAGAGTTATTGGGCTTTTGCTAGCCTCCCCCATCGTCCCCAACCCAATAGTTTCATTATCGAGTTCACCGCTCTCTCCTGGATTAGACCTGGCCCCAGGCTAACCCTGCTTAGGCTGTAGGGCTTGAAGCACGCAGGCTGGATTCTCGACCTCTACCACAAAGCCGGCCAGATGGTCATATGGCTAAAGAAAACAGATGGTAGTTGCGTAAGACTCACCGACCCCTGGAAGCCAAAGATCCACATAGGTGGAAGTTTTCGAGATCTCTTAGATCTCGCTTGTCGTCCCGGTCTTGAAAACGCTATTTTCGTCGAGAGGTACGAGAAGGCTGGCGACCGCGAAAGATCGAGGGTACTAGAGGTAGAAGTTGATGGAGACCAGGAAGCAGTAGGACTAGCCAGGAAGCTCGAACAGTTCGGGCGTTATTCCAAGTTCCGCTTCTACGATATCGACGTCCCCTCGCCGCAGATGTACCTTTATCGCAAGAGCCTCTTCCCGCTAGCGTTTGTTGAAGCAGAAGAAACCAGTCGAGGAGTTAGCTGGACTCTCAAAGACTCAAGAGAATCCATTGATTATCAACTACCACCGCTCAAAGAAATCAGTTTTGAGATCAAGACAGAGAAGATAAGGAAAATTCGGAGCTTCGACGATAAACTAGCCTCGTTCCACTTTAGCCGCGACGAAAAAGAGATACTCGCCCTAAACTCGGGCAATGAAATAGACAAGATCCTCGGACTGGTAGAGGCCTTCAGGCTAGAAGACCCTGACGTGATCATGACCCATGGTGGCGATTCTTTCATCTTCCCATATCTTGCTCGAAGAGCACAAGAGCTTGGAATTCTAGACAAGCTGATCCTCGGCCGAGACATCTCACCCCTTAGAGTCTATGAGGTTCAGGGCCACAGCTACTTCTCCTACGGCAAGATACTGTATCGTGAGACAGCCGCCCGGCTTTTAGGCAGGTTGCACGTGGACCAGAACAACGCCTACGTGAGTGCCGACTGCGGGCTTGAAGGCCTGTTCGAAGTCTCAAGGACATGTATCATGCCGATCCAGAGAGCCAGCCGTGCTACTATCGGCACTAACATGACAAGCCTCCAGCTATACCACGCGGTCAAACGAGACGTCCTCATTCCATGGAACAAGAATCAGCCTGAAGAACTGAAGAACAGCGGAGAGCTAGTTATGGCCGACCGTGGCGGATTCATCTACCAGCCCCAGATCGGCATCCATGATCATGTTGGAGAGCTGGACTTTGCCGGTCTCTATCCGACACTCATGACACAGAAGAACCTCAGCGGCGAGACCGTCAACTGTACCTGTTGTCCGGATTCCGCGAACCGTGTTCCAGAGCTCCGCTTCAACATCTGCGAGCAATCGGCAGGCATCGTTCCTCTCTCCCTGAAAATACTTCTCGACAAACGAGCCCGGTACAAGATCGCAAAGAAAACCGTCAAGGACGAAGAGTTGAAGGGGCTTTATGATCGCCGCCAAGCGGCGTTAAAGTGGATACTAGTCTGTTGCCTACCACCTGAATCACCTGTACTGATCTCTCAGAATGGAGAGATAGGTTACCAACAAATTGGCAAAGTAGTCGACCAGCAATTAGGCGATGATGTAGGAGTTTTTGAGTGTCATCAGGAATTGTATGTTGCAGGAGTGGATAAGAACCTAAAATCAAAATTTTGCAGAGTCTCAAAACTAATCAAGACTCCTTCCCCAGAAAAACTCCTTACGGTAAGAATGGATGATGGTAGACAGGTAAAATGCACTGCTAACCACTCATTTTATGTTCTGAGAAGTGGTCGCCTAGTTGAAATAAACGCTGAGAATCTGTCAAAAGGGGACCTTGTACCGGTAGCCAAACGCATCGTACACAATACAACAGTTTCGAGATTAGACCTTCTAGAACGAGTCAGACACGAGATAGGCCAGACAGAGAGCGACCTTTGGCGCGCCAAGAGTGATAGCTTCCGAGCAGTCGTGAAGTCTTCTTCGAGCACTCTTCAGGTTGTTCTGAAGAATGAAGGAAGGCACATTCAGAACTTAGAGACGTGGCGTGAAAGTGGAATAATCCCTTTTCGATATCTAGACTTGCTATCCCTACCCGAACAATCCTCAGACACTATCATCGGCTGCGGCAGGAGAGCAGGAGGGCATGTAGCTTGGCTACCCGCTTCCCTCGACTTGGATGAAGACTTAGGCTTCTTTCTGGGATTTTACGTGGCAGACGGAAGTGCGGGAGAGAATTTCATACGGCTCGATGTGGGAGGAAACGAAAGTGAAATCGCCGATCATCTTACTGACATCATCAAAACAAAGTTTGGACTTACGGCCCGATTGTACAAAGAATCCAAAGCTAACATGTTCGTGCTTCAGGTTAACAGCGTAAGCCTAGTTCAGATTCTCAATCGAATCTTCGAACTCCCCTCTTCATCTGCCACTGGCAAGCTGAAAGTCCCCCCTCTTCTCTTTAATGCTTCACAAGAAGCGATCCTTGGGTTCATTTCTGGACTTGTAGCTGGAGATGGTAGCGTAAACAAGGACCGAGACCACATCTCAATAGCAACCCACTCCTACGATTTTGCGGTGCAAATAGGATACCTAGCCCTCCACCTTGGAATACCTTTCAACATAATCAAAGGAAAAAGACTTCACAGAATTTATTTCGTCGGCCCAAATGGGCTTCCCCCCTTCAAAGAACTGTTCCTCAAGAAGAAACATAGAACTCGTTTTGAGACGATTAGAACTAGTTGCCACGCGGATTGTCGCCATGCTATCTTTGAAATGTTTCCAGTAGAGCAATCCGGCCTCAAAGAAATCGCTACTCTCACCCGTACAGTTAGAACTCCCAGGCTAGAAGGTAGAGTCCGAGTTTGCCCTGAACGTGCGAGAAGATCTCTTCAGAGAATAGCGGGAAACCCACACTCTTCCCGACTACGAGAATCTCACTCTCGAATCATGAAGCTACTAGATTCTGATATTGGCTTTGTCGCGGTAAAAGAAATCGAGAAGATTGAATCTTCCTCTCGATTCGTATATTGTTTTGAGATCTCGGATGATGAGAACTTTCCCGCTTTCTTTACAGGAACTGGTGGCGTCCTTATCCACAACTCCTTTGGCTATCTTGGATTCAAGAATGCCCGGTTTGGAAAGATAGATGCTCATATTGCGACCTGTGCTTTCAGCAGAAAAGTTCTGGGACAGGCCTCAGCTCTTGCCGAGGCTCATGGTTTCGAGCTTGTCCATGGAATAGTCGATTCCTTCTGGCTACGCAAGCCCAAAGCAACGAGAGAAGAGTATGAGGATCTCTGCACGATCATACGTGAAAAACTTGGTCTGCCTATTTCTTTTGAGGGAGTCTACAAGTGGATTGTTTTTCTCAGTTCAAAGATAGACTCGAAGGTGGGAGTGCTTAACCGGTATTATGGTATTTTCGAGGATGGGACACTCAAGGTTCGTGGAATAGATCTTCGGAGACATGATACTCCGGAGATCGTTAGAAAGTGCCAGGAGAAAATGCTCAAAACATTTACCGAGGCTCGTGATTCTGGCGAGTTCAGACTTCTTATCCCAAGGACTCTCAGGGTCCTAGAAGAGTTCGTGTTCTTGCTGCGAGAGCGCAATGTTCCTCTGGAGGATCTTGTGATAGTCAAGAACTTGAGCAAGAATCCAGATGAGTACACTCACCAGGTTCCTCAGGCGATCGCCGCGAGACATCTCGTTGCACAAGGAGGTTCGGTACACGCAGGGCAGCAGGTCAGCTACATTATGACCAGTGACCAGACTCACACGGCTTTACCGCCGGAGGTTGTTGGTGAAGACACAGTCTATGATTCGGAGCGGTATGTGGACCTGCTATGTTCGTCAGCCGCAAATCTCCTCCTACCTCTTGGGTATGATGCCAAATATCTTCGATCCATGTTCAGAGGAAGCCAGATGAGGCAACCGGTCGCCCCGAGGATCGGTTGAAAGATGGCAGAACATGCCTGGTATATCCAGGAAATCGCCCAGAATAAGCCCTAATCTCGAATCTGGGCCTATCACAATTTTTTGGCCTGAAAATCGTTCGGGAATCATGGGATAGAGTAGGCAAACACCATCTCATCCAAGCACAGACTGCACCTTGATCAGCTGGACTCGTCCATTATGGGTGCGGACAGGAAATCTTCCAGGAAAAAAGGGGGGTATTGTTCAGCGATTTTGCGTCGCACGAGCGCTTTTTCCGAGGATCAGCCTTGGAGATATCTTGTCAGTGTCTGATTGTCTAAGGTAACAATCTCCGTCTTGTCTTCGTGGATAAACGGATGTCTGGTGACGTTCACCTGAGTGTGTGTTCCTTTGTCGTGTAGTGCAGCGGAGACGTGGGCAGTTCGAGCTAGAACATCGTCCATTGCCTTGCTTCTTGATTGCAGGTTCGTGACAACGATGATCATGTTTCGCTGTTCCGCAAGTATGGCCAAGGAACGAATATTTCTAGAGAATAGATCGAACGCTTCCCTCTTCTCCTTGACATCCGGATCACAGTAGAGAGCGGTAATGTCTGACACGATCGCCAGCCTGGCATCGCATTGGTCTATTGCCTGCGCGAGCTCGTCAGTTATGAGGCTGCTCAACTGGTGATGGGTGAAAGCCCGGCTGAGATGGATCCGCAGCTTAGTCCTCTCCTGATCCAGCCCGAGGCTGAAAGCGTGCTTCGACACGGTGTACGCATCGAAAACGTTGCCCCCGTCAACAAACACGACATCGCTATCCAGTCCCGGTGGAAGAGGATTGATAGCCCGGACGCAGATGAGATGGCTGAGGGCATTAGACGCTTCGCCTTGAAGGCTGACTAGCTGGCCAAAGCGGAGAGCAAGGGTTTCATCAATCACTTCAATCCCTGTAGCAAGGTTTGACTGAAAATCTCGGAGTAGACTGCTCCCCCTGCTTAGCTTAGCCTCCAAAGGCTCCCCAGGATCGAACAGCTCCTCCGCGTTTTTGCAGATCGTGTTCGTAAGGAACCGTTTTCCAGGTGGAAGAGCTGACGGCTGGACCTTGAGAGTTTTTTCAAGCTCGAAACCGCACCCCGGACAGGTGTCCAGGAAGACGAGCTGGACTCTGCGTGGATTGATGAACGGTTTAGAGAGAACTAGCGCCTCATCACAGAGACTGCAACTGTACAGATAGCCTTGAGCGCTCGATCGGTCCTGGTCTAGCTGCCAGGTCTTTGGCTGAAGAGGCTCAACAGTATTTCGAGTCCCCATGTCTGGTTCATTGTAGTGGTCCTATTCGTCGCGTTTGTTTCGTGGGACAGCGTCTTCGACGCCTTTTTCTGTGATGTGAAAGTAGGTCTCTGACTCTGGCAGATAGGGCGAGTCTATCACTTTCGCCACTCGTAGTCCCTGACTGGACTTTTTCAGCATGATACGATGTGTGGACGCGTGAGCCATGATGTTCCCGCCTGCGGGGCGCATAGGGTCGCCGAAGAAGGCTTGCGGGTTGGCCTGGACCTGGTTGGTGACAACTACTGCGAGGTTGAGGGCTTGAGCGATGCGGAGGAGCTTGTGGAGATGGCTGTTCAAGCGTTGCTGTCGTTCGCTGAGGGACTCTCGGCCGATATATTCGCCACGGAAGTGTGAGAGGATGGAGTCGACGACTAGTAGCTTGATGTTTTCTTCTTTGCAGATCTTGAAAGCGTGATCAACGGTAAGTATCTGGTGGTCGCTGTTGTAAACGCGGCTGTAAATGATACCGTCAAGAATCTTGTCTGCATCTTGTCCGCTGGCCTGGGCCATCTGGAATACTCGTTGGGCTGCGAAGGTTCCTTCCGTGTCGATGAAGAGGACTTTTCCCTCCAATCCTCCTTCAGCTGCGGGAAGTTGAGTCTGGATACTCAGTTTCATACATATCTGCGATTTACCGGCTCCGAATTCACCCACGAACTCGGTGATAGCCTGTGTCTCAAGTCCACCACCCAGCAGTTTGTTGAGGTTGCTTGATCCGAAGCTGAGGCGGAGGAGAGTCTTACGTCGTTCCCATAGTTGCTTAGCAGTGACGAAGTCTGTCTGGATGGTTTCGCGAGCGGCCTTGCTGATCTTGTGGGCAACGCTACTCTCGAGACCGGCTTTCTCGACAAGCTCGCGGATTGGCGCGATTGCGAGGGCTGAGATATCGTCGTAGCCTGCCTCTCGGAGTTTGTTGGCGGTGACTGGTCCGACGCCGTCTAGGTCTTGAATATCTAGCACTTCAGCGGTCATTATGATCTAAATAATCGCTGGGCTCGGAGTTCGCTTATCTCTCACAGTGAGGAGTGAAAGTATTCCTCTGAGTGAAGGCGATTGGTCTATGCGACTGCGTATCTATCTCTCAAGACCTTTTTGAAGGTGGAGTCGAATCCTTCTTCTCCAGCTTAGACGACCATTGGCTCATAGTCTTGGACAACAATTCCCGGAAACGCTTCACAGCCGAAGTCAGTCTCAACAATTCAGGCACATCACGCGTTGTATAGGTGGTCGACGCTGCTGAAACAGGCAAGGACGCGCCCATACCGGTCAAGGGCTGGTCCATCCGAACCCAGCCATGCCCCAGCTCAGACAATAGGGGAAGAACGCTAGTATCCGTTTCCCCCGTCAGCTTGTAAAGACTCGGTTCTCGAACATCCAACCGTGAAAGCTTACTGGTAAACGAGGCCTCCTTTGAGAACTTTAGATCCGCCTGGAAAGCTCGAGCCAGCTGCTCGGTCAATGCTCGCACCTCCAAGAAACAGTCAGGCAGCATACCCAGGAGAAGATTTACCCGAAGACTCTGCGACAAGGGATGAAGAACCCGAACCAGATAGTTTGGAACCGCATGACGAGCGAAGGTCTCCGATAGGTGACCTAGCCCCATAACCCAGGCCAGATGGGACTTGAAATCCTCACGCAGCCCCAAGACCTCGCTCCAAGCCTTGCTCCCGTCTCCAGACTGACAGAAATCCAGGTTTCGAGTCAACGACATGTTCACCTGGCGTAGAACGTCGACATCGACCGGTGAGACTAGTGGGCCCTGAACAGGCAAGGATCTTCAGCCCTTGACAGTCGCCCCCAGCTGGGAGATAGGCAAAATGTTCCCATTGCAAGACCATAATCGTTCAAGACAAGCATCATGAGAGAACAAGAAGGGAGAACTCTTGCCAGAAGAGGCCAGCAATTCCAACACATGGAAGTGTTCTCTCATGGCTATCACCGACTGATGCGGGCAGGCAGGTCGTCTATATCCGAATAGGGTCGATGGCGTAGCAACTGTGTTAAGCTGACGACGATTCTTCTCTTGATGTGAAAGCAACACGATCGATTACCGAGAGTGAAGTCAGTCTTGTTCTGACTATCCGGAAATCGATCGAGCTTGCTCGACGAGCTTATGTCAAACGCGAAAGGAAACAGGTTCTCGAACCCCTACGGACATGGTTCACGATTCCAGGTGGCGCTTCTTTCTATTTCATGCCTGCCTATGTGTTTGGCCTTGGAACGGTATCTGTGAAAGTAGTCAGCGTGAAGTCTGGAAACCGGCACGACTCTCTACCATCCACCTCGGCCATGATCTACGTCTTCGATTCAAAAACCGGATCGGAGTTGGCGCGTATTGCGGGCGACAACTTGACCGCGATCAGAACCGCTGCCAGCTCGGCAGTTGCTACCGACATTCTAGCTATCAAAGACGTAGAGACCCTGGGAATCATTGGAACAGGAAAACAGGCGCAGGCCAACGTCCCGGCGGTACTCGAAGCGAGAAATTTTTCCCGGGTCCTAGTCTACTCTCGATCAAAGGCCCATCGGGCAGCGTTTGTGCGAAGTGCTTCCAGGAACATTGGTGTTCCGGCCAGTGAGGCCGCATCTTCGGAGGAAGTAGCTAGAAAGTCCGACGTTCTCGTTTTGGCTACTAGCTCTCATGTTCCGCTCTTTAGAGGCAGCTCGGTTCGCCTCGGGGCCCATGTGAACGCGATTGGAGCCGCTCTTCCGAGTTCGCGAGAAATGGATACAGCTCTGGTGAAAAGATCTGTTCTCGTCGTTGACTCCGTCGAACAAGCTGTAACGACCTATGGAGATATCATGACCCCGCTTAGAGAGAAGGCGATTACGAGATCACACATTAGGGCAGAACTAGGGAAATTGCTTCTCGATCCGAGCATCATACGGAGAGGAAAAAATGACACTACCATTTTCAAAGCTGGAGGGCTTGGGGTCCTAGACGCGGTCTTTGCGGACTACATTGTCTCTCGGTTGTAGTTGTTCTTGTATAATCCGATTTCTTGCCGAGTTTCACGAAGGCTGTCGCAGACTCTGCGCGATTCGGGTCCCATCCAGCATTCCCAGAAAATGCCGAGATTGTAAGCGGTCATAAGCAGACGCGAGATCTGAAGCAGGCTGAAAACAGAACCCATTTAATAGTGGGTCTTGGGTTTCGCGGTCTCCGTGGGCCGGTAGATCAGCCTGGTACACAGCGCGTCAGGGCTGGCCGAAGATCGCCCGCTTGGCAGGTCGTCCTTCGACCCAGAATGCGGGAAGGCACTAACCCTGCTCCGTAGGGCCGCGGGTTCAAATCCCGCCCGGTCCACCACCATCGAGCCGGCGCGCGAGATCCGAGTAGCCCCCTGGCCCCATGAAAATTCACGGTACAGACTCACTACTGGTTTCAGGACAAGATCAAGTACAGTGCCAAGAGCAATTCAAATAGTTGTTTCGAAAGTCTTCCGAAAGGGTTTCAAAAACTTGTTTCAGGACGATTTCAGGAACTGTTTCCGATAATGATCCAATAACTGGTTTCAAGAACCGTGTCAAAAGACGATTACGAGAAGCGATTCTAAATACGCGATCCCCCCTAAAGAATAGGATTCCAATCGCTGGCTCTAGGCGACATTCGGTCGGACCAAATTCTCAACGTTTCCAAGCCACCATGTGTCGTTGTCGACCAATCGGCCGTCCGAAATCGTTCAACATGATCCAGCCTGGTCTGCATTCTCAGTTGGTCTTATAGGTGCAAGCGAGACGATGCTACTGCCTTTAGGTGCATGCTTTGCCAAGTAGACAGCCCACATGGTTTGAGACGATCAACCCGGCAACAGGCAAGACCCTCAAACGATACAAATCATCGACAAAAGCCGATGTCGACAAGGCAGTCACTAAGGCTAAAAAAGCGTTTGAGAAATGGCGCTTACTCTCGCCCGCTAAGCGGGCAATCTATCTGGAGAGAGCCGCGAAGACGCTTCGGGCCCAGAAGGGGAAGCTGGCTCGAATCATCACCCAAGAGATGGGTAAACCAATGAAAGAGTCGCTACCGGAGGTAGCGAAATGCGCCTGGGCTCTGGAGTACTATTCAGAGAACGGCCCAAAATTCCTAAACCCCGAAGTCATAAAAACAGATGCAACAGACAGCTATGTTGCCTTCGAACCGCTAGGGGTCATCGGCTCTATAATGCCCTGGAACTTTCCACTGTGGCAATGCATCAGGTTCGTAGCTCCGTCGCTGATGGTTGGCAACACGACCGTCTTCAAACCCTCCAGCATAACGCCACAGTCAGGACTCGCCCTCCACAGCACCTTCGAATCAACCGGCCTCATCCCCGGATGCTTCAACATCATCCTCGGGAGCGCCCAAGTAGCCAACAACCTGATCGAATCCGACACTGTCGCCATCTCCTTCACAGGCAGCGTGAACGCGGGACGAGCTGTAGCTCAAGCAGCGAGCACACAGCTGAAGAAGTTCGTCCTAGAGCTCGGAGGAAGTGACCCCTTCCTAGTCCTTGAAGACGCGGACATTGAAGCGGCCTCTACAGGCGCAGTCGCCGGCCGATTCATCAACAACGGCCAGAGCTGCATCGCGACCAAGAGAATCATCGTGGTAAAGCACGTTCTCGACGAGTTCCTAGACAAATTTGTGAAGAAGACGAAATCGCTGAGAGTTGGAGATCCGCTTAGCCCTGAGACGGATATCGGACCTATGGTCAGGGAAGAAGCACTCAAGACTTTAGACGGGCAGGTCAAAGACGCGTTGAAACAAGGAGCTCAACTCGAAACTGGTGGAGAGAGATTGAGGCGCAAAGGATCGTTCTACACTCCCACCATAATCACAAACATAAGCAAGGAAATGAGGATGATGAAGGAAGAGACATTCGGGCCTGCTGCACCGGTTATCGCTGTCAAAGATGAGAATGAGGCGATAAGACTTGCAAACAAGAGCGAGTTCGGATTGGGAGCAACCGTATGGGGAACGGATACACGGAGAGCAGAAAAGGTCGCCCGAGAGATCTCAGCAGGTCTTGTAACCATCAACAATGTTGTCGTCTCAGACCCACGAATGCCATTCGGCGGAGTTCGACATAGTGGAATCGGTCGAGAACTCTCAAGATATGGAATGCTAGAATTCACCAACATCAAGTCGGTCCGTGTATATGAAAAGTCACCGCTAGCCCACGCCCACGTGGAGTGAATTCGACACAGGGACGCTCTTGGGAGGGACGACTACCCTTCTCTATTCTGAGAAGTTTCTGGATTATAACCTCGGACAGTTTCACCCCCTACGTCCTGTAAGAGTAAAACTAACCTATGATCTGATTCGGTCGAAGGGACTACTCCATGAAGACGAGATCGTGATTACCCTGCCACGAGTCGCCTCTGAAGAGGAGATTCTTCTCTTTCACGAAAAGGAGTATGTTCGATTGGTTCAGAAGTATAGCGACAAAGGCTCAGGGCTCTTGGACGCGGGCGATACGCCTGCTTTCAAGGGATGCTTCGAAGCCACCAGCCTCATAGTCGGTGCTTCCTTAGAAGCCTGCGACAAGATAATGACCGGAAAATTCGCCCATGCCTTCAACCCGTCTGGAGGACTGCACCACGCACATCCTGAACGAGCCTCAGGCTTCTGCATCTTCAACGACCCAGCGGTGAGCATCAATTATCTGAGGAAAAAATACAATGTCAACCGACTCCTCTACCTGGACATCGATGCTCATCACGGAGACGGTGTCATGTACGGGTTCTACAACGACCCGTCACTGCTAGACATCGATTTCCACGAGAGCGGAAAATACCTCTTCCCCGGAACTGGATTTCCAGACGAGATTGGAAAGAGTGAGGCGAAAGGTCTCAAACTAAACGTCCCTCTCCTCCCTGGTACAGGCGACGAGGCGTATCTTCGAGCGTTTCACGCATTAGCTCCGGAGATTGTAAGAAAATTCCGACCTCAGATTATTCTCGTTCAGTGTGGGGCTGACGGTCACATGGATGATCGTCTCGCCCATCTTCGACTTACCACAAACATGTACCAAGGGGTCGTTTCGGAGATGCATAAGCTCGCGCATGAGCTGTGCGAAGGTCGACTCCTGCTGTTCGGCGGAGGAGGATATACTCTTGCCAACGTCCCAAGGGTCTGGACAGTCGCCTTCGCAACTCTGGCGGGAAAAGAGCTGGACAATGAGATCACAGAACCGTGGTCGAGAGAGTTCAGGAAGCTCACAGGAGAAGAACCTCCGACGGACCTTCACGATAAGCCTACGAATGACGATTCGAACACAATTGGCGAAGTGGACAGTGTGCTGAAAGAGCTAGCATCCTACCTCGCAAAATAGCAGCGTGATAGTGCAACGTTTATCTTTCAACGCGTTAAGCGTTCGCGAGAAGGACCATAGATGGGTAGCAAAGGAACCACATCGCTAGGAAAGATGGGCGGAAAAGGTACACACATCAGGTGCCGGAGATGTGGCCGACACGCTTACCACGTTCGGAAGAAACGTTGCGCAGCATGCGGCTTCGGAGAGATTACGAAGCTTCGACGCTACTCATGGCAGAACAAAAAGATCAACCGGACAAGAATAGTCTAGAACCAGTGGTCTCTCGTCCAAGCCAACTTTGGATTTCCTCTTCGTTGAATAGAATCGACGGAACGAGCCGCCAATGGTCGAAGTTAGATGCCCGCGCTGCAACCGACTAATGCATTGGAATCGCAACCTGAAAATATTCATCTGCGACACAGACGGATTCATACTAGGGCTTAACGACCCGTACGTGAAACGTATAGAGTACGAGATCCATCGGGGTCCTGAAGCCTCTCCAGGTCACTGAAGACAGGCTTGGCTCGTCTGTAAAAGTGGGCTCGGCAGGATTTGAACCTGCGACCTTCGCCGTGTCAGGGCGACGTCCTAACCAGGCTTCGCCGACGCGTCAACGGCGTCTTAGACGACGAGCCCCCGGTTGAGCTCAAACTGGATTCCCTATCAAGCTTTCTTGTTCTGTATGATTCCGGAATGACCGTGAGTCCATATCGCGAGTAACAACGCCTCATCAATGTTGATACTGTCTCGGTGGGTTCCAATTGCGACTATAGTCGTTCTGATCGTAGCGACCGGCCTTCTTGTATTGCTAGAGCCGGTTCAGTAATCTTCCCAAGAAAACCTGACACTTGGCCCTGTCGCTCCGCATTTCCTCTTTTCTCTTTAAGTGCATGGAATATTCTGCCGATTTGTGTGGGTAAGGCATTTTACTGGATGGGTTTGTCGACTCGTACTGGGCCCGTAGCTCAGTACGGACAGTAGCGTCGGCCCTCTATCAGTCAGGGGAGAGCCGAAGGTCGCGGGTTCAAATCCCGCCGGGCCCGCCAGAAACTAGCTGTGGCCTTCATCTTTCTTACGCCCTACAATCAGATGCTCAATGGCCCTCAACTGGGGATGAAACCGGTGGGGCAGCGCGTCCTTCAAGATTGCAAAGTCGGACGCTCTGAAGATTCTGAAGGTCCGGCTCATGGAGAGAAAGGCTACCGCAAATACTAGAACGAGAATTGGCAATCTTAGCAGTGGGCCAGGGTGACCCACAAGAGGCATGTCGATCATGATCAGGAGGTAGTCGGCGATCGCAAGCGGAGTCCCAACACCAACAGCGAGCATGACCGCCGTGGGTAGTGAGTTTCCCACGTGGGTTTTCGCGGAGGACTCCATGCTCCGACGTGCGAAGAAGACTGTGCCTGCCCCGAGAATGATTCTTCCCAGCGCCGCTCCGAGAGTTCCTAAGAGGCTGGCTGTAGTAGCGACCGTTATCAGACCAACCAGTGTGGATGCTAGGGTCACGATTAGTACCTGTCTTGCTCGGCCTACTGCCTGAAGGGATATCGTCAGGATCGCACCTTGAGCAGTGAATATGGATGCGAGCGCCAGAATCGCGAAGATGTCGGCTTGGGCTACGTAAGACGGCTTGTACACCAATCCTATCACTGTCGGTGCTACCGCGGCTAAGGCAGCGCCAAACGGTAGAACTGCTAGGTTTGTGAGTCTGAATGCGATGGCTAGCCTATCGGAGATTGCTTGGCTCCCATCGGTCGCATGGCTCGCTGAGAGTGCGGGGTATAGAGCTTGTGTGACTGGAATCCAGAGGATGGACAAGGCGCTTACGCTCGAGACGATTACGTAGTAGATTCCATTGGAGGCCAAGTGTCCAAGAATCAGATTCAGTATGGTGAAGTCTCCGTACTGTTGACCGAAGGCTATGAGAGCGGCCCCGAAGACTGGCAGACTGAAAGCCAGAAGGGGTCTCAAAGGATGTGAAGAATGTGAGGGGAGCTGGCCGTGCCAGAGATACAAGGAAAGAGCAAGGGCCAGCACTCCGCCGACTGCCCAGCCGAGAATAATTCCGAACACTCGATAACCAAGGAGTGCGAGTAATAGACCGAGCCCGCGACTAAGCGGTACGTAGAACGCGTTCTGATAGAGGCTCCGGGCGTAGGAACCGATTCCCACAAAATAGGCTCCGAATAGTAGAATGAAGTCCAGTAAGAGTCCGGACGCGAATGTTATGATCAGTAAGCTTCCGCCATCGGGGGTGCCGATGTATGATGATCCTACAAGGGGCGAGAGAATGCTTGCCATGAGAAAGCCGGCTGTCCCGACTAGGAGAGAGAGTCTGAGGATCGTTCTTGCGGCCGCACCGGCGGTTTTGGGGTCGTTCCTCGCGATGTTGCTGGAAATGTATCGTGTGGCGGACGCGGGCAGGCCTAGTTGTGTGAGCGCGACGAAGGCTGCCTGGGCGGCGAGGAGCAGACCGATCTCGTTCACTTCTATTGGGTCTAGGACGCGGGCGAGCGCTACGTAGAAGATGAGGTAGGTGGTGTAGGTGATGATTTGCTGGGTTGTTAGATAGGCTGTTCCTCGTGGAACATTGTAGACCTCGTCTGTCTTGGACATGAACGGTTATCCGCTGCGGCTATTTGCTGAGTTCTTCTAGGTTACGGTCAAAAACTGACTATCAATCATTGCGTCTGCAGATGTGTCATGAAAAGTGCTCCCAGCCACGCTCTTTGACCTGAGTCCGTTTTCCCGCAAGATGCGCCCAGACTCCGAAAGATTGCTTCTCCACAATCCCGATTCTCGTTAGCGACGGAACACGCTTTTTCGAGTGGTGAAATCTCTCTGGTCTGATCGTTACTACGAGTTCGTATTCCTCTCCTCCATACAGAGCGAGATCCAACGCGGACAATCTATGCTCTTTCGCGAATCTCTGTACATCAGAAGCAATAGGAATTGTGTGGAGGTTGATTCCGACTTTGCTCGACCGTGCAATCTGGTGGAGGCTCCATGCCAACCCGTCACTTGAATCAATGGAGCTAGTGGCTCCGCTGCTTTTTGCTAGAATAATTCCTTCTGCCAGCCGAGCCCTTGGCCGGCGTACAGCTCTGACGAGGGATGGATATTTCGCGAGATCCTTCTCTCTTCTTGACGTGAGGATTCCCAGGCCGGCGCTTGTTTTTCCGAACGATCCTGTTACTGCGATAATGTCTCCTGGTCTCGCTCCATTTCTCCGAACTAGCGTTTTCGGGTTTGCGATCCCGATGCCTGCGATGTCGATTATGAGATCATCTGCTTGGTTGGTGTCTCCGCCGATCATCTTGCATCTGTACTCTCGGGCGGCTTGACGGAGACCTCGGGCTATGTCCTGAACTGTCTTCTTTTTGACGGGTGCTGGTAGTCCTAGGGAGACCATTAGGGCTTGTGGTCGGACGCCTTTTGCGGCGAAGTCGCTGACAGTTGCAACAACACTCTTTCTTGCCGCCTCTTCAATGGTCATTCCTGGTGGGATATCAGTGCTGCCGACAAGCATGTCTGTCTTTACAATAATCCAGGTTTTCGATGAAAACGGGATTGCGGACACGTCATCACCGAAATCGAGTGGGATGCCTGGTTGGCCGGAGAATTGGTTGGTGAGGATGCGAATAATCTGTGTCTCGCTAAGGCTCTTCATCGACTGGCGGAACTGTTTGTTTGTGGTAGGAGCTTTAAGTCAAAGCATTGTCGAGCCTTGGCTCGGTGCCTCGGTGGCTCAGCCTGGTAGATGTTTCTCGACACCAGAGAGCATCCGCCTCGTAAGCGGAAAGGCACGTCGTTGCGTGCCCCGCAGGGTCGCGGGTTCAAACCCCGCCCGAGGCTCACCTAGGCGCCAACAATCGCACAGACGGGTCCAGAGTCGCTAGTCGCTAGCCTGAATCGTGGATCTCGAGCTACCGCCTGGAAGTACGCGATTCGTCTACGATGGATGTCGACTCGACCAAGTCTCTTGTGTGATGAGGACGCAATCTTCCTCACCTGCAAAGTCCCGGTCGAAAGTGAGTACTCGTTCGCCGAC
>Ga0134071_10000127_pt1 | contig 21412 bp, 13 predicted proteins | sample 15_taG_27_FD_94466 | JGI IMG/M metagenome (GOLD analysis project Ga0134071, IMG submission 94466) | Grasslands soil microbial communities from the Angelo Coastal Reserve, California, USA - 15_D_Rain_40cm_5_09082015 | ecosystem: Environmental > Terrestrial > Soil > Grasslands ...
AGCAATGGTGTAAGCGATGAACGCACAAGAAGGAAAGCAATACATCGATCGCTTCTGGGACGCCGAGGTCATACCCACGATCTCTCGCTACATCGAGATTCCCAACGAGTCCCCGGAGTTCGATCCCAAATGGTGCGAAAACGGCCACATGCAACGGGCCGTTGCATTGGTGAAGCAGTGGGTTGAGAAGCAAGAGATCCAGAAAAGCAAGCTCGAGGTCTTTTCTCCGCCGGACCGCACACCACTGCTGTTGCTCGAAGTGGAAGGCACGGCGAGCGGCGACCCGATCCTGCTGTACGGCCACCTCGACAAGCAGCCGGCGATGACGGGATGGGCGGCCGGTCTGGATCCGTGGAAGCCGGTCCTCCGCAACGGAAGGCTCTACGGCCGCGGGGGCGCAGATGACGGATACGCCATTTTCGCGGTGGTCAGCGCGGTGAAGGCTTTAGAGCGGCTGGACGCTCCCTACCCCCGGCTGGTCGCGATCATCGAATGTTGCGAGGAAAGCGGCTCCTTCGACCTGCCGGCTTATGTGAATCAACTTGCGCCACGCATCGGCACGCCGGGGCTGGTGATCTGCCTGGACAGCGGTTGCGGCAACTACGAACAACTCTGGAGCACGACCTCCCTACGCGGGTTGCTGGCAGGCGATTTAACCGTCTCGGTCCTGCGCGAAGGTGTGCACTCCGGTGACGCTTCCGGAATTGTGCCTTCGAGCTTCCGGATCCTGCGGCATTTACTCAGCCGGCTCGAAGATCCGGCGACCGGCAGGATTCTGCCGCCCTGGCTTCATGCCGAGATTCCGCAGAACCGTCTCGCCGAAGCGCGGCGTACGGCGGAAGTGCTGGGCAGCGCCGTGTATGACAAGTTTCCCTTCGTTGAGGGCGCGGTGCTGATGGATTCCGATCCGGTCGAGCTGATTCTGAACCGGACGTGGCGTCCCACGCTATCCGTTATAGGACAGGCGGGAATGCCGGACATCGGACACGCCGGCAATGTGCTGCGGCCCTACACTTCGTTCAAACTCTCTGTGCGGCTACCGCCCACCCTGAAAACCGATGGCGTGGGCGAAAAGCTGAAGCAAATGCTGGAGAGCAATCCGCCTTACGGCGCACACGTCCGCTTCGACCGGATCAACGCCGCAGCCGGGTGGGAAGCTCCCGCCCCCGCGCCCTGGCTCGAACGTTCTGTCGAAAAAGCGTCAGCCACCTTTTTTGGCAAGAGCGCGTGCTCGTATGGTGAGGGCGGCTCGATTCCCTTCATGGGAATGCTCGGTGAGAAGTTTCCCCGGGCGCAGTTTCTGATCACCGGGGTTCTCGGACCGGAGAGTAACGCTCACGGGCCGAATGAGTTCTTACATATCAACACGGCCAAGAACCTGACCGCGTCAGTCGCATCCGTGATTGAAGACTTTACCCGCCGCTGACCTCCTGCAGCGAAATATATCCTGCAGCCATACTTTCCTTGGTGCGCGCTGCCACTAAACAGTCTGTATTAGGAGGTGGAACTTGGCTCGACAGGGTTGGAGCTTGTCAGAAAGGGAGATTCGGAGGATTGCTTACCTTTTGTCGGAGACAGACCTCACTGCTGGGGCTATCTCTGAAAGAATGGGATGCAGCAAATCGGCGGTGATGTCAATCAATCGGCGATTTGAAATAAGAGATTACGGCAATCATCGCAGCACCTGGACTGTCCGGCTGGGCACCCGCCCGGAGCGTGAATGTGTCCTGGTTTGACCGATTCATGTCCACTAAAGTTCTCCTCTATTGACAACAAAGACCGAATCAGGATTTCAGGCTATACACAAACGTCGCTCGGGGTGCTCGAAGCCAGCGTCCGGTAATGACGGTTTTGATTTTGGCGAAGTCATTGTTGCCGTCGACGAATTCCGCTTTGAGGTTTTCAGCGCTGGTCTTGTCGCCGGTGGCTTTGATTTTAAGCACTGTGGTTTCTAACGACTGAATGGCAGCGGGCATTCTGTCGAACTTGATTTCAAGGCAACCGGAATCCGTGCCATTAGCTGCGACTTCGCTGCTCTTCCACTCAATGGCCCCGGATTTGATGAAGGAGCCGACTTGAATAGCCGCCAGCTGGCTATACGTTCGGGGTGTGCCCTCGGTGGTGTACATGCCGCGTGAAATATGTCCAAAAGCCCAGGCGATGTTGCGCAGATTGATCTGATCGACTTCCTGTTGCGTAAAGAAGCCCTTCATCATCAGCCAATCGGTCAAGAACATCGATGATGTCTGCGCTTTGAGCTCTTCCAACATCGACGCCAGCGGACCACCGAACGCGACGGTATCAACTTGTCCATTCACCTTGTATTCGTGGGCAGGCCCGAGGTTGTGCGCTACCTCGTGTAAGAGCGAACCGATGAGTGATTCTTTGCGGTCCGTGGTCGCTTTGAGGTTTGTGGCCTTGCAGAATAACGACGACATTTGCATGGCGCTCTGCGTCTGACTGTCGGCATCCGTATACAGATTCGTCATTGCGACGGTACGCCCACCGGCCTCCGCTACAGGACCCCAGTTGGGCAGGGACTGGCCAATCGTAGCGCCAGTGGCGGGCCGCTGGTCTGCGGCGTTAAGAACAACATCAATGAAGTCCGGGACTTTAAATTGGACGTTGCGGGCTCTGTAAGGCCGGCCCGCCATGGCGGCGAGGACGCTTTCCATCTCGTTTTTCAATGGATCCAGTTTCTTACGCCATTCGAGCGAATCCGGATTAATGCGCGCAAGTTGCAGAGCAAAGCCGGCCTTCCATGCGCAGGGCTCGTAGTAGACCTCGTCGGGCGCAACCCGCGCATACCAACGGCTGTTTTCTGCGCTCATCGCTACCCAAGCCCGATTCGCCGGTTCCCAGTCATTCGTGCGAAAGCTTTGCGCGTCCGCGAGTAAGTACGCTTTGAAGGCTGCCTCATCGGGACCCAGACTTGCAGCGGCGGCTTCAAGTTCGCCTGCGACCGCCTGCATATCATCCCTGTAGGCTTCGGTGTACGGTACGGTTTTGAATGTGCCGGCTTGATCGCCGTTCACGACGATGTTGAAATGACCCATCAGGTCTTGAGCATTAGGCGCCTTCGCCAAGGTTTCGCAAAAGCGGGTATCGCCCTGAACTTCGGCAGGGTACAGACCGAAAATGCGAGGAGGCTTGGTTTCGAGCGCACTGCATGCAGGGTTCTTCTCGGTTCGCGGTTCTTCACAGAGTGGCGATTGGTTACGGTAAAGCAGCATTCGGCTTGCAGTGTCGGCGGCCGGGACTTTTGTTTCGAGCCCGAACACGCCCTTCTGCTTCGCATAGATCCGCTCGATGATCCGGGCGGTGTTCATGAGATGACGTACTGTACTCGCGGTGTCCGGCGTTTCCCGGCTGAGGTCCGTTTCCACCAGCGTCGGCCGGCCCTGTGCTAATTCGTCCAATACCAGCTTGTGCCGTTCTTGGTCGGCCGGGTTCGGAACTGGAGGATCAGGTTCGAGCATCGATCTATAGGCATCGTCGAATTGAGGCGTGAAATGCTGGGTTTCGTCGATCCAATGGCCAGCCTCGTTATCACCGTAACCCCAAAGGACTGCTAATTCGCCTGACTGAATCATGCCGTCTTTGTTCGAGTCTTCCCGCCACAAGAGCGGCAAAAACTTTTCCGCAGCGCGGCGGTTGAATTCCTCGCGGGTCAGTTGACGAGTATGTTCGTTGAACGGCTGAGGTGATCGGCAAGCGACCAGCAGTATCAAAGAAAGGATGGTCGAAACAGCTTTTCTCACCTGTCCAGAATGGCACCATTGATTGGTCTTTGTCCAACTATGGGCGCTACAGTGGACGGTCAGCTCGGGAGCGGAGTTATTGCCGTTCCGCAGAGCTTTCCCAATGTACGGAGAGCGTTGTCGATGAAATCGTCGAGCGGGAATCCACAACTCAAGCGGATGTAATTTGTAAATTGGCCACTGGCCGAAAAAATCACACCCGGGATGATGCTGATATTTCGCAGCGCCGCCAAGCGGTACAGCTTCAAGGCGTCAACACTTTTCGGCAATTCCAACCACAAGACACACCCGCCCGCCGGGCGTGAAATCTTAGTTCCAGCGGGAAAATACCTGGCTGCTGCCTGGCTGTAGAGTTGCTGCTGGCTGGAGAGCGTCTGGCGCAGACCGCGAAGATAGCGATCGTATCCGCCGGACTGTATAAACTCCGCAATTACCAGCTGCGGCAGTGATGGTGCCGCTATTGTGTTAATGAATTTGAGACGTCTGACGGCTTCGCGGTAACGTCCCGGCTCGATCCACCCGATTCGAAACCCGGGAGCGAGGACTTTTGAAAATGAAGAGCACAAGAGCACCATTCCCTCGGTGTCGAATGCTTTTGCCGGTTTTGGACGAACCGGGCTGAAGGCCAGGTCGCCGTAAATATCGTCCTCGATCAACGGCACATTGTGTTTGGCGAGAAGCTCAACGAGCCTCTTTTTGTATTCATCGTCAAGAATGAATCCGAGCGGGTTGTGACAATTGGTAATACTGATGCAGCCTCGAACACGATGCTTCCGGATAGCCCTGGAAAGAGCCTCTAAATCCATTCCAGCGCGTGGATGCGTTGGAATTTCGATCGCTTTCATCCCTAGAGATTCAATGATCTGAAGAACGGCAAAGTAAGTTGGACTCTCGATGGCAATCACCTCGCCTGGGCTTGCGACGGCCCGCACCGCGAGATTCAACGCCTCCATGCCGCCGCAAGTAATCGTCAGATCATTCGGAGAAAAGCTGCATCCATATGCAATCGCGCGTCGCGCAATCTGGCGTCGAAGTGCTTCGAGGCCATTGGTGAGCTCGTAACGCCCGCTATGGGCGGGATCCGTGCGTGCGATCCTGCCGATGATCTTGTTCAGCTTGGCATTAGGATATAAGTCGGGGCTGGCAGCAGCAGCGCCGAGAGGGACATTTCGTCGATCCCCGATAGATTGAACGATTTCGTCCAGCAAGCCGGCGATACCCACCTCTGTCGGGACACTCCGCGAAACGTGGAATTCCGGTTCGGGGGCAAGGTCCGCATAGGGTGCCCTCACATAGAATCCCGACTGCGGTCTTGGTTCGATCCATCCTTGATTCTCGAGCCAGAAGTAGGCTTGTAACACTGTCGAAACGCTCACACCTTGTTGCCTTCGCATGCCTCGTATAGACGGGACGCGGTCCCCGATACGAAGGGCACCTTTGCGGATCTGTCCTTCGATTTGACGCGCCACCTGCAGATACAGCGGCAGTTTCGATTCTTCTATTTGCTTCATGCGACGTTCGAGTGTAAAGCCATTTCACCGATCTGGACCAGACTCAGAACAGTTGCGATTCGGCCGGTACAGTTTCTCGCTGTGTCCCACTTCTGGCGACCGATCTGAATCTGTTCGACGATACTCGTCAGGCCTAGTCTAGAGCACATGATTACAAACCTTACGATTTTCGCAGTGCTTATGCAGCTTGTATCTATTGAAGGACACATCCGCGACGCTCAGACCGGCCGGCCAGTCCAGTTGGTAAGAGTTCAGTTGTTAAGCAATGGGATTCCGAACAGTCTGGAGTATACCGACGTTGAAGGGCGGTTCCGTTTTGCAAATGTGCTTCCCGGTAGCTACACGATTTCCGCTGCAGCGTCGGGATATGAGTCCAGGACGGTCGAATTGAATTTCGTAACGGGGTTCCCCGTCGAGGTTCAGCTTACCAGAACCGTCGATCGCGCCAATACGGCTGACCCAATCATATCGCTGCGCGATTATATGATTCCCGCCAGCGCACGGAAAGAATTTGATCGCGCGCGGCGGGAAATAAGAAGGGACGATTGCAGTAAGGCGATCGGGCATCTTGAAAACGGGCTCCGTCTGGCGAGCGACTCCTCCGCGTTAAATGACCTTGGCCACTGTTACCGCAAATTGGGTGACTTCGATAAGGCTGAGTTATCGTTCAAGCGTGCGATGGAGCTGAGCGATTCCGTTTATATCGCGCTGAATCTCGCGGAGACTTATACGGCCCAGAAACGATACCAGGAGGCAGAAGCGGTCCTTACATTCACCCTCCAACGCAAGCCCGAAAGCGGTGATGCTTACTACGGGCTTGCGGTTTCTTATCTCGATCAAGGGCGGATGCAAGAGGCTGAAGCGGCCGCTCTTCAAGCTGATTCTCGTCCTCACCGTATCGCGGATGTTCATCTGGTTCTTGCGAAGATGTACCTGCATAAGAACTACGACAAGCTGGTCGAGCACTTGGAGCTGTACCTGAAAGAAGCGCCAAACGGGGCCGAAAGTGAGCGTGTGCGCCAGGCGCTCAAAACTGCAAAACGGAAATAGACGTTCCAACTCGTCCGGCGTAGACAATTTCAGATTTCGCTATTGAAACAATGAAGCAACCAGAGAATACGGCTCAGGGAAAAGCAGGCTGATCTTCCACCCATCGTTGGTCTGAACAAAATTCAGAGTCAGGGACTCATATACTCCCAATGCGGGGGGAACTTGGTCGGCGTCTGGTCGGCGCGGAGGGTGCAGTTCAACCTGAATCACAGGTGGGGGCTGCCTTTGAAATGTGATTTCCATCTGACCTTTATGCGTTTGCAGAAATTCCCGGATGGACATGAAAATGCCGCTCATCTGTAGCAGCGCTTCGCCCCTGCGCGTTTCCTTCACCGTCAGCCGGTGTTCGCCTTCCGACTTGAGATAAGCTCGGACGCAAGCCGTATCAAAGATGACGCATGAATCGAGGCTTGCAGAATTCATAATAGATGCGCTGCGCGAACTGCCGAGTCCTGCCGGCTCCAGCATCTCAACCAGATCGGCCTTGCGGTCTTCGAGGATGGCGTTCTGCGCCTTTTCGACAAGCGCTACGACCACCGTCTCGTCCGCAGTGAGAGGCGAATCATGGTCCACCTTGAGTTGTCCTGCTCCCTGTATAGCGGCCACAAGGATGACGGTGACGCATAATGTGATCAAGATTGGCCGCACGACTGACTTCACCAGGACTCGATTCTATATGATGATTAAGTCGCAGACCAGTGACGGCCAGACCACATGACATTCAGCAGGATTAAGCCCCAACGCGTGAGCGTATTAACGAAGCGGAATCACCGGCAATGTTGTGAATGTGCCGCTCGGAGCGAACCGCAGGCAAGCTGCGGGAAGCGGGACCGAGCTGATAATCTGCAAGGTTCCATCGAGACCCACGAGGTTTGGGTAAAGTTGGCTCATGTAAATCGCCGTGTGGTTATTCGGCGCAAGAGTTGTGACTTTAGGAGGCGACGCGGGGACACCATTCCGATCATAAATCTGAAGCGTAATAATGGCTGTATTGTCGGGATCCGGATTGGCAAGGGCAATTGCGGTATCAAAGTCGTCGGCCATATAGAAGAAGACACCCTGCCATACTGAGCCCGTGACTGGCGAAACGGCAGCCTCCGCAATCAGCCCCGCACCAAGTCCGCCGGGATTACCCGGGCCGCCGCCGGACCCGTATTGTGAAAATAGAGCGGTGCTGGTAACACGAACGCTGGAGTACAATACACCGAAACCTTGTAGCAGCGGGCCCGTTCCGGTTGCCAGGTATACTCGGCTTTCCCCCGGGCGCAGGTCCCGGAACGCAATTGTATTTCCTGTTGTGGCGAGCTGTCCGGTATCGACGTCGATGAACGCAATGTTGAACGGCGTTCCATTATCCTGCGTAAATCGAATCGAGCCCGTCGCCAGTTCGGTTGGATTTGGATTGGTAACAAAGAGCCATGTGACCACCGTTCCGCCCCCTTGTTGACCGTTCGCAATCTGCGGGTAATAGAGCAGCGTTTGGGCTGAGCAAATCACACTTGCAGCAAGAACCCATAAGAGAGTCAAACCGAGCCTTTTCATCGTATTCTCCTTAGTCCAAATTTCCATTTTCAAAGAACCTTCACCGAAGACTGAATACAATCCTCCACTTCAAGAAGACACAATAAGGGGCCGAGATGCGGGCCGGATGAATGTAGGATAATACCATCGGAAGTCCCAACGCCCGAAGAAGGACGGTTTAAAGGGATCGCCCAGAGTTGGTCGGGCTAAGGTGTGATCGCCTGAGTTCCGCGACACGTCGCGCGGAAGCTGAAGTCGACGACTTCTACACAGAATTGAATGAGAGAATCGCCCGCGTGGTTGACTGAATAGCTTCCGTGCGCTCGCCGTCGCAACCAACGGCAACCACACATCCGAAAATCAAAAGGCCGCCGTCTGGCGGCTTAGCTTTTTAAATGGACCGACGTCAGCCGCACATTCATGACGTAGTTGTCGTCCTGAAGACGGATGACGAACTTCTTCATTGTCGTTTCAAATCGGATTATGTCGAGCTATCCCCGGCTTTTCCGCTTAAAGATACCGAGCGAGACCTTCCAACTGCACCAGCGTTTTCTCCCGAACCTCACGGCCGCAGCCTTGGCAGTGCGCCGGCCCCTCAAGGACGTAATCGGCAGTGGATCCTTGATGGCCGGTAATTTTGTCGAGAATCCAATCAAACGGTATTTCCGCTTCCCGGTCGCAGGCTTCGCAGGCGGTAATCTTGCGTTCGAGTTGGGCAATCGTGGTCTTGCCGATGAGTACGATGCTGACTTGGTCAATGGGCGGATCGAAGAATTTGTCGAGCATGGGCCGACGTTAACCCGTGGGTGCGTTTTTGGCAATGAATCCCATAGTCAGCTACCCCCGAGTTTTCCTTGCCTGAACATCATCCGTCACCGATAATCGCTCGCAATCTTTCAGGAGAACATTTCCATGATGAAGCGCGCGGTTCGTTGCCTGACGTTGATCCTCGCCATTCTGTTGCCGTTCGACCTGGCGGCGCAGAAGGGGTCGAGCTCCTCAGGTTCCAGACCGTCCTCTTCACGTTCATCGACTTCCCCGAAATCCAAAGCAGCGAAGCCAGCAAAGGCGAAATCCGTTCGCGTCAAGGCGTCCAGTCTGCCGCGAAAATCCAATGTGGCCGCCCGCAACGGTAATGGCCACATTAACCGGAGCGCTTCAGCCCGAAAAGAATTCATGAAGGACAGTGGTTATCCTAAAGGCCGAAAGGGTTATGTAGTCGATCATATCGTACCCCTCGAATGTGGAGGCGCAGATGTCCCCTCCAACATGCAATGGCAGACAGTGCAGCAAGCGAAGATCAAGGATCGAACGGAGAGAAACTGTCGACGGTAATCGAGTTGAATTTATGGCCTGACTTTTTGATTTTTAATGGACCTGAGGGGGTTCGAACCCCTGACCTCATGACTGCCAGAGGCTCTACGTGATGTCGAGCGTGGCGAAGATCCAATGGCCAAAAAAGTCGCTGTCCGTGAAGCGGGAACGTTCGAAGAACTCGCGGAGTTGTACATGGAGGAAACTCGAAGGCAAAGAAGCGATCGTGGGCCGAAGACCGGAGAATGTTTGATGCATACCTCCTGCCACGCTTGAAATTCGCCAGGGCATCCGCCGTGACGATTGACGACATTGAGGTTAAAAAACAATAGCTGCCCCTGAAAAGTGTAACTTGCGGAAAAATGTACATATTACCGGGTCGGTGATTTCGAGCGATACGCCACGGTGCACAGCGGCACGCTGAGGTTACTCAAAGGAAGGCTGGAACATGGAAACGGCCTACCGTTGGCTCAAGGGTTTTACGCGGGATCTTTGCTTGTGGTCGCCGGGCTTCTTGCGCTTCGCATCCCGCCTGAGCTCCGCCAGGCATTGCTGCATTGGTCGCAATCCGTTCAATTTGGGGCCGTTCCTGGCGACTTGTCCGGGCGTGCCGAAGGCCTTCACGAGAGAGAGACAACAACGTCCGCCGGTTCCGCCAGACGAGCAAACCCCATTCGCGTCGCCGCATCTGCGGAAAGTAGATGCCTCGAAAAGCGAGGCGGGCAACAAACATGACAGCCCGTTCCCGCAACGGGCGATGGGCAACGCGGCTCATCGCTTCTGCGTTGGTTTGCGGACTATAGGAGCACGTCCAGGCCTCGCGTACTTCCGCTTCCGCGATAGTAATTTTCGAGGGCGTATATGCCATATGAAACGGACGAAAATCGAGCCAATGTTTTGGCCTGGTTAAACGTCCGGCCGTCAGCAAGCGACCATAGATTGGAGTGGCTGGATAAGGAGTCATCAGACCGAATACAGGCAAGCCGGGAGGCCATGTCTTCATGATCTCTTCGGTACGCTTCGCGACACCACGTGTGTCGCCATCCATACCGAAAATGAAAGACGTAATCGCGTAAATACCGCGGTCCGCAAGCCGATCTAAGGCGATTTTGTATTCCGCAGGCTTGTTAAAGCTCTTGTGCACCTTTTCGAGATTGGCAGCATCCACCGATTCGAGCCCCACGAATATCCATCGTCCACCGCTTCTTGCGATCAGATCAAGCAGTTCTTCGTCTTTCAGCAAATTGATGCTGATCTGAGCGACCCACGGCAACACTGCGTTCTCAGCAATGATGTCGCGAAGGAGAGATTTCTTCCGCTGCACATTAATGGCGAAGTTGTCATCGATGAAAAACACGCCGATTGTGCCGCGCTCATCTCGTGCGCGCTGTTTGAGGCGAAGCAGTTCATCGACGACGCTCTGGTTAGATCTGAACCGGATCGCATCTCCAAAAAAACCAGTCACGGTGCAGAAATCACAACCATAAGGACAGCCTCTTCCGGACTCGATCGGTACAAGATACAAACTGTTCCAGGATGTGGTCTTACGTTTCAGAAGCGTACGGATGGGGCGGGGAAGCTTTTTGGATGAGATCAAATTGTTCGAGTTCGATGGTCTCCCATGGAATGACGGGGTAGTCGGCCAGACTGGGTTTTACCTCGCGTCCATTCTCATCAAGCGGCGCATAAATTTCTCGGAGATTTCCTGAGGCAGCGTCCGCGACAATACGCGGCCACGTGTAGTCCGCTTCCCCCAGAGCAATCGCATCGGCGTGCCGTGGTTCATCGCCACGCCCAAGCGGTTCGTCCGGAACCTCGCTGACATGTGGCCACCAAAAACAACCTTCGCGCCCGTCGAGCGGATGGCGTCAGCCATTCTGTACGCTCGTGCGGCCATGCGCGTCGTGGCGCTGATGCCGGCCAGCTGAATGTCGTTGGCGCGCACAAACTGCGCAAGCTCATCTTCCGTCATCGGTTGGGCGTTTCCATCGATCAAAAAGACCCGGTGCCCTGCCGGCGTGAGCGCCTTAAGCAAGAACATCCAATAGATGTGGCATGAAATTCCGAGTAACACCGTTGTCAGGGCTATAAAGCAGAATGTTCATCCTCAGTTGTCCCAGTGGCTTCGGCAGGCCTGAGTATCGCGCAAGTTAGAAGGCGGTGCCAGGAAGAGTGATGTAATCCGATCGAGTCTATGCTGTGGCGGCGCCGCACGCAAAGTAATTAAGCAAGGCCGGACGAGATATCACCGCGTTCAGTTATCAGGTAGGAACCGTTATCTCCGCGCGGTGTTCATTGTGATCGTCGACGAGAGGGACATACATTTCATTTTGTATGATGCCATCGACGGTGACGCTCATTTCCCCATTTCCATTGGAAAGCCGCAAAACGGTGATGTGGTAAACGGTTTCGCGAAACCTGTAGTGCACCTTGAATGCTTTCCAGCTTGAGGGAAGCAGAGGCTCGAAATGCAGCTTATCTACATCGAGTCGAAGCCCGAGGAGCGATTCGATGATCAGGCGGTACATCCAACCGGCCGATCCCGTATACCAGGACCATCCACCACGTCCTGTATGAGGAGGAAGGGCATAGATATCAGCGGCTACGACGTAGGGTTCGACCCTGTACGTGGCGATTGCCTCAGGAGATTCGCCATGGTTAACAGGATTGATCATACGCAGTAATTCCCATGACCGGACAGCATCGCCCAATCCCGCGAAGGCCATTGCCGACCAGATTGCGCCATGAGTGTACTGACCGCCGTTCTCTCTTACCCCTGGAAGATATCCTTTTATGTATCCCGGATTTAGGGTGGACTTGTCGAACGGAGGGTCCAGTAGCTGGACCAACATCTTATTCCGGCGAATCAGACGCTCATCAACCGCATTCATAGCGATCCGCGAACGTTCCATATCGCTCGCCCCCGAAAGAACAGACCAACTTTGGGCTATCGAATCGATCTGACATTCCGTATTGATCGCCGAGCCGAGCGGAGAACCGTCGTCGAAGTAAGCGCGCCGATACCACTCGCCATCCCAACCGTTCTGGCCGATATTCTCTCGAAGTTGCTCCGCCTCCTGGCGGCAACGTTCCGAGAACGAACTGTCACCGTGCATACGCGCAATGTCGGCGAATCGCATGAGCACTTCGTAAAGGAAAAATCCCAGCCAGACGCTTTCACCTTTACCGTGCTCGCCAACGAGATTCATACCGTCGTTCCAGTCACCGGAACCCATGAGCGGAAGACCATGCTCACCAAATTTAAGTCCCCACAGAATGGCCCGCACACAATGATCGTATAGAGTCGCGGTAGATTCAGAACGGACAGGCAAATCGTAGTAAGAGTCCTCGTCTGTTTTTACAGGACGACCTTCAACAAAATGGATGCGTTCATCCAAAATGCCAATGTCGCCCGTGCCGATGATGTAGCGGCAAGCCGTGAATGGCAGCCAAAGATAATCATCGGAGCAGCGCGTACGCACGCCACGGCCCGACGGGGGATGCCACCAGTGCTGAACGTCCCCCTCACCAAACTGATGTCCGGCGGAAAGGAGCAAATGTTGGCGCACCAGACGCGGTTCTGAATAGATGAGCGCCATCACGTCCTGCAATTGATCACGAAAGCCGAACGCGCCCCCCGGTTGATAGAAGCCAGTACGGGCCCAGAAACGGCATGCGAGCGTTTGATATATCAACCAACCGTTGATCAGAACGTTGATCGAAGGATCGGGCGTCTCGACGTGCACTGCGCCGAGGGTCCGATTCCAATAATTCCAAACTCCTTCGAGCACGCCGCGCGCTGCCGCAGATCCCCGAAAGCGATGGGCCAAGCGGTGGGCCTCATCGACGCTCCGCCCGGCTCCCAGCGTGAATACGATTTCTCTCTCCTGACCCTCTTCCAGGTCGAATGGAACGCGGATGGCCGCACAAGGGTCCAGACCGGCCCCCACTCGGCCGGAAAGCTGGGAACGGATCATGGCCGCCGGATTCACCAACGTTCCATTACGCCCTAAAAATTCAGTCCGGTCACCACACACGGTACAAGACGCGCCATCCACGCCGTCAGCCACGCCGAGGAACGCGACGCAATCTGCAAATTCCGTGCTGTACGAGTTGCGCGCGAAGATCGTGTTCGCGTCGCCGTTGATTTCCGTAGTCACGTACATCATCGACTTAGGCCGCAGGTCTCCAAGCACCCATTCGACATAACCTGTAACGGAGAGCCGGCGCGACCGGCCTGAATCGTTTCGCAGCCTGATCACAGCGAACTTGATCGATGCGTCGACCGCAACATAAACACAGAGTTCCGAGCGAATGCCGTCTTCGGTATGTTCAAAAACGCTGTAGCCGAAACCGTGACGAGCGACATACGGGTTCTTGCCCCCGCAGGGCAGCAACGTTGGCGACCAGAAGTAGCCGGTTTCTTCGTCGCGAATGTAAAAGGCTTCGCCGTTCGAATCGCTCACCGGATCATTCGACCATGGAGTGAGGCGGAATTCGTGCGCGTTTTCACTCCATGTGTTGGCGGCGCCGCTCTCCGAGATGACGGTTCCGAAAGAATGGTTCGCTATTACATTCACCCATGGCGCCGGCGTCATTCGATCGCGTGTGGCAGTTATGACGTACTCCCGGCCGTCCGGTGTGAATCCTCCAAAGCCATTGAAGAAAATTAGTCCATCTCCCTTTGGGAGAGAGTGGCGTGGCTTTTCCTGAGGCTTCGCCATTCGCTTAAGGTTTCGCGCTATCGCGCTCATGCTTCGCCCGGGCTCGCGCTTCGCGGGCGCGTCCTCACCCTGCGGGAGAGGGACGCGACTGAGCTGTTCCATGAGTGAACCATCAGTATCGGTGATAATGACACGAGCTACAGTTTGTAGCAGAATTCGATCCTCAGGAGAGATGTGGTCGGCGAGCTTCACCAGGATGCGGCCACGGCGGTCATCGGGCGCGTCCTCAATGCCGGCGGCAATCAACGCCATGATCTGGTCGTGGAGTGGCTGCCGGTAACCCGCATGGTCTTCATTCCAGATCACCAGGTCAACTGCAAGTCCTTTTAGCCGCCAGTACGCGTGCGCCTTCACGAGCTGCCGTACAAGTTCGAAGTGAGTTGGCTCAGCGATTCGAAGTAACACGATTGGCAAATCGCCGGAGATCGTATAGCCCCATAAGCCGGACTGATTGCGGCGGTTCTTGGAAAGAAGGCTTTCACCGGCACGTAGCGATGAGTTGGCATAAATGATGGAACTGGCAAGTCGCGCGTAAAGTTGGGCGTCATCCTCCGTGGCATTGATCTGCCGCAACAACACGCGGCTGTGCGTCCACGCAAGGTCGAATGTCCGATCCGCGAAACTGAAGTCCTGATATTTAGTAATCAGCTCCATGCATAGGCTTCTGGTCTCTCCGATGCCCGTGACAATATTGATGCTGACAGTCTCTTCAGGGGCGAGAGTGACACGACACCGGATGGCGACAATTGGATCTAGGACGGCACCATCTGTGCCGGAAAGGGCTGCCGAATGGCACTGTGGATCTACGACTGTGTTTCCACGACCCACGAACCGCGCTCGATCGGTTTCATAGGATACTTCTCCAACGCTCGCTCCATTTGCGACCATGAGGTGAAACAGCCAAGGCGGAGTCTCTTCGGCAGAGCGCGGCCGGCGAGTGCAGAGAATCGTCTGCCGTTCTCGCAGGATCTCTGTCTGCACAAACAGATTGCCAAAAGCGGGATGCAATGCGTCAGCGGCGGGCAACGCTAGAACCACTTCAGCGTACGTGGTCACGTCGATGACTCTGCGTGCCGGCGAAGAGTTGGTTATCCGAACGCGGCGCAACTCGATATCGTCTTCCGGTGAGACAGCAATTTCCATGTGGGTTTCGATGTCGTTGTCGCGCCGCCGGAACTCAACTCGTGATTCCGAAAAAATGGCTTCATAGTCATCCGCTTGTTGGAGAGTCGGCTGATGCGCGGCCGACCATATTTCTCCATTTTTCAGATCGTGGATGTAGAGGAAGCTTCCCCAGTTGTCACGGGTAGTGTCTTCACGCCATCGTGTGACAGCGACGTCCTTCCAACGGGTGTAACCGCTGCCAGCATTGGTAATCGTCACATGATAAGTGCCATTCGATAGCAGTTGAACTTCCGGCGCCGGCGTGTTCGGGCTGCTGAACACCCGGCTTGGCGATTCACGATTACTGGAGCGGTCCTGTTTTCCGGAAACCTCGGCGGTATGTATGTAGTGCCGCGTAGCCCTCGGTATGCGCTCCTGCAGCAATAACAGGGTCGCTTGAAAGAGAAGGTCTGATTCGAAGCGCCTCTGCATCGGCTGGTCCAACAGTAAGTGGGTCAGTGACAGCAAACTCATACCCTGGTGATGCGCCATAAACGACCGCACAACCACGCTCGATTCCCCTCTTGGCACGCGCGACGGCGTATAGTCGATCGCTTCGTATAAGCCATACTTGCCCGCGGCACCAGCCGCTGCGATACGCTGCAGATTCGAGCAGGCGGCTTCAGGTTGCACCATCAAGGCCAAGGCCGACGCATAGGGCGTGATGACCAGATCCTCGGAGAGGCCCCGTTTGAATCCAAGCTCCGGCACGCCGAAAGCGCGGTATTGGAAATTGAGATGAACATCGATGGTGTTGTAACCGGATTCTGAAATACCCCATGGCACTCCTCGCTTCTTGCCGTATTTGATCTGTGCGTTGACTGCCGCCCTGTAGGTCTGATCTAGAAGCGTATTTCCATAAGCCGGCATCACGAGGAGCGGCATCAAGTATTCGAACATCGACCCGCTCCAAGACATGAGTACGGGATCTCTGCCGGAAGTTGTAAGCAGCCGGCCGAGAGCAAACCAGCTTTCCTGCGGCGTCTGGCCCTTAGCAATCGCTACGAAAGCAGCCAGCCTGGCTTCCGAGGCGAGCAAATCGTAATAACTCGAATCCTGCCGCCGCTCGCTAGCGTTGTAGCCAATCGCAAAGAGCGCACTTTTCTTATCGAACAAAAAGTCGTATTCCACCTCCGCAAATTGGCCAGCTTGCATTGCAAGACGTGCGATCGTCGCCATCCGTTCTTTAGCGAGCCGCCCCGACTCGTCTTGTGCCTTGGATAACTCGCGCATCGTGGGTATCTCGTCAATTCCAGACCTCGATGGGACAAGCAATCTCAGGTCATCGAGTGCGTCCCGACACTGGCGGGCGAGCGCATGAACCCACCAATCTGCCTCGGTGTCGCCGGCAGCATTGAAGGTTGCCGCCACTTCCGACGTAATCGCGGCCAACCGTTTGACACACATTAGCGCCGCACCGAGCGTCGTGGGAGGGTCGCATCGCGCGGCCTCGACAGCGGTTCGAAGCCGAGTAAGACGGGGTACAACGGATGTTCCAGCCACTTCGACCAGAACTCCAACGGTATGGTGGATTCCTTCAAACAATTCCCGCCTTATTATGGGTTGGTCCGGAAGTTCCAGCAGCCCGCTTCGGAGCGTCAACAAATGACCGCTGAGATTGCCGCTATCGACTGTCGAAACGTAAAGGGGTAGTAGCGGCTTCAGAGATTCGGTGTCGTACCAGTTATAGAAATGGCCTCGATACCGCTCCAACGTCTCCATCGTGCAGAACGTATTCGCGGTTCTTTGGATAAGCTGCCCGCATGAAATGTAGCCGAAATCATACGCGGACAGATTGGACAGTAGCGCCAAGCCTATGTTCGTCGGAGAAGTGCGATGACTGACAGCCGACAGAGGATTTTCCTGGACATTGTCAGGCGGTAGCCAATGATCTTGCGGTCCGACGAACGTCTCGAAGAAGGCCCAGATTTTTCGAGAAAGACTTTGAAGAAAAGTAATCTGAGCGAAAGTAAGCCTCGGAGCGCCGGTGGTAAGTGGGCGGCCAAGCCATGCGACCCAGCACGGTGAAACGAGCCATAGGCTTAGTATGGGTGCGGCGCTCGGCAAAGAACCAGGTCTTGTAAGCGTTAGATAGATTGTCAACGCTGAAGCAATAGCGGGCCCGATCCACATGGATCGGTACACTCCAACAATGCTGGCGGGGACATCACCGTCAGGACTATTGGATGGATTCCATTCCAGGAGTCGTTTGTGTGTCACGTGCATTCGAAAATTCGTTCGCGCAATCGCGCCGAGGCTGAAAAGGGCCTCATAGGGAAGACAGGCAATCGAAAATGTAGCTTGTTCGAAGCGGCGCGCTGCCGAACGCGCTGCCGCGAAGACGTGCTGTCCCAGCCGGACCTCGTCGGGCTTCCGAAAAATATCCACGCAGGCCGCAAACAAAGTGGGGGCCAGAGTGATTGCAATCACGGACATGGTCCAGGGCCAAACAGGCGGTAAAACCATCCATCCAAGCAAGAGAAAAACCGTCAGTGCTGCTGGCACGAGGCTTCGGCGCAGATTGTCAAGAATCTTCCAGCGGGACAGTAGTGAAATCGGATTTCTCTGCAGGTGAGCCGTGGGACCTGGTACCCGTGGCATCAGCCATTGTGCGATTTGCCAATCTCCACGAATCCATCGCCGGCGGCGGCTGACGTCGGCACTGTAGCGCGACGGGTATTCCTCGTATAACAAAACATCACTGATGAGCCCTGCACGCGCGTAGCATCCCTCTAGAAGATCGTGGCTGAGAATCAAGTTATTGGGAAGGCGCCCTTCCATTGAGAGTTCAAATGCGTCGACATCGTAGATACCTTTGCCGATGAATGAACCCTCACGGAACACATCCTGGTAAACATCGGAAACGGCTCGCGTGTAGGGATCGATCCCAGGGTCATTCCCGAACATTCGCGCGTACCGCGATCGGTTCGTGCCCGGGAGACTGACGGCCACCCGCGGCTGAAGGATACCGTAACCTTCGGAGATGCGTTGCCGGGCTTTATCATAGCGTGCACGATTCAATGGATGCGCTATGGCTCCTACCAACAGCCTCGCGGAATCACGCGGTAATTGCGTATCCGCATCGAGCGTGATGACATATTTCACTCGAGATAAGATTCCCGTTTCACCGACGACAACGGAGAAACGGTTTGTCTTTTTACCGCCGGGGCGTAGCCATGAATTCAAATCGGAAAGCTTTCCGCGCTTCCGTTCGTAACCCATCCAGACACGTTCTTTGGGATTCCATCGGCGTGGGCGATGGAACAGGAAGAAGATGTCGGGTTTCTCTTTCGTGTACTTTTGGTTCAGTTCTTCGATTCTAGTCTTCGCCAAAGAGAGCAGCGGCGCATCGTCAGAAGTGGTTTCCTGCGCCGCATCTCGAAAATCAGTTAACAAGGCGAAGTGCAGATTGTCGTCGCGATTAGCGAGGAATCGCACTTCCAAGGCTTCGACCAGATCTTCGACGTTCCTAATGCTGGTCAGCATCGTTGGGATAACGGTCAGCGTGCGAGATTCCGGCGGAATTCCTTCGGAGAAGTCCATTCTAGGTAGTGAATCGGCTGCCACGAACAAGGTCGCGAGCCAATTTACAAGCGCAGTGGCGAACTGGCTTGCGGCAATAAGCGAGACGACGCCCAGCAGTACGAGTAATCCATGACCTGACCCACTTTCGAACGCAATCCACAGTAAGCCTATGGTAATGAGCGTCGTGATTAGCCCAATCGCGCCTACATAAAGGGCTAAAGGGAACTTTCCGAACGTTCTCCGCAACAACTCGGGCGCCGAGCGTCGAGCACCGACTGCCCGTTCAAGCTGAGACAGCCCATGGTCGATGAGGTAGAAACCAACGTGTATGACTCGATCGCCGGATTCGCCTTCTGCGGACGCACCCTTGGCGAGATCGATGGCACTGCGTGCGATGGTTGGTTCGGTGAGGTGAACACGTTTCGCAACCCGCTCGACAACATGACGGTACCGATCGCGTGTCGGAAAATCCATTTTGCTGTATGTTTGCCCCGGATCTTCGCGCAGGATCGTTTCGACAACGCTAATCGACTCCACGAACGTCCGCCAGTTGGTCGATCCAAGAAATCGAAGACTACCGATGCTATTGCTGATGGAAACTTGGTCTGCCGCCTGTTGTTGGTTTTCCGTCTGCACCAACTTTTTGATCGTCAAGCCGGACTCCGACAGTCGTTGCTCAATCCATGTCAGCGGCAATGCCAAGGCGGAACCCAGTCCCTGCAGGCGGCGGCTAAACTCTGCGACAAAGGAACTAGACAGGTTTGGGCTCGACCGCGTCATGTCGGCTATCGCCATAATCAGGCTCTTCGGATCTCTCTCAGCAATGTCTGTGATCCGATCTGCCCAATGGTCCGCGCCGTTACGGTCTATTGTGCCCGTTGCCATGCCTGCCCCAATGCGCCGGAGATTCTCGATCAAAGCGAGGCGCAGCATCGTGGGTATTGCCCACAATTCACCTAACGTCAGGATGGTGACGGTTTGGTAAGACGCCACGAAGCTGGCAAGACCATCGATGTCCAATCGTCCGTCGCCGTGTGAGATCGCCTCGCGTGCAATGTCATAAACACGTGGGAGGCCGGCAGATGCGCCATTCATCAAGCGAGGAAGCCCCCGACTGTAGCCCTTGGGCAAATGCCGCTTGGCCATATGAATCTGTTCTTCGATCAGATAAAAATTGTCGAGCAGCCATTCTCCGGCCGGTGCGATCCTGCGCCCTGCCGCAACGGCCTCGGTCAGTAGAGTGTAGATTCCAATCAGAACATCTTCATTCTCCGCCAACCGCGCGAGAAGTGGATTCCCAGCCGGTTCTATACTTAACTCGTGCGAAGCGGCGAGAGCTTTGCCATGCTCGTTCATCTGATCGGCACTGAACAGATCCGACCGCAACGGTTGCTCGTCGCCCGAGTATTTTCGCCGCGGGTGGCTTTGACGCCAGTTTTTGAAAGAAAGTTTCATTGTTCTGGCGGATACCAGAGCTGTTCGTCGAGCTGTGAATGTTCATCGGTTTGCCGCATAATTTATTGTTAACCGCCTGTAGTGTATTTTAAGTCATGATTCCGATTGACGTCACACTAAACTTCACCTATTCTAGTTAAGATACGACGTATGAAAGGAATATGTCGCAACGAAATGGCAACAGGGCTCGGGCGGATCGCAAACGGAAGGCCCAGCTCCGCCAAAGGGATCGCATCCGGGAATTTCGGAAGATCACGCAGCAACACGCCCCAAAGTCGCTCGATTCACATCATCAGCTCAATCGTACGTAACCCCGGACCGGAGACCGTTGCAGTCCTTAAGCGGCCTGAGAAGAATCTAGCTGCAAAAATGAGGTTTCAATGCTTCCGATTATCGTGGCTTTCAGTCCCACTTCACCGATTGCGCGATACAAATCGTGATCGAGCAACAGCGGCGTGTCCGGTAGGGCTTTTCTCTGGCTTAGTTGGATCGGCCTTACCGCGTTCCTGGTTGCGGTTATGGTCTTGAAGACGGAACAAACAGTCTCTACGCCTTCGATAACAAATCGAGACGCGTAGGGGTTGTAAAACTCTGAACTAATCGTTTGTACAGATTGCCGGTCAAATTCAATGATGCGAAACGAAGCGGCGACACATGTCGATCCCATCGTCTTTTGGCAGTGCGCCTGTGGCGGCCCCGTCCTTTCGGAACGCGATTACCAGCATGCCATTGCGTGTATAGACTGCGAGATGCTGGCAGACGAGATCAAAGATGCTCTCGACGCAATCGAAGAAAAGTTGGGGCATTTCGACCGAAGCATCTCCTAAGGAGCGCCCGCGATTCACAGCTGACGCCATCGCGGTAAGATCCAGCCTTCGATAGACGACCGGATGTGGTAGTCCACCACAACGTTGCCGGTGACTTTGATAGCTGCAGGACTAGCAACATGATCAGCGCCTGTTGCGATTAACGCTCTGGAGCTGGTCTGCCGATACAAGACAACGGGCGCGTTAGTACCGTTTGAATCCGCCGCCGCGGGAATCTCGGGGAGACATTGGACGCGCTTCATTGACGGTCAGAGCCCGGCCCTTGAAGTCCTTGCCGTTCATTTCGGCAATAGCCTTATCTCCGCCCTCCTGCATTTCTACGAATCCAAAACCTTTGGAGCGGCCTGTGTCGCGATCGGTGATGATACGGACTGTTTCAACCGAACCCGTCTGGCCGAATAATTCCTTGAGGTCGTTTTCCGTCGTTTCAAACGACAAATTGCCGACATACAACTTCTTTTTCAAAGCAATCACCTCTTAATCTGAAAGAGACTTCTGGAGTTTGCAAGAATATCGAGGGCTAATCCGGGCAAGGGACTGAAACCCCCCTGGGAAAAAGC
>Ga0134071_10000130_pt1 | contig 21106 bp, 18 predicted proteins | sample 15_taG_27_FD_94466 | JGI IMG/M metagenome (GOLD analysis project Ga0134071, IMG submission 94466) | Grasslands soil microbial communities from the Angelo Coastal Reserve, California, USA - 15_D_Rain_40cm_5_09082015 | ecosystem: Environmental > Terrestrial > Soil > Grasslands ...
TCGCCGGGCACCACCTTGCCGTTCATCCAGATCTTGAAGTCGGCCATCCTCACGCTCCCCGCGCCCGCCGGCGGGCGCTCACGTAGTCCACCACGAGATATTCGCCCAGCCGGTCCGGCGTCGCGAAGAACGCGCGGCCGCGGTTGATGCGCGCCATCTGCTCGACGAACGAGGTCAGCCACGGGCTGCGCTCGAGCATGAACGTGTTGATCGTGATGCGCTCGCGCGTACAGCGCTGGACCTCCTTGAGCGTCTCCTGCACCGTGCGCGGCGTGGGCGGATAGTTGAAGTCCGCGACCTCGCCCTCGAGGTGGGCGGTCGGCTCGCCGTCGGTGACCATCAGGATCTGCCGGTTGCCTCCGGCGTGCCGCGCGAGCAGCCGCCGCGAGAGCATGAAGCCGGCCTGCATGTTGGTGCCCATGTTCCACTCGCTCCACGACAGCGTCGGCAGCTGCTGGGTCGTGAACTCGCGCGCGTAGAGCGAGAAGCCGACGATGTAGAGCGCGTCGCGCGGGAACTGGCTGCGGATCAGCGCGGAGAGCGCGAGCGCGACCTTCTTGGCGGGCAGGAAGTATCCGTTGTTCAGCATGGACCGGCTCATGTCGAGCATGACCACGGTGGCCGCCTGGGTGCGCTGCTCGGTGCGGATCACCGCGAAGTCGTCGGGCACGAGGCGCACCGGCGTCCCGGGCCCGCGCCGGGCGAGCGCGCGCATCACCGTCTCCTTCAGGTCGAGGAGGAACGGGTCGCCGAACTCGTAGAGCTTGCTCTCGTCGGTCTGGTCGCCGCCCGCCCCGCGCCGGTCGACCTGGTGGCCGCCGAACCGGTCGCGCTTGAGCCGGGCGAAGATGTCACGCAGCGCCTTGTCGGCGATCTTGCGGATGGCCCGCGCGGTGAGCTTGAGGTCGTCGTCCTCGCCCTCGAGGTAGCCGGCGTCCTTCAGCCGCTTCGCGATCTCCTGGAGCCGCTCGAGATCGCGCGCCGCCTCGTCGCCCGCGATCTTCGCCACGTCCTCGGGCTTCAGCTTCGCCAGGTCCTCCAGCGAGCGCGTGCCGCGCAGCTCGCGCTCCAGCGCCTCGAGCCGCTGCATCTCCTCCATGATGCGCATGGCCTCCTCGAGGCCGACCTGCTCGTCGCCGCGGAACGGATAGCGCTGCGTCATCTCGCCGATCAGCTCGGAGAGGTGCATGCCGAGCTGGCGCATGGCCGCCTCGAGCCGCTCGTCCTTCAAGAACAGCGAGCGCATCATCTCGTCGAGCTGGGCGCGCTGCTCGGGCGACAGCGACTGCATCAGCGACTGCATGGCCGCCATGCGCTGGCCGATCTGCTCGAGGAGGTCGTCGAAGCTCTCGGCGCCCGGGAACTGGTCGCCCCACTTCTCTTTGAATTTGTCGAAGTCGGGCTCGCCGCCCTCGGCGCGCTCGCGCAGCATGCGGTTGAGGTCCTGGATCATCTCCCGCATCCGCCTGAGGTCCTCGGGCGTCATGTTGCCGAGCGCGTTCTTCATGCCCTGCATGAACGGCTGCATGGCCTGCGCGCGCAGCGAGGCCAGCAGGTCCTGGAACTTCTGCTCGGCCTGCTCGTCGTGGAAGTCGTAGTTCTGCAGCTCGCGCAGCCGCCCCGCCGCGTCGGGCGGGATCTGCTCGAGCGCCTGGCGGCGTCGTTCCCGCTCGCGGCCCTGGAGGTCGCGCTCGATGCCCGCGCGCTCGGTCTTCACGACGTCGTCGAGCTTCTTCGCGATGTCCTCGAGGCTGCTGCCGAGGTCGTAGCGCTGCATCCGCTGCTGCTTTTGCTGGCGCAGCTTGTCGAGGAGATCCTTGAGCCCGGGCATCCGCGCGCCGTCGGGCGGCCGCATGCCCTGCTGCAGCAGCCGCTGCAGGGCGGACTTGAGATCGCCGTAGCCGAGGACGTCGTCGGCGATCTCGTCGAGGACGTCGTCGGCGTCGAGATCGGGAAAGGCCTGCGTGCCGTCCCAGCGCGAGTAGCGGTGGAGCACGCTCAGCCCCGGTACCGGGTCTGGCCGGGCTGCGAGTCCTTGTTCAGCTTCTTGCTGAGGTGCAGGCCCTCGAGCACGAACTCCACCGCCGCCGCGAGGCCCGCGGCGCCGTCGCCGCCGAGCTTGTGGGCGGCCGCGCGCAGCGCCGGCGTCTTGTCCGCCTGGCGCGCGTACTCCGCGGACGGCATCGCGTCGGAGACCTGCACGGTGAGGCCGCCCTGGAAGGCGGCCACCACGGGGTCGAGCTCGGCCGGCGTCAGCGAGCGATTGAAGACGTTGAGCACCGCGCGCTGGACGAGCTTGGCGAGGATCTTCTCCTCGCTGGTGTCGCCCAGCGTCTCGAGCTCGATCTTGCCCGCGGTGGACGCGACCAGCGCGCCCAGGTCGCTCACGCGCGGTGCGGCGTCCGCCTCGCCGAGGCGGATCGCGCGCTTGAGCGCGCTGGACACGAGGTTCTCGTAGTTGCAGATGCTCACGCGGACGGAGACGCCGGAGCGCTGGCTGATCTCGGTCGCCTTGCGCGCCAGGTGCGTCAGCTCGGCCACGACCTGCTTCATGTACTCGGGGGTCGTGGTGCGCACGCCGTCGGCCGGGAAGGCGGTGCGCTCGGCCTCCATGATCGCGATCTCGTCGGCCACCCGCCGCGGATAGTGCGTGCGGACCTGCGAGCCGAAGCGGTCCTTGAGCGGCGTGATGATGCGCCCGCGGTTGGTGTAGTCCTCGGGATTGGCGCTGGCCACGACATACACGTCCAGCGGCAGCCGCACCTTGTAACCGCGGATCTGCACGTCGCGCTCCTCCATGATGTTGAGGAGGCCGACCTGGATGCGCTCGGCCAGGTCCGGCAGCTCGTTGAGCGCGAAGATCCCGCGGTGGGTGCGCGGCAGCAGGCCGTAGTGGATCGTCAGCTCGTCGGCGAGATAGCGGCCCTCGGCGACCTTGATGGGATCGACCTCGCCGATGAGGTCGGCGATCGTGATGTCGGGCGTGGCGAGCTTCTCGCCGTAGCGCCGGTCGCGCGGCAGCCAGGCGACCTCCGCGGCGTCGCCGCGCTCGGCCACGCGCGCGCGGCACGCGGAGCAGATCGGCGCCAGCGGATCGTCGTTGATCTCGCAGCCGGCGAGCACGGGCACCGCCTCGTCGAGCAGCCCGGTGAGCAGCCGCGCGATCCGCGTCTTGGCCTGGCCGCGCTCGCCGAGCAGCACGACATCCTGCCCGCTCAGTACGGCGTTTTCGATCTGGGGAACGACGGTGTCGTCGTAGCCGACGATCCCGGGCAGGAACGACTCGCCGCGCCGCAGGCGGGCGACGAGGTTGTCGCGCATCTCCTGTTTGACCGACTTCGAGGTGTAGCCGCGGCTGCGGAGCTCTCCGACCGTGCGCGCTTGGGTCATCACGATGTCGTGGCCCAATATGCTGCCCGCGGCGGTGAGTGTCAAGGCGCGCGGGAGCGGGCGCGAGCGTCAGGCGGCCGAGGTCGCGTAGTCGGTTCGCGCGGCGGCTTCGAGGGTGCGGCGGACCGCGTCCATCAGGGCGAAGATGCTGAAGGGCTTGTGCACGATCACGGCGTCGCCCACGGACGGCATCTCGGCCCAGCCGGTCATGTACAGCACGCGCGCGCGCGGACGCACGTCGACGAACGCGCGCGCCAGCTCCAGGCCGTTCAGCCGCGGCATCATGACGTCGGTCAGGAGCAGGTGGATGGGCGCGGGGTGGTGCTCGGCGACGCGCAGCGCCTCCTCGCCGTCGGCGGCGGTCAGCACGGTGTAACCGTGCGCGCGCAGCATGTCGCCGGCGAGGGCGCGCACGGCCGGGTCGTCCTCGGCCACGAGGATGGTCTCCGATCCCGTGCGCGGTATGCCGGGCGGCGCCGGCGGCTCGAGCGTCGGCTCCTCCACGCGCGGCAGGCAGACGCGGAACGTCGTGCCCCGCCCGGGCGCGCTGTCGACCGCGATGTGCCCGCCGTGCTGCTCGACGACCCCGTACACCGTCGAGAGCCCGAGCCCGGTGCCCTCGCCGACGGGCTTGGTCGTGAAGAACGGCTCGAAGATGCGCTCCTGCGTCGCGGCGTCCATGCCGATGCCCGTGTCGCTGACCACGAGCGCGACGAACGGACCCGCCGGCAGCGCGTCGGCGCCGTCGCTCTCGACGTTGTCCGTGGCCAGGGTGAGCTGGCCGCCGCCCGGCATCGCGTCGCGGGCGTTCACGGCGAGGTTCAGGACCACCTGCTCGAGCTGGCCGCGATCCACGTTGACCCAGGCGGCGCTGTGCGCGAGGGCCGTGACGACGGTGATGTTCTCGCCGATCAACCGCCGCAGCATCGTGGCCATGTCGACCACCACGCTGTTGAGATCGAGCGTGCGCCGCTCGAGCAGCTGCTTGCGGCTGAAGGCCAGCAGCTGCCGTGTGAGCGCCGCCGCGCGCTCGGCCGCCTCGCCGATGGCGTCGGCGTCGTAGCGCGCGCGGCCGTCGGCGGGGAGCCGGTCGAGCAGCACCTGGGCGCGGCCGAAGATCACCGTCAGCATGTTGTTGAAGTCGTGCGCGATGCCGCCCGCCAGCAGTCCGAGCGCCTGCATCTTCTGCGCCTGCATGAACTGCTGCGTGCGATGCTCCACCTGTTCTTGCAGCCGCGCGGCGTGCTGCCGCAGCATCTCCTGCTCCACCTGCCGCCGGTAGACCTGCGTCAGCAGCGGCACCAGCACGAGGTAGAGCATCGCGCCGCCCGCGAGCGAGATCGCCCACACGACCATCCGGCTCCAGCGGATGGTGTTCAGCAGGCGCTCCGGCGTCTTGTACACCTCGATGACGCCGACCACGCGGCCGGCGCGGCTCACGATCGGCACGTAGACCTCGGCGAGCGTGTCGGAGATGCGCTGCTCGTAGCGTTGCTCGGACTTGCCGAGCCGCTTGATCTCGACCTCGACGTGGCCCGCGAGCGCGCCGTGCAGCTCGTCGTTGTCGGGGAACCGCTGACCGATGAGCCCGGGCTGATCGGACCACAGGATTTCGGCGTCACGGCTCCAGACCTTGACGCGGACGACCTCGGGCAGCGTGGTGATCGTCGCCGAAAGCGCGCGGCCCCAGCGCTCCTGCGCCGCACGATCGCCGGATTCGGTGAAGATGCGCTGCAGACCTTCGCGCTCGACCTCCCGCCGCACCAGGACCGCGGTGTTCTGCCATTCCCATTCCGAGACGGCGCGCGTCAGCAGCGCCGAGATCGCGTAGCCCATGCCGAGGCCGAGCGCGAGGATGCCGAGCAGACAGAGCAGGGAGAAGCGTGTGAAGACCGGATGTTCGAGCAAGCGCATCCCGTCGGAACGGCTGCGACTCGCGTGCCACGCCCGGCCATCTAGCGGTGGTGTCGAAGGCGGCCGGCCTCCCCGAGGGCTCGTGCGGCCGGCCGGCCGCCGGTGGCCATTCCCGAGCCAGTGGCGAGATTTCGTCCGGCCGCCTCAGCGCTCCGCGCGGGTGCTCGTGTCGGCGAGGAGCACGCCCGCGCCGGCGGCGACCAGCGACGCGGCGAGCGCCCAGAAGACGGCCGGATAGGAGCCGAGGCCGAGCAGCAACAGCGAGGCGCCGACGGGCCCCACCGCGCGCGCGGCGTTGGCGCCCAGCGCGACGGCGCCGGAGATCGCGCCGTAGTTGCGCGCGCCGAAGATCTCCGCCAGCGATGACGCGCGGGCCAGGGTGGCCATGCCGTTGGCGGCTCCCTGCAGCACGATGAAGGGCACCAGCGTGCCGACGCGCGCGAGCAGCGGCAGCTGGCCGATGCCGAACGCCTGCGCGACGAACACGGCGGCCACCATGACGCGCGAGCCGAGCCGCGCGGAGATCGGGACGAAGAGCACGCGGCCGGGCAGCTGCATGGCGCCCGTCCAGCCGATGGCGGCCGCCGCGAGCGAGGCCGAGTAGCCCCGCTCGACGAGGAACGGGATGAGATGTGTGGTGACGGCGGCCGTGGCGAAGTTCGACACGAGGAACGCGATCGAGAGCACCCAGAAGACCGCGGTGCGCGCCGCCTGGCCGAGCGTGAGGCTCCCCGCCACGCCGTCGGCGGCGCCGGCGCCCGCGCCGGCGGTGCCCTGGCGCAGCAGCAGCGCGTGGATCGGGATGGTGATGACGCCGAGCACGATCGCGAGCACGGTGAGCGCGCTCCGCCAGCCCATGCGCTCGAGCAGCGCCGCCTCGATCGGCATGAAGATCGTGCTGGCGAGCCCGGCCACGAGCGTCACCGTGAGCAGCGCGCGATCGCGGCCGCGCGCGAACCACGAGACGACGACGGCGAACGCCGGCTCGTAGAGCGTGGTCGCCATGGCCAGGCCCATGAGGAACCAGACGACGTAGAGTGCCAGAAGGCTCTCGACGCGCGCCCACGCGAGCGTGAGCAGCGTGGCCAGGCACGACCCGGCGGTCATCAGCGCGCGCGGACCACGGCGATCGAGCCACCGCCCCACGGAGATGCTGGCGAGCGCGGAGGTGCCGAGGCCGACGGAGAAGGCCGCGGTCACCGCCACGCGGGAGGCGCCGAGGTCCTGCTCCATCGGCCTCAGAAAGACGGGGAATCCGTAGTAGATGATTCCCCAGGTGACCGTCTCCGTCACCGACAGCGCGGCGACGATCACCCAGCCGTAATAGATGGTGCGCGAGCCGAGCCGGACGTCCGCGTTATTTCTCCGCGGTGCGGACGGCCGCGGGGCCACCGTTGACCTTGATCCGCCCGACCTCCTTCAGCGAGCGGCCGTCGAAGGCGAAGACCTGGACGTCCTTCTCGACCATGTTGCCCACGAGGATCGTCTTGCCGTCGGGCGAGAACGCCGCGCCCTGCGACCAGTGGCCGATCGGCGCCTCCGCCACCTTCGTGAGCTTCATGTCCTTGGCGCGCAGCACCACGAGCTTGCCGTTGTCGGCGTAGAACGGCGACTCCCTGGCCTTGTTGCTGCCGTTCATCACCACCACCGCGACGTGCTTGCCGTCGGGCGAGACCTTGATGCCCTCGGGCGTCTGACCGACGCTGAACGTCTCGACCACGCGCGGCGGCCTGGCGCGCATGTCGATGAGGCTCACCGTGTCCGTGTCGCCCTGGCCGATGCCGATGTTGGCCACCGCAGCGAAGTCGCCCTTCGACGAGACGTCGATGCCGTAGGGCCGCAGTCCGGCGTTGATGTCGCGCTTGGTGTACTCGACGTTCGTGCCGTCGACCTTCAGCACGGAGATCTTGTGGTCGCCGTCGCGCGTGACGAGCGCCGTCTTGCCGTCGGGCGTGAACGCCGCGTGGCTCGTGCCCGACTTCTCGTCGGCGATGGTGACCTTGCCGACCGGCGTCACCGTCGTGCCCTGGATCGAGAAGACGGACACCGTCCCCTCGCCGCGGTTGGCGACGAGCGCGAGCGTGCCCTGCCGGTTGATCGAGATGCCCGCCGCGCTGCGGCCCGCCTCCAGCGTCGCGATCACCGCGGGCGGCGACGCCTTGAGATCGATGACGGACACGCGCGTGTCGGGCACCGTCTTCGTCGGATCGTTCGGGTCCACGCGGCTCGACGAGCCGACGAGCGCCAGGCGCTCGTCCGGCGTGAGCGCGACGCTGAGCGGCGGGCCGACGACGCTGCCGGGCGCCGCGACCTCCGCCACCATGCGCGGCGGCGAGGCCGTGAGGTCGATGATGCTGACGGTGTCCGGCGCGGGATTCGGCAGGATCTTCACGGTCCCGTTGTCGAGCATGACCTTGTTGTCGTTGGACGTGACCGCGAGCTGGGCGTGCGCCGCGGTGGCGAGCGCGAGCGCGGCCGTCAGGACGAGAGTGAAGACGCGGCGCTGAGCCGTCATGTCACACCTCCGGTGGAATCGAGCGGGCGCTAGGACACCAGATCGTCGCGCCGAACGCAAGCGGACTCGCCGGGCGCGCGCGCGGGACTACAATGAGCCGGAGGTCATCGCCATGTGGGGCTCGCACAAGATCACGATGCCGACGAAAGACACCGCGCTGCCCGGGCGCGCCGAGCGCATGCCCGTGCCCGCGAAGCATCACGTGCACGGCCGGCCGCTGACGCCGCCGTTCCCCGCCGGTCTGCAAACGGCGGTGTTCGGCCTGGGCTGCTTCTGGGGCGCCGAGAAGGCGTTCTGGCTCACGCCGGGCGTGTTCACCACCGCCGTCGGCTATGCCGGCGGGCTCACGCCAAACCCGACCTACGAGGAGGTCTGCACCGGACGCACCGGCCACAACGAGGTCGTGCTGGTCGTGTTCGACCCCGACGCGATCTCGTACGAGGCGCTGCTCAAGGTGTTCTGGGAGTCGCACGATCCCACGCAGGGCATGCGGCAGGGCAACGACGTCGGCACGCAGTACCGCTCCGGCATCTACGCGTTCTCGCCCGAGCAGCGGCGCATCGCCGAGGCCTCGCGCGACGCCTATCAGCGCGCGCTGAGCGCGGCCGGCCACGGCCGCATCACCACCGAGATCGTCGACGCGCCGGAGTTCTACTACGCCGAGGGCTATCATCAGCAGTACCTGAGCAAGAACCCGTGGGGCTACTGCGGCCACGGCGGCACCGGCGTCGCCTGTCCCACGGGCATCGCCGCTGCGCGCGCGTGAGGCCGGGCACGCTGTCGATCGTCCCGGCGGCGGGCGAGTGGCCGACGGCGACGCCCGCCGAGGCGGGGCTCGACGCGCGCCGCCTCGACGAGGCGATCGCATATCACCGCGCGCACGAGACGAAGTGGCGCCGTGACTTCATCACCGACCGCGGCGTCTTCGTCGGCGTCGCCGACGAGCCCGACGGCGCGGCCGGCGTGGTCGGGCCGATCCGGCCCCGCGGCGGGCCGACCGGTCTCGTCGTGCGCGGCGGCCGCCTCGTCGCCGAGTGGGGCGAGAGCGAGCGCGTGGAGATGTCCTTCAGCATCGCCAAGAGCTACCTCGCCGCGCTGGCCGGCATCGCCGTCGGGCGCGGGCTCATCGAGAGCATCGATGATCGCGTGAGCGCCTCCGCCACCGACGACGACTTCGCCTCCGCGCAGAATCGCGCGATCACGTGGCGCCAGCTGCTGCAGCAGACCAGCGAGTGGTCGGGCACGGTGTTCGGCAAGCCCGACACGATCGATCACAACCGCGACCTCGGCAAGGCGGACTTCGGCCAGACCGACAAGGGCGTGCCGCGCCCGATGCGCCCGCCCGGCACGCTCTGGGAGTACAACGACGTCCGCGTCAATCGGCTGAGCCTCTCGCTGCTGCAGCTGTTTCGCCGGCCGCTGCCCGACGTCCTGCGCGAGGCGATCATGACGCCGATCGGCGCCTCCGCGACCTGGGAGTGGCGGCCCTACGACAACGCCTGGGTCGAGATCGACGGCCGGCGGATGCCGTCGGTGCCCGGCGGCTCGCACTGGGGCGGCGGGCTCTGGACGTCGGCGCGCGACCACGCGCGCTTCGGGCTGCTCCACCTGCGCCGCGGCCGCTGGGGCGACGCGCAGATCCTGCCCGCCGCGTGGGTCGACGAGTGCCGCCGGCCCTGCTCGATCAACCCCGAGTACGGCCTGCTGTGGTGGCTGAACGTCGGACGCGTCGGCGCCTGGGCGGCGCGCGGCGCCGGCAGCAGCCTCATCTGGATCGATCCCGAGGACGATCTGGTCGCGGTCGTGCGCTGGATCGACAAGCCGCACATCCCGGGCTTCCTCGAGCGGCTGCTCGACGCCGTCGCTCGCTGAGCCGCGTGCTGCCCGCGATCGAGCTCGAGACGGGACGGCCGGCGACGGCGTCCGTCATCTGGCTGCACGGCCTCGGCGCCGACGGCCACGACTTCGAGCCGATCGTCCCCGAGCTCCACCTTCCCGACGCGCTCGGCGTGCGCTTCGTGTTCCCGCACGCGCCGATGCAGCCGGTGACCATCAACGGCGGCGCCGTCATGCGCGCGTGGTACGACGTGTATTCGCTGGAGGGCCAGCGCCGCGAGGACACCGCCGGCGTGCGCGCGTCGCAGGCGCGCGTCGAGGAGCTGATCGCGAGCGAGAAGGCGCGCGGCGTCGCCGCCTCGCGCATCGTGCTCGCCGGCTTCTCGCAGGGCGGCGCGATCGCGCTGCACACCGGACTGCGCCACGCGGAGCGGCTGGCCGGCATCATGGCGCTCTCGACGTATCTGCCGCTGGCCTCCACGCTCGCGGCCGAGGCCGCCGCCGCCAACCGCGGCGCGCCGATCTTCATGGCGCACGGCCTGTACGACCCGCTCATTCCGATCGAGCGCGCGACGATGTCGCGCCGCCAGCTCGAGGCCGCCGGCTACGCGGTCGAGTGGCACGCGTACCCGATGGAGCACGCCGTCTGCGCCGCGGAGATCGCCGACATCTCCGCGTGGCTGCAGCGCGTGCTTCATTGATGTGGGGGGCCCCGATATGGCCCCCCACACCCCCCAGCGCTCGGAGCGCCCCGGGGGAACCCGTGACGCTCCTCGATCACCCGCTGTCTCGCACCTCGACGACCAGGCTCTGCAGGGCCCGACCGATCGGCCCGCGCACGTCGTGCAGCCGCGTGTCCGCGAGCCCGACGCCGCTGCCGTCGTAGATCGACAGGCAGTCCATCCCGACCCACTCGCCCTCGAGCGGTCGGTGCACGCTCACCGACAGGTCGGCGTTGATCGCCGTGAAGCGCTTGTGCTCGATGGCGGCGCTGACGCCGCTGCCCGAGTCGGCCGCCACGAGCACGCGCTCGAGCGGCGAGGTCTCCGTACCGGCGACGAGCGGCATCCGCTGGCGCATCCACGCCGCCGCGCGGCCGCTGCCCCAGTCGCCGCGCACGAGCCGCGTCTCCATCGCCGCGTGGTAGCTCACGGGCTCGTTGAAGAATGGAAACTCGAACGGCCGCCCGCTCTCGGGCGGCGGCAGCGGCGGATCGTTGGCCGGCGAGGCGATCGCGACCGGAGCCGAACGCGCGAGCGCGGCGAGCGCCTGGGCCACCACGCGCTCGCCGTGCAGCAGCCGCGCGACGAGGCGCTGCACCTTGGCGCCCGCGCGCAGCGTCTCGACGCGCACCGTGAGCCGGTCGATCGGCACCGGCAGCAGAAAGTCGACGGTGATGCGCACGACCACGAAGCCCGGCGCGGCCGCCTCGATCGCCCGCGCGAGGAGCGCGGCGGGTGGGCCGCCGTGCTGATGGCGCGCGCTCCAGGGCCCGCGCGTGTGGACGCTGGCGACAAAGTCGCCGCCATCGGATAGATAGAAGGCCTCGGTCATCCGCGCCATGCTACCGCACGCGCGCCGGCGCCCTCAGGCCGCGTCCGTCTCTTCCCCCGCCTCCAGCCGCGCCACGTGCTGACGCACCCACGCCTCGCCGCCGTCGCTCGCCGTGAGACCGGCGACGAGGTCGGCCAGGCCCTCGATCAGCTGCTGCAGCCGGTCCGGCAGCGACGCGTCGTAGCCGCAGAGCCTGGCGACGAGCGACTCGCGCTCGGATTCCGGCAGCCGCGCCAGCGTCGGCATGAGGGCCTGCAGCCAGTCGTCGAGCGATTTGAGATCCACGAGCAGGTCGGTGCCGCGCCTGATCGTGGCGGTCACCCGCTCGCGCAGACGAACGAGATCGGGCTCCCGAATCGCCATGAGCGCCTCCTCACGCGAGCCCCTGCGCGATCCGGTCCAACAACTCGTCGGGACGGTCGACGTGCACGAAGTGGCTCGCGCCGTCGATCGTGTCGACGCGGCAACCCGCCGCCTGCAGCCGGCGAAGATCGGCGTCCGGGACGTGGTCCGACGCGCCGCCACGGATCACGTGGACGGTGTAGGGGCGCCGACGTTCGATGGCCGGCCAGAGATCCTCGACGCCGATCTCGGCGTAGAGCGCGGTCAGCGTCCGGCGGTCGATGCGCCAGCGGTAGGTGTCGCCTTCGCGGACGAGATTCAACAGCAGCCAGTCGATGGCCGCGGGCGGAAGCCCCGCCTGCCGGAACCAGGCGCGGAACGTCTGGCGGTCGCGCGCGGCGTCGGGCGCGTCGCCGAGCGCCTTGACGATGGCGGAGACGTCGGCGCCGGAGACCCGTGGCGACGGCGTGACGTCGAGCAGCGTCAGGTGTGCGAACGCCGTCGGCAAGAGCAGCGCGGCGCGCAGGGCCACGCGTCCGCCGAGCGAGTGGCCGACGAGCGTCCATGGCGCCGGAGTGTCGAGCGCGCGGGCCGTGTCGAGCACGTCGCGCGCGATCACGGTCAGGTCCGGCCGCGGCGGCAGCGGCGGCGAGTCGCCGTGGCCGGTGAGGTCGAGCGTGATGACGCTGCGGTCCGGCAGGCGCTGGGCGAGGCCGCGCGCGAGCGTCGCGAGGTTGCGCGCGGCGCCGAGGAAGCCGTGCAGCAGGAACAACGCGCGCGGCCCGACGCCGACGCGCGTGTGGGCGAGGACGCTCACACCTCGAGCACCATGCGTGCGGGATCCTCGAGCGCCTCCTTCACGCGCACGAGGAATGTCACGGCCTGCGCGCCGTCGACGAGACGGTGATCGTACGAGAGGGCCACGTACATCATCGGCCGGATCACGATCTCCCCCCCGCGCGCGACGGGCCGGTCCTCGATCTTGTGCATGCCGAGGATGCCCGACTGCGGCGGGTTGAGGATCGGCGTGGAGAGCAGCGAGCCGAACACGCCGCCGTTGGTGATCGTGAACGTGCCGCCCGCGAGGTCGCCCGGCGCCAGCTTGCCCTCGCGCGCGCGCCGCGCGACGTCGGCGATGGCCTTCTCGAGCGCGGCCAGGCTCAGGCCTTCCGCGCCGCGCACGACGGGCACCACGAGACCGCGCGGCGTGCTGACCGCGATGCCGAGGTGGACGTGGCGCGGCTTGACGATGTCGGTGCCGTCGATGCGCGCGTTGAGGATCGGCACCTCACGCAGCCCGTGGATCACCGCACGCGCGAACAGCGACATCAGCCCGAGGTCCACGCCGTGCCGGGACTTGAAGCGCTCGCGGTGGCGCGCGCGCAGCGCCATCAGCTCGCCGAGGTCGACCTCGTTGAAGGTGGTGAGGATGGCCGCCGTGCGCTGCGCCTCGACCAGGCGCGCGGCGATCGTGCGCCGCAGCTGACTCATCGGCTCGCGCTCGGCGTCCTCCTCGGCGTGCGCGCCCGCGCCCCGGCCATCGCCGTCGTGTGCCGCGCTCGGCGCCCGCGACGGCTCCACCGGACGTGGCGCCGGCGCGGGACCCGGGCGCGACGGCTCGGTCGGAGGTGGCGGCTCGGCCGGGCGTGACGGCTCGGCGCGGCGCGGCGGCTCGCGATGGGACGGCGGCTCGGCGCGCGGTGCGGCCGCCGCGCGCGTGGGCTCGCTCGGCGCCGCGGTTGCTCCGGCGGCGACGGGCTCGGTACGCGCGGGCGCCTCCGCCTTCGGCTCGCGCGTCGCGTCCTCGGTGATGCGTCCCACCACCGCGCCCGGCTGCACGCGCGAGCCGGCCGGCACCACGATGTGCAGACGCCCGGCGGTCTCCGCCTGCACCTCCATCGCGGCCTTCTCCGTCTCGAGCTCCAGCACGACCTCGTCGGCCTCGACGTGCGCGCCGTCGGCCTTGAGCCAGCGCACCAGCGTCGCCTCGTTGATGGACTCGCCGAGCTCCGGGATGCGGATCTCGGCGGCCATCAACCCTCCAGCGCCTGCTCGAGGATCGCCTGCTCCTCGGCCTGATGGATCTGATGGGAGCCCGTCGCGACGCTCGCGGCCTCGACGCGACCGATGTAGGAGAAGCGGACGTCCGGCCGGAGCAGCGGTGACAGCAGCGGCCGCACGAACCACCACGCGCCCTGGTTGGCCGGCTCCTCCTGCACCCAGCAGACCTCGGTCGCGGCCGCGTAACGCGCGAGCAGCGCGCGCACCTCGTCGGTCGGGAACGGGTAGATCTGCTCGATGCGAACGAGCGCCACGTCGTCGCGCCGCCTCTCGCGTCGGGCGGCGTCGAGCGCATAGAAGATCTTTCCCGTGCAGATCACGAGGCGCCGTGGCGCCGACGGCGGCCGTGGATCGTCGAGTGTCAGCCGGAACCCGCCGTCGGTCAGCTCGCGGAGCATCGAGACGGCCTGCGGATGCCGCAGCAGGCTCTTGGGCGACATCACCACGAGCGGCTTGCGGAAGTGGCGCTGGATCTGGCGCCGCAGTGCGTGGAAGATCTGCGCCGGCGTTGTCGGCACGATCACCTGGATATTCCGGTCCGCGCAGAGCTGCAGGAAACGCTCGAGCCGCGCGCTCGAGTGCTCGGAGCCCTGGCCCTCGTAGCCGTGCGGCAGCAGCAGCACGAGCCCGCTCATCCGCTGCCACTTCGATTCGCCGCTCGCGATGAACTGGTCGATGATCACCTGCGCGCTGTTGACGAAGTCGCCGAACTGCGCCTCCCACACGGTGAGGCGGCGCGGGTCGCCGCTCGACATACCGTACTCGAAGCCGAGCACGGCCTCCTCGCTGAGGGGGCTGTTGACGGCCTCGAGCAGCGCCTGGCCCTCCTGCACGTGGTTGAGCGGCACCCACGGCCGCCCGTCCTTGGCGTCGAAGATGGCCGCGTGGCGATGGCCGAACGTGCCGCGCACGGTGTCTTGCCCGCTCACGCGCACCGGCGTTCCCTCCAGCAGGAGGCTGCCATACGCGAGCGTCTCGGCGGTGCCCCAGTCGAGATCCTCACCGCGCGCGACGCGCGCGCGCCGGTCCTCGAGCAGCTTTTTGACGCGCGGATTCGGCGTGAAGTCCGCGGGCAGCCGCACCAGCGCCTCGCCGATCGCGCCGAGCCGCTCGGCCGGCGCGCGGGTGTCGGCGCTCCAGTCCTCACCGGCCCAGCCGAGCCCGCGCCAGACGCCGCCGAACGCGAAGACTTGTTGTCGCGGCATCTCCTTGCGCGCGGTGGCCAGTGCCGCCTCCAGCGCGGCGCGGCGCGCACGGCGCATCTCGGCCAGCTGCGCCTCGTCCACGACGCCCGCCTCGACCAGGCGCTTGGTGTAGCGCTCGACGACCGAAGGATGGTTGCGGATCTGCTCGTACATCACCGGCTGCGTCGGCGTCGGATCGTCGAGCTCGTTGTGGCCGTGGCGCCGGTAGCACACGAAGTCGATGAAGACGTCGGCGCGGAAGGCCTGGCGATAGCCCGCGGCCAGCCGTGCGGCCTGCACGGCCGCCTCCGGATCGTCGGCGTTGACGTGGAAGACGGGCGCGCGCAGCACCTGCGCGGGGTCCGACGGGTAGCGCGTGAAGAGGTATTCCTCCGGCGAGGTCGTGAAGCCGATCTGGTTGTTGACGATGACGTGGATGGTCCCGCCCGTGGTGAAGCCGGGCAGCGGCGACAGCGCGAGCGTCTCGTAGACGATGCCCTGGCCCATGAAGGCGGCGTCGCCGTGCAGCAGCACCGGCGCCACGCGCCGGCGGTCGCGGTCGTCGCGATACGCCTGCTTGGCGCGCACGATGCCCTCGACCACGGGGTTCACGGACTCCAGATGGCTCGGGTTCGACGTCAGCGACAAATGGACCTCGCGGCCCGCGCGCGTGAGGCGGTCGCGCGAGTAGCCCAGGTGGTACTTGACGTCGCCGTCGCCGAGGATGTCGTCGGGCAGCGGCGCGCCCTCGAACTCGGCGAAGATCATCTCGTAGGGCTTCTCCAGCACGTGCGCGAGCACGTTGAGGCGCCCGCGGTGGGCCATGCCCAGCACCATCTCGGCGACCTCGAGGCGCGCCGATTCCTCGACGAGCGTGTCGAGCAGCGGCACGAGCGCCTCGCCGCCCTCCAGCGAGAAGCGCTTCTGGCCCGGGTAGCGCGCCTGCAAGAACTGCTCGAAGGTTTCCGCGGTGACCAGCCGCTCGAGCATGGCGCGGCGATCGTCGGCTTCGATCGCGGGATGGTTGCGGCGGGGCTCCATGCGCTCCTGCAGCCACTCGCGACGCGCCTTGTCGGCCACCGAAAGGTACTCGACGCCCAGCGTGCCGCAGTACGTCTCGCGCAGGGCGGCGATCAGCTCGCGCAGCGGACCGCGTGTGCCGCCCTTGAACGGCGCCCAGTCCACGACGCGGTCGAGGTCGCGCTCGCCGAAGCCCAGCTCCGACAGCCGCAGCAGCGGATGCTCGCGCGGGCTGCCGCCGAGCGGGTCGAGGTCCGCCACGAGGTGCCCGAGCTCCCGATAGGTGTGCACGAGCTCGGCGATCGAGCCGCCGGGACGCGCGCCGTCGCGCAGGGCCAGATCGAAGCCGGCGAAGACGAGGGCCCAGCGTTCGTCCACCGCGGCGGGATCGCGAAGGTACTCGCGGTAGAGGGCGTCGACGTACTCGGGGTTGGCGCGCGCGATCTCGTCGAAGGGCAACACGCTTCAGCCTACACCCTCACACGACCCGGAAAACCTCCACCTCGTCGGATTTTCCCTTCACGCGCACGGCCGGCAGCCGTTCCAGCGTCACGTCGCCGCCGAGTCGCCGCGCCGTCGTCGCGCTCACGAGGATGTCGCCGCCGACGTCCTTGGTCAGGCCCTGGATGCGAGAGGCCAGGTTCACGGTGTCGCCGACGAGCGCGTACGAGAGTCGCTCGCGGCTGCCGATGGCGCCGGCGAGGACGGCACCGGTGTGCACGCCGATGCCGTGGCGCAGCGGGCGCGCTCGGCCGGCGTTCCACGCCCGCAGGCGCGCGCGCATGTCCAGCGCGGCGCCCACCGCGCGCGCCGCGTGATCGGCGGCCGGCACCGGCGCGCCGAAGACCGCCTCGATCTCGTCGCCGATGAACTGCAGCACGAGCCCGCCGTGGGCGCGGATGGCCGCCTCCATCTCGGCGAAGTAGCCGTTGAGGTCGCGCACGACCTGGCGCGGCTCGGTCGATTCCACCCACGGCGTGAAGTCGCGCAGGTCGGCGAACAGCACGGTGACCTCGCGCTGCTCGCCCTCGACCGTCACCCGCCCCGCCAGGATCTCGTCGCGCACCTCGCGCGTGACGTAGCGTCCGAACGCGTCCTTGATGGCTTCCCGCTCGCGCAGGCCGTCGAGCATGCGATTGAAGCCCTCGGTCGCGGCGCCGATCTCGTCGGTGGAGACCACGGGACAGCCGGCGTCGAGCTCGCCCCGCTCTACACGCGCCATCGCGAACGTGAGGCCGAGGAGCGGCGCGGCGACGCTGTCGGACACCACCAGCGACAGGCGTACCGCCGCCACGATCCCGGCCACGATGAAGAAGGCGATCACCGTCAGCATCTCGCCGAGCATGGCGCCGGCGTTGCCGGGCTCGGCGGCGGCGAGCCGGCTGCGGCGCCAGGCCACGATGCCGAGCAACAGCAGCGGACCGACGCTGGTCAGGAGGAAGACGACGAGCAGGCGCGCGCGAACGGGCAGGCGCGGCACGCCGCGCACCGCGCTCAGGCCGCCCGTCGGAAAGAACCGGGGCAGCTCCTGCCGCCAGCGGTTCTCGACCGAGAAGAACACGATGACGGCGGTGACCGCGCCGCCGACCGCGGTGATGCCGATGATGGCCCGCAAGGCCGTGCCGACCGTGAGCGGCCAGCCGGCCAGGAGCGGCCCCACGACGCCGAAGATCACGCCGGCCACCACCCAGTTGGACAGCGTGATGCCGGCCATCATCCAGGGAAGCAGCAGCGCGCGGCGCCGGGCCTCCGCCGCGCCCGGATCGCCGGCGAGCATCGGCGCCGCCCAGCGGGCGGCGAGTCGCGCGCCCATCACCGTGAGCGCGATGAAGGCGACGACGGAAAACACGATCTCGGGCCACGTCAGCTCGGGACCGGAGGTGACCGGATCGATGAAGCGGAAGTAGACGAACGCCATCGCCGCGCCGAACAGGTTGGCGAGCCGCGCGCGCCACGAGATCGACCGGCGGCGGGCCGATGCGGCCTCCGTCATCCGTGCGTCGGCGTCGACCGCCACGTCTACTGCCAGACGGCGGGCTCGAGCGCCAGCCTGACGCCGAAGCGCTCGGCGACCGAATCTTGAAGGCGACGCGCGAACGCCAGCACGTCGGTCGCGCGCGCGCCGTCGTGCGCGACGATCGCGAGCGCGTGCGCCGTCGACAGCCCGACGGCGCCCTCACGCTGGCCGCGCCGGAATCCGGCGCGCTCGATCAGCCACGCCGCCGAGAGCTTCACGCCGCCGTCGCCCTGGGGCCAGCGCGGCAGGTTGCGCTCGCCCGCGCGCTCGGCGACGCGCTCCGCGGCCTCGCGCGGCACGACCGGATTCGTGAAGAACGAGCCGCACGAGCGCCGGTTGGGGTCGCCGGGGATCAGCACCATCGACTTCGTGCGGCGAATCGCGAGCACGCTCGTCCGAACGTCGCTCAGCGTCGGCGCCGTCAGCGCGCGCGCGGCCACGTCGCGCGCGACGTCGGCGTAGCCCAGTGTCGGCGCGCCGCCCGGGCGCAGCCGGTACGTCACGGCGAGCACGACGTAGCGCCCCGGCTCTCGGCTCTTGAACGCGCTGTCGCGATAGCCGAAGCCGCACTGCGCCGGCGAGAGCGTGACCGCGTCGCCCGACGACGTGTCCAGCGCGCGCACGGCGACCACCGTGTCGCTCACCTCCTGGCCGTACGCGCCGACGTTCTGCATCGGCGTGGCGCCGACGAGGCCGGGGATGCCGGAGAGGCACTCGAGTCCCGCCCAGTCGTGGGCGACCGCGAACGCGACGAGATCGTCCCACGGCTCGCCGGCGGCGGCCGTGACCTCGACGGCGCCCCGCACCTCGCGCGTCGTCACCCCCCGCAGGCCGATCTGCACCACGAGCGCGTCGACGCCGGCGTCGGGGACGACGACGTTGGAGCCGCCGCCGAGAATCCGCACCGCCACGCCACGCGCGCGCGCCCACACGAGCGCGGCCCGCAGCGTCGCCTCGTCGGTCGCCTCCACGAACCAGCGCGCCGCGCCGCCGAGACCGAGCGTCGTGTAGGGTGCCAGGGCCACGCCCTCGCGCACGGACAGCGCCACGGGCGCCGGCTTCATGGAGGCGGCGCCCCCGCTCCGCGCGGCGCCGGCGGCAGGTAGCCGAGCAGGAACACGTTGAGGTGGACGAGCAGCAGCTTGTTCCACGCGACGCTCGCCTCGAGCGCGCGTGCGGGCGGCAGCGCCGCGGCGAAGAGGCCGGCGAGCGCCGACTGCGCGAGGCTGATCGCGTTGACGACGAGCTCCGCCGGCACGACGCCGCCGGGGCCGGTGGCGCGGTGACTGTGGGAGAGCCCGACGGCAAGGAGGTAGTACGACGACTCGTGCGTGACGGCGGCCTGCGCGGTCTCGCGCAGCCAGCGCCCGAGGCTGTGCTTGCGGCGCTCGATCCGCGCGGCGTCGGGCGCGCCGTCGGGCCCGAGGAAGAAGCGCGCGGAGTCCGGGAACTTCAGAAAGTGTTCGTAGAGCGCGGCGGTCAGCTCGGCCTCGCGCTCGAGCACCACCGGGGCACTCGCCCGCACCGTGGCGGCGTCGGCCTCGCCGAAGCCGACGAAGTCGCACAGCTCGCGCACGTAGCGCGGCATGTCGGTGGCGGGAAGCCACCCGCTTGTCCTCCCGGAGGGAGGGGTCACGGCATGAGCCGCGTGCCCGACCAGGCGCCGCCGGCGAAGCGGTCGCCGTCGCGCGTCAGCGGCCGGATCCAGCGCGCGCGGTCGTGCGCGCGCCCCGGCTGGCCCACCCAGAGCTCGACGCGCTCCGCCCACACGCGATAGCCGCCCCAGCGCTTGGGCCGTGGGATCTCGCCGCCGCCCGCGTGCGCGGTGACGTCGGCGATGCGGGCGAGCAGCGCGGCGCGCGAGGCGAGCGGCCGGCTCTGCTCGCTGGCGGCGGCGGCCGCGCGCGCGTCGCGCGGGCGGCCGGCCCAGTACGCGTCGCTCTCGGCGTCCGCCACGTCGGTGACCGGCCCCGCGACACGGATCTGGCGCTCCACGGCATCCCAGTGGAAGACGAGCGCCGCCCACGGGCGCGCGGCGAGCTCGGCGCCCTTGTCGCTGTCGCGGTCGCTGTAGAACACGAGCGTGCCCGGCGCCGCGTCGAAGCCGCGGCAGATCACCATGCGCGCCGCCGGACGGCCGTCGGCGCCGACCGTCGCGAGCGTCATCGCCGTCGAGTTGCGGACCGTCGTCGCGGCTTCGGCGAGCCACGCGGCGACGAGCGGCATGGGATCGGCGGGCAGCGTGTCGGGCAGCGGGGGAATCGCCTGCGCCATGTCGCAGGCCACCGTATCATGACGCATGCCCTTCAAGACCTTCACGCTGCGCGAGCGCCCGGAGCTCGAGGACGAGTTCGAAAAGCTGGCCGACGCGTCGTGGCCGCGCTTCCTGCGCCAGCGGGACGCCCTCGGCTATGGGCAGTACTGGCCGCGGCTCTTCACGACGTGGGCCGACTGGCAGCTGCTGATCGTGGACGAGCTGGGTCCGACGATCGCGGCCACCCACGCCGTGCCGCTCGTCTGGAGCGGCACCGTCGACGATCTGCCCTCGAGCATCGCAGACATCCTGCGCCGCGCGCAGGCGGACCACGACGCGGGGCGCACGCCGAACGCGCTCTGCGCGCTGGCGGCGATGGTGGCCGAGCGCTTCCGCGGCACGGGCATGAGTCCCGTTGCCGTGCGCGCGATGGTGAGCCTGGCGCGCGCGCGCGGCCTGCGCGCGCTGATCGCGCCCGTGCGACCCGCGAACAAGAGCGTCTATCCGCTCGCCCCGATGGAGCGCTACGTGCGGTGGACCAACGAGGACGGCCTGCCGCTCGACCCGTGGATCCGCGTCCACGCGCGTCTGGGCGCCGAGATCCTCGGCGTGGCGCCGCGCGCGCTCGTCATCGTCGGCACGGTCCCGGACTGGGAGCGCTGGACCGACATGCGCTTTCCCGACCCCGGCCCGTACGTCGTGCCCGGCGCGCTGCAGCCGGTCGTCATCGATCGCCAGGCGGACGAGGGGCGCTACGAAGACCCCAACGTCTGGATGCGGCACGCGATCGACTGAGGAGGGCTCAAACCTTCCCGACCAGCGCGCGGCGCAGCTGGTCCAGATGGTTGTCGTCGTGCCAGGCGATCATCGTCGCGAAGTCCTCGACGGTCATCCGACCGCGAACGGGATGAATACCTCCGCGCTGCCACTGCGCGGGGGTCAGGGCCTGGAGGTGGGCGAGCAACCCTTCGCGACGCGCGCGGAAGGTCGCCAGCGCGTGGGCCGCGTCGTTGCGGAGA
>Ga0134071_10000146_pt1 | contig 20222 bp, 20 predicted proteins | sample 15_taG_27_FD_94466 | JGI IMG/M metagenome (GOLD analysis project Ga0134071, IMG submission 94466) | Grasslands soil microbial communities from the Angelo Coastal Reserve, California, USA - 15_D_Rain_40cm_5_09082015 | ecosystem: Environmental > Terrestrial > Soil > Grasslands ...
AGCCCCCGCAAATCACGGGGTTTTACAAACCCCCGGCTTGCAGATCGTGGCATCTCGCGGCAGGAAAGGCAGCCCCCGCGCAACCGGAAATGGCGCTACCGCCCCTCCACGCGCTCCGCACTTTTCAGGTCGGAAGGGTCGCGTTTGTCGATGCACCCCACAGTCGACCTTGAGCCTGCTGATTAAGAGTGATCCCGCAAGCATCTCCACCGAAGTCCACGACGATGTAAAGCTCGAAGATCTTTACACCTGGGACTGACGATGTGCGGCGTGGATCGGCGTGGTTCGGGATGGTTTGGTAGCAGCGCGGTAGCAGTGTCCGCCGTTACACTACGCTAGTGGCGGCGCTGTGGGCCAGCTCGAAGCCTGGGGTCGGCAGCCTTCAACGGACGGGCACGGCTACCCAACTATCTTTGATCCAGCACCTTCGATACAGTGTTGGTCAGGATTGTGAAGTTCTCGGTATTCACATTGACTAGGTTCGCGGCCACTCTGCGTTTCACACTCATCAGAATCGTGTTATTCATGTTGGCGTTCAGCTTATAGACCTTCATGGCGATATCGTCTCTTCCCTTGCGAAGAACCGCTAACGGTATGGTGATACGGTTCTCCTGAGCGAACTTCTCTAGCCAGGGCCGACTGTCTTGCCCTTCGATGATGATCGCGACGACCCTGATGTCCTTGTTTCGACCGGCGAGTTCATCGAGCTCTTTCACCACGCTCGCCATGTCATCCCCGGACTGCCGGAAAAACGCAAAGATCGCAGGAGCACTTCCGAAGAACTCGCAGACGTAGCAGACTTCCTTGCCTTTGTGGGGCCCGGTTACGGCCAGAACCGGAAATGACGGGGTCACTTCTCCCACAGCAAGACCGGAAACCGTCTTCGATTGTCCAGCCGAGCATGGTGCGCCGAATGCGATCAAGCTCGACACGGCGATGAGCACAACCAAAGGACTGCGCATCATTCCCCAGATTTTGCCGTCGGATATTTCAGTTCGCGCCACTTGGGGAAGCCACCCTGAAGAAGCTTCAATTTGCGGTAACCCAGTTTCTCGAGTTGAATTGCCATTTCGGTCGACTCTTCCTCGTTCTGGCATGGGCAGTACAGAAGCAGAGTCTTTGTGCGAGGAAGATTCACGGGCGGCGTGATCCTGTCCGTGTAGGGCAGATTGACGGCGCCCGGGATGTGCGCTTCAGCAAAATACTCACTCGGCTGGGTATCGACAATCACGATGTCCTGGGTTGCCTTGGAATCAATGAGTCTTTTCAATTCTTCACCGGTCATCAGCGGATATCGGCTTTCACGTTTCGGCTCGGCCCACCCATTCTGCGCACTGGAAACGAGCGAGCCGAATGCAATGACCCAGATGAGAAAGGGTGAACGCGTGATCAATGTTCTGGCTATCATGAACTTCCCTTCTAGTCGAGGACGAACTCTTTGAGCGGACGATATCCCGCTTTTTCCATGAGTTGATCCCATTTGGCGGGCAGCTTGACCTCCTTGACGGACCTGCCCCTACCACCAGCCAGAACCTGCGCCTTGTTTCTACTGGGATCTCCGCAGACGAGAACTCGAATCCCATTACGCGCGATGGATGGGGTCGTTTTGATTTCTTCCCATCCCGGAGCTCTTGGATACCAGGGCGGCAATTTCCCTTTCGCTGCGCGAGGATCGTTGAGTTCCCTCTGGAGCTCCCTGTCGAAAGAACCGAATACCCTGCCGTAAGACCCGTAAACCTTTGAGAAGGTCCACTCATATGTGGGCTTCCTCGCCGTCTCCACCAGGTCATCGACGAGCTTCTTCTTCGTATAGCCGCCCTTGGCGAGAACTTCGGCAGTGGTCGGTGTGATCAGCAGGGTTCGCGGCGAATTGATCATGCCGGACGCAAGGGCTTCGTTGTAGGTGATCCCGTACGCAAGGAGTTGCATCAGGATCTTGGGATTGGATGTCGATGGGATGGTGTTCTGTCCCATGAACGTGCTGCTGGCCGCAGATACCGTACTCACATCCTTGTCGAATCCTCCGGCCACGTGGTCCGGTTGCCAGTCAATCTTCTTCAGGGCCTCTTCATCTTCCGCGAGGACCCAGGACTGCAACTTCCCGAAGGTCCCCATCTGGGTCTCTTTCGCTCTGAAACCGGCTATGTTCCTCTCGATCAGACTCATCGTACGGCCGATGGCTTGATTGGCTTGGGCCGCGATCAGCCCCTGCCCGGACTCGATCCCGAGTTGCCTCGCTAACGGTCCGTTCACCCAATAGAAAGTGTTAAAGGAATGCGTGCTGCCGCCAGTAACTGCTAGGCGGAAGGCAGGATCGCCTATGGCTTGCACCGCCGCAATTATTAGGGGCATGTACTCCGGGCGTGCTCCCGCCATGACAGCATTGACGGCGATATTCCACGGGGTGGCCCGCAGATTCGCTAACGGAAGGACGGCGATCTCTTCATGAGGGGCGTGGTCGGTATATTTCAGGAACTCTTCGACCCGCTCGACCGTCGGTGGAATGATGGCCATCCCGTCACTCCACTGGTAATCCGAGAAGTAGCGGTTGACCTCATCGATCGTACCCGTGAATACGATCTCCCTGACCTTCCGTTCCTTGAGAGAGCCCTCCTGGGCGGATGCCGATTCAGGTAGTGGCTTGGTCAGAGCCTCTATAACCTGGGGGACAATCTTTATCGCGTTCTGCCGCAGCTCAGAGTCCGAGTGGAGATCGAACGGGCCCGGATACACGGCAACCCGCAGCGACGGTACTCCCTGGTCGTAAGCGGTAACTTCGGCCTGTTTCTTGAAGGCGGGACCTGCCACTACGACGCTCGGAATGCCGGACTTTTCCCCCACGACTGCCGCGTGTGCCACACGCGGTGTGCAAACCCCTCAACCACCGTTCCCGGTCACGAGCACGCTGCAACCTTGTTCCTTGAGCGCCGCCCGGAGATTCTCAGCATCTTTGTTGGGATTGTCGGGAGTTGACGGCATGGGAGCGACCGGCATCTGCGTGTGCGAGACGAGTCTAGTATCCGGATACAGCTGCTTTAACTGGTCCCCGATCGCTGGGAGGGTTACGTCGGCCTTGAATGCGCGGTTCCACACCATTCAGACAGTCTTGCCTGCCAAGGTATTCGCGCGAGGCACCATGCTGATCATCTTGACGGTACTTTCGCCGATCGGACTCACGACGCTGTACACTGGTGTAGTCGACCCACCTTGAACCGCGACGGACTTCTGCGCCGCCGCCGAAACACTGAAACCCACGATTACGAACAAGATCACTCCGGCAAAACAGACTGCCCGGGAAACAGATGCCCTAAAAGATGACTTGAGTATTCGCAAATGCTCGAAGCTCCTCATTCTGATTGGCTCCATAGTTACCTACTCCTCTCATGGCCATCCTTGTGCCGATACCCTTCGGCCTGCGCCACAGCGACATCACGAAAGCGTGCGAGCGCGTCGGTAGCGTGCTGCAACGCCTCCTCGGCGGGAGCGCTGCTGTGGGTGTATCGCATATCGTGATGGCTTCCGGCGCCGCGTGCTCGCCGTGCGGGATCGGGCCGGGAAACTCGTGGAACAGCTCGGCCGTGGTCACGCGAAGGGTCGGATAGGCTCCGAGACGAGCTCGACCAGCTCGTCCGGGGATGCACTCGGGCTCGAGCTGGCGCTCGATCCAGGCGGCCAGGCCCATGGCCCGGACGCGCTCGACGTCGCCCGGCCGGGGACCGTAGGCGAGATGGTTGAGGACCTGCCGATCGGGATCAAGGGTGGTCTGGGCGGCGTGAGGCGGCTGCCGACGGCCAGCTGGACGGGCGTGTCGGCGACGACGGACCGGGCGCTCCGCTCGTGAGCGACCCCGCACCCGTCCAGCAGGAGCCCGATCGCAACGATCGCCAAGCAGGTTCGCCAGCGCCTCATCCCTCCTGAGCGCCGATGAGACGCGCCGCCGCAGCGAACCGTTTACACCGGTCAGACGCGCGCCGGCGCCGCGGGCCTTCGAGGTCGATTATGCCCTCAAGTGCATGATTCCGGCTTTCCCGTCAGATCTTCGAGAGCGCGGTGCCAGTGATATCGAACTTCACGGCGACCTTCACGACGATCTCTATAAGCATGTCTGGTCCGAGCCCGTCGCGATGAACCTCGAACGTGTCCGGCAGCGGCTTCTTCCACGCTGCCGCGCGTCGGCAGGTGAAGGTCAATCTCAACGACCTTGCCCTCGTGGCGCCTGAGCGCTGTCAGCGCGCCCTTGAATACCGCGCCCATCACCCCAACGAATCCCGTCGAATCCTTCGAAAACCGTCAGCGTGGCGTCAGCAAAGAGAGTCGAGAAGTGACCACGAAGCGGCCGAGCGCAATCGTCGCCGTCGCGGTCGATGAGGCGATGGCGGTGCAACGGCTCGATCGAGGGGATGCCGGCTTTCACGAGCAACCGGGCAAGGTGGGCACTCCCGCTGAGCGGTCCTATGTCGACGCCGTCAAGATGGAGTTTCTCGCCCTTGCCGTCTTCGCGACCGGCCGGAGCGGAATGGATCGACGCCTACCGCCACTGGGTATGTGGCGGGTCCGTTCTTCCTTCAATAAGGTCGTCGAAGGAAGACCCGATGCCGGCCCTCTTCTTCGTGGCCCGCTTACGCACTGCGCGAGTTGCGCCAGGGTTGCGGCTGGTTGCGTGACGCAGGACCACGGCACCGACGAGCCAGGAGAACCCGGAACATCTCTCAGGACCTACGCCGGCCGACGGCGTCGCCGGCGACGCTGGCTTGCGCCTCGCGAACGCGCTAGCCACCCTTCAAGAACCGACCGCGCCAAAGTGGTGTGTCCAACCCCATGTTTTGCGGCGAGAGACTGGAGAGTTTCCAGATCGTCCTTGTGGAGACGCACGGCGATCTGTTCGGTACGTGCGGGACGGATTGCAACGTCGAGATCTTCAAGATCTCCTGCGAACTCCTCTACGCTGTGACGCGCCCAGAACGCCCGCTCCTCGTCGTCAGTGCGAAAACGTGGGATCTTTCCCTTTCGCTTTGCCGTCGCCATTACCGGTCTCCCTTGCTGTCTCGCCATCGGCGGTAGTTTCGCACCTCGTCTGGATCGGCCATCCGAGCGCTAACGCACAGCCTCATCGAAGAATCGAACTGTCCAGGCGGTTCTGGCAGTCCCTCGGACGACACGACAAATGCGCCTTCCGCCTGGAGATCCCGCGGAAGCGCGGCGCGAAAGACACAGGTCAACAACTCGCCGCCGTCTTCGAGCGGGGCGACCACGAACCAGCGCTCACGAGTTCCCTTACCTGATCGGCGCACTCGCGCCGCACCGTGCTCACCATAGATCGCGCCCACGATATCGGAAGCCTCAACGTTTCGTTCGGCAAGGTGCTCCAGGCTGGCCGCGGTGAACACCAGTGTCCAGTGAACCTGGCCACCCGGCATACCGGAATGGTATGCAAATCGGGATGCCGACGTCAAATGCCGAGCGACGCACCACGACGACGGGTTGTGGTCGCTGGAGAGACGACCTTTGGGCTATGGACCCGCGGAAACCCGAAGGGGCTACGGCGTGAACCGTAACCCCTTGTTTTTGTTGGTTGCGGGGGCTGGATTTGAACCAGCGACCTTTGGGTTATGAGCCCAACGAGCTACCGGGCTGCTCCACCCCGCGGTGACCCACGAAGCGTACCCGACCCCGGCGAGCGTGTCAACACGGCAACCGCTTTACGCCCGCTCACGCGCCACGTACCCGTACCGCGCGTTGGTCCGAGCGCCGCCGGCGGCCAGGTACTCGGCCTTGATGGCGGCGATCTTGTCGGTCGTGATGCCGTGCTGCGCGATCTTCGGCTTCAGACCGTAGAGCCGCGCGCTGTTCCCGCCGAAAATGGCCTTCTTCACCGGCCCGTCCGCCGGGCCGAGCGGCTTGAAACCGTGCTTCTTCTGCATGTCGTCAGGGATCTCGAGCCGGCGCATCGCCTCGATCTGCCACTGCGGCGAGCCGTACCACAGGGAGTCCGTGCCCCAGATGATGTGGTCGGCGCCGAGGCCCTTGACCAGTGTGCCGACGAAGGCCGCGGCGAAGCGCGGGTTGGCGACGGCGCAGGTCGCGAAGGCGGTGCCGAGCTCGCCGTAGACGTTCTTCACGCCGGACTTGCCGGGAATGTCGGCGAGATCGCTCGCCCACTTGATGCGGCCGGTTTGCTCGAACTCGGCGAGCACCGCGTCGGGTTTCTCCATGAAGGGGCGCAGCGCGGCGTGGTACATGACGAAGTTGAGCTTCGGCCAGTCCTTGGCGGCCTTGCCGAGGTCTCTGACCGTCGCGTACTCCCACACCTTGGGCCACGAGGTCTCGTAGTCCGCGGGCAGCAGGCCCTTGTGGATGCAGACCGTCGTAATGTTCGCCTTCACGGCCTTCTCGTAGAACGGGTAGACGAGCTTCTCGTCGTCGAGCCACCAGTACGACTCGAGCTTGGACGGGAACAGCGGGTCGCCGATCGTGTAGCCCTTCCAGCTGTCCGGCCGGAGCGAGGCGATCGCACGGTCCACCTCGTCCATCCAGCCCGACTTCTTGGGCGTGAACACGGAGTGCGCAAGCAAGCGGCGCGATCCGGCGAAGCGGTTGATCGACGTGCGGGCGGCGACGATCTGATCGTTGCTCAGCAAATCCCAGCTCGGGTCGTCGAACGGCGCGCCGGAGAGCAGGGCCACCTTCGTGTCGCTGTCGACGAAGATCTCCTTGAGGTAATTCTCGAACTTGTAACGCTCCAGCTTGCTCTCGCCCCACAGCTTCGGGTTCCAGTTGTCCTTGGCGTACTTGGCGAGATCGAGCAGGCCCTCCTGTTTGAAGTCGTCGCGCACGAAGTGAGTCTGCGCGTCCACGATGTACTGCCCGGAGAGCGCCTGGGCGCGCATGTCGGCGACGCCCGGCGTCGCCGCCTCGGCACGGCTCACCTCGAAGATCGGGCCGAACACGTCGTTCATCGCGAGGAAGGCCGCCGCCATGCCGGCGCTCGAGGCCAGGAACTTGCGGCGGCTCAGCCCGTGCTTCGGCGCCAGATCGCTCGCCAGCTGCGTCACGCGGGCTTCGACGCGCCGTTGCTCCGGCGTCTGCGGCAGCGGGTTGTATTCGCCGTTCGAGACGATCTGGGTCGGAATCGGCCCCCGAAACGCCGCGACTTCGGCTGGTGCGGTGCGCTTGAGCTCGGCGTCGCTGAGATAGTGCGGCATCGCTCGCCTCCCTCTTCGATGAGCCCCCGGCGACTCGCCACGTCCCCGCCTCGTCGATGAGCGCGGGCCCGGGGGGAACCCGCGAAGGGGACCGGCCGACGATTAGCGCTGTTATGCGGGGAAGTCAAGGCGCGGCGCGACCGAAAGCCGCCGGCGCGTCGAGCGCCGGCTATCGACGAACCGCGTCAGTGTCGGCGGACGACGCGGTTGGTCTTGATCGGATCGAATCGACCGGTGCGCGCGATCGACCACAGCACGCGCCAGGCGCCGCGCGTGGCCAGGAGCCAGTAGGTCTGGCACCGGAAGATGCCCCAGAACTTGGCCTTCAAGGTCGTTCGGGCGACGTCCACCCGGCGCGGGAGATGCGGCGTGAGGCTCTCGATCAGATCCTGCGTGACGATCCCGCCGACCCACACGGTCAGGCCGAGCGAGATGGTCGGAAACGCCACGCCCACCAGGAACCACACCGGGTGATACAAGAAGCGATAGGCCAGGTGCCAGCCGAGGAACCCGAGCACGGGATAGATAACGGCGGCGATCGGCCACTCGACGACCTTGTTGCCGACGTGCCGCGAAAGCTGGGCAAAGTTGTAAGCCGTGGGCCTGGCTCGCCAGACGCCGCGGAGAAACGCGACGTCGTCGAGCACCCCCTGGTACCAGCGCGCGTTCTGGCGAACCATGCCGTCGTTCGATTCGGGCATGTCGACCAGCTCCAGCATCGGCATCGCCGTCATCAGGACGCCGCGGGCGCCGAGCGCGTAGCCGAGCGTCGAATCCTCCGTCGCGCCCGAGGTCGGAAACCCGCCGAGGTTCTGCAGAACGTCCAGGCGCACGAACTGGTTGTGGCCGAGACAGATCTGCGAGCGGCGGAAGCAGAGCTCGAAGAGCGGCCGGAGTAGCCGCGCCGCGCGCGGGGCGCGCGCCTGCAGGCGCGCGAAGGCGTCGAGGCGCCGGTGCTCGTTGATCAGGCGCGCGATCGAGACGCGGATGAAGATCGACGACTGCTGCACGGCGCACACGCGGCCGCGCATATCGAGCCGGTCGAAGTTGGCCAGCGACAGAGTCACGCCCTGATAGGCGAGCCGGCCGCGGTGCTCCGTCAGGTCGGCGGCGATCCAGCGGTAGACATTCGGGTCGGGGATCGAGTCGGCGTCGCTCAGCCCGATCCAGACGCGCGCGGGATCGTAGCGCAGATCCAGCAGGGGCTTCAGCACCTCGGGCCGGAGCGCCCAGTTCAGCTGGTGCGCCTTCCGCCCCTCGCCCGGCATCGCGACCAGCGTCAGCATCTTCCGTTGCCAGGGCGGCAGGCTCTCGCGGAAGCGGCGGACCACCTCGGCGGTCGAGATGCCCATCGCCGGATGGGGCGAGCGCTCCTCGTCCTCACGGGCGGCAACGATCACGTGGAGCTTGGCGTGCGGATAGCGCGAGTCGAGCAACGCGCGCAGGGTCGTCGCGATCTCGGGCTCCTGCCACGCGGGCACCAGGTGCACGAAGATCGGCGCCGCCGGGTCGCGCTCGAGCCTGGCTTCGCCGGGGAGGGTCGCGAGATTTTCGTAGGCGTGCTCGACGAAGCGGCACGTGGTGAGCATGCCCTTCCAGTCGAGAAGCAGCTTGAAGGCCGCGCGGCCGTTGACGAGCAGGGCCACCCAGAACATCGCGAACCAGAACCACCCCGTGCCCCAGAGCCAGGCCCAGAACGCGTCCACGGAAGGCTAGCGCGGAGCAGTCGGGGAGGTCTGCGACGGAAACTTCAGCACGGTCTCGCCCTCGCGGACCATGCCCATCTCCTCGCGGGCGAGCTTCTCGATGTAGAGCGGATCGTTGCGCAGGCGCTCGACGGCGCGCGTGAGGTCGGCCTGCTTCGCGCGCAGCCCCTGCACCGCGCGCTCGACGGCCTGCATGTCGTGCCGCATCTGCCAGGCGCGCACCGATTCCTTCACGCCGAACACGGCCAGGCCGACCGCGAGCGCGACCATGGCGAACGTCCCGACGCGCTGCGGGCTCAGCTTGTCGAGGTCGACCCGGGGCGCTCTCACCGCGCGACGCGCGTGTAGAGGGAACGTCCGGGCCACGACGCGGAGTGGCCGAGCTCTTCCTCGATGCGCAAAAGCTGGTTGTACTTCGCCGTCCGCTCGCTCCGCGCGACCGAGCCCGCCTTGATCTGGCCCGCGTTGACCGCGATGGCCAGGTCGGCGACGAAGGTGTCCTCGGTCTCGCCCGAGCGGTGGGAGATGACGGTGCCGTAGCCGGCGCGCTTCGCGAGCTCGATCGCTTCGAGCGTCTCGGTGAGCGTGCCGACCTGGTTCACCTTGACCAGCACGGCATTGGCCAGCCCGTTCTTGATCGCCTGCTGGATGATCGCCGGGTTCGTCACCAGGAGATCGTCGCCCACCAGCTGGACCCGGCCGCCGAGCTTGCGCGTCATCAGGCCCCACCCCGCCACGTCGTCCTCGCCCAGGCCGTCCTCGATCGAGACGATCGGATAGCGGTCGAGCAGCTGCTCGTAGCGATGGATCATCTCGTCGCTCGAGAGTACGAGGTTCTCGCGCCGCAGCCGGTAGCGCCCGCCCGGCTCGGCGAACTCGCTCGCCGCCACGTCCAGCGCGAAGAACACGTCCCCGCCCGGCCGATAGCCGGCCTTCTCGACCGCTTGTAAGAACAGGTCGAGCGCGGCCGTGTTGCTGGCGAGATTCGGCGCGAAGCCGCCCTCGTCGCCCACGCCGGTCGGAAGGCCCTTCTCGTGCAAGAGCTCCTTCAGGGTGTGGAAGATCTCGGCGCCCATGCGGAGCGCGTTCGAGAAGTTCTCGGCGCCGGCCGGCACCAGCATGAACTCCTGATAGTCGATGCCGTTGTCGGCGTGCGCGCCGCCGTTGAGCACGTTCAGCATCGGCACCGGCATGAGCCGCGCGCCGACGCCGCCGAGATAGGCGTAGAGCGGAAGCCCGGCGTCGTCGGCCGCCGCGCGCGCGACGGCGAGCGACACCGCGAGGATCGCGTTGGCGCCGAGAGCGGACTTGTTGGGCGTGCCGTCCAGCTCGAGCAGCGCCTGATCGAGGGCCGACTGCTCGGAGGCGTCCATGCCCTCGACCTCGGGCGCGATCGTGTCCTCGACATTGCGCACCGCCTGGCGCACGCCCTTGCCGCGGTAGCGCTGGCCGTCACCGTCGCGTAGCTCGATCGCCTCGCGCTTGCCGGTCGAGGCGCCCGAGGGCACCGCGGCGCGGCCCCAGGCGCCGGACTCGAGCTGCACCTCCACCTCGACCGTCGGATTGCCGCGCGAGTCCAGGATCTCGCGCGCGTAGAGCCCCGTGATGGACGACACTAGCTTTTCCTCTCCACGACGAAGTCGGCCAGGGCGCAGAGCGGCGCCGATCGGGCGCCGAACACGCCGAGCCGGCTCTTCGTCCGTTCGATCAACCGCCGCGCCTCGCGGCGTGACGCCTCGATGCCGTGGAGCGCGGGATAGGTCACCTTCTGCTTGCGCTCGTCGCTGCCGGCCGTCTTGCCCAGTGTCTCTAGACTACCCTCCACGTCCAGGATGTCGTCGACGATCTGGAACGCGAGCCCGAGGCTCTGCCCGGCGTCGGCCACGGCGGCCAGGGCGGGGGCGTCGGCGCCGCCGAGACGCGCGCCCACCGTGAGCGAGGCGCGCAGCAGCGCGGCCGTCTTGTGGACGTGGATGTACTCGAGCTGCTCGGGCGTGATCGTCTTGCCCTCCGACTCGATGTCCACGACCTGACCGCCCACCATGCCTCGGGTGCCCGCGGCCTGCGCGATCTCGGCGACCACGTCGCAGACCACCCGGGCGTCCACCCCCGCCAGCGCCGCGTTCTGCGCGACCAGCTGGAAGGCGTAGGTCAAGAGCGCGTCGCCGGCCAGGATCGCGATCGCGTCGCCGAATACCTTGTGGTTCGTCAGTCGGCCGCGCCGGTAGTCGTCGTCGTCCATCGCCGGCAGATCGTCGTGGATCAGCGAGTACGTGTGGATCATCTCCATCGCGCACGCGGTCGGCATGACCGTGCTCGGCGAGGCACCGACCACCTCGGCGCCGGCGATCACCAGGATCGGCCGCAGCCGCTTGCCGCCGGCCAGCACGCTGTAGCGCATCGCGCGATGCACCGCCGGGGGCGGCGTGTCTTCGCCCGGCAGGAACCGGTCGAGCGCCACGTCGACCAGTCGGCGCCGCTCTTGAAGATACGCGTCGAGGTCGAACCCGCTCATTGATCCCGCTCGGGCTCCCAGGCGAACGGGCGCGCGCCGAGCGCGCCGCTGTCGTCCCGGGCGAGCACCTCGATGCGCTTCTCGGCGTCCTCGAGGTAGCGGGCGCAGCTGCGCGCCAGCCCGATGCCCTCCTCGAAGATCGTCAGCGATTCCTCGAGCGGCAGGTTGCCGGTCTCGAGCCGGCCCACGATCTGCTCGAGTCGCGCCAGACAGTCTTCAAACTTGAGGTCGGTCATCCTGCTCCCTTGTGTCGGTCACCCGCGCGTCGAGGCTCCCGCGCTGCAGGAGCACGCGAATGGCGTCGCCGACGTTCACCTGGGACGGATTGTGGACGATCTCGCCAGTCGGCGTCCGTGTGAGGCTGTAGCCGCGGCCGAGCACGGCCAGCGGCGACAGCGAATCGAGCCGGCCGACGGCGGTCTGCAGGCCGTAGCGCGCCCGATCGCGCCGGCGGGTGAGCGCCGTGACCAGTCTCGACCGGAGGCTCTCCAGGCGATGGCGGTCGCGGGCGACGCGAGCGACCGGATCGGAGGCGCGCAGCGCGCGGGTGGCCAGCGCGACGCGGTGGGCGGCGCGGCCGAGCTCGCCGCGCATCTCGCGCCGGAGCCGGGCCGTCAGCTCGTCCACGCGCCGCTCGAGATCACGCAGGGGTCGCGCGGCGCTGCGCTCGAGCCGCGCGCGCAGCTGACCGAGGCTGTCCACCACCGCCTGCTTCTCGCGCACGACCAGCTCGGCCGCCGCCGACGGCGTGGGCGCGCGCAGATCGGCGACGAAATCGGCGATCGTGTAGTCCACCTCGTGCCCCACCGCCGACACCACCGGCGCCTTCGAGGCGGCGATCGCGCGGGCGACGGCCTCCTCGTTGAAGGCCCACAGGTCCTCGAGCGAGCCGCCGCCGCGGCCGACGATGATGACGTCCACGCCGCCGATCAGGTTGAGGTCGCGGACGCCCTGGGCGATCTCCTCGGCCGCGCCGTCGCCCTGCACGCGGCACGGCGCGATCACGATGTGGAGCTCGCCGAAACGCCGGCCGATCACGCGCAGCATGTCGCGGATCGCGGCGCCGCTGGTCGAGGTCACGATGCCGATCTTCCGCGGGAACTGCGGCAGCTCGCGCTTGCGCGCCTGGTCGAAGAGCCCTTCGGCCTGTAGACGCGTCTTGAGCTGCTCGAAGGCGAGCTGCAGCGCGCCGAGCCCCTTGGGCTCCAGCAGCTCGATCACCAGCTGGTATTCGCCGCGCTGCGGGTAGATCTCGATGCTGCCGAAGGCCATCACGTGCAGGCCGTCGGCCGGCTCGAACTTGATGCGGCGGCCGCGGTTGCGGAAGAGCACGGCGCGAATCTGCGAGTCGGAGTCCTTCAAGGTGAAGTAGGCGTGGCCCGAGCCGTACAGGCGATAGTTCGAGATCTCGCCCTCGACCCACACGGCCGGAAAGCGCTCCTCGAGCGCTTCCTGCAGCCGCCGCGTCAGCTCGGAGACGGTCAGGACCGCGCGGCCCGCGCTCATGCCGCGCCCAGCTGGCGCTCGGCCGCGCGCAGGGTGTTGCGCAGGAGCATCGCGATCGTCATCGGTCCCACGCCGCCGGGCACCGGCGTGATCGCGCGGACGCGCGGCGCCACGCTCTCGAACTCGACGTCGCCCACGAGCTTGCCGGTCTCCAGCCGATTGATCCCGACGTCGATCACCCAGGCGCCGTCCTTCACCATGTCGCCGGTCACGGTGCGCGGCCGCCCGGCCGCGACGCAGAGGACATCGGCGCGGCGCGTGTGCGCGGCGAGATCGCGCGTGCGCGTGTGGCACGTCGTGACCGTGGCGTGCCGCGCGAGGAGCAGCTGGGCGAGCGGCTTGCCGACCAGGCGCGAGCGGCCGATCACGACGGCCTCGGCGCCCTTGAGGTCGCAGCCATAGTGGTCGAGGATCTCCAGGCACCCGGCCGGCGTGCACGGCACCACCCGCGGCGCGCCGGCGAGCAGGCGTCCGAGGTTCTCCGGGTGCAGGCCGTCGACGTCCTTCTCGGGCGCGATCGCCGCGATCGCCTCGTCCTCGTCGAGCCCGCCCGGCAGCGGCAGCTGCAGCAGGATCGCGTGCACCTTGGGATCGGCGTTGAGCCGCCGCAGCAGCGCCAGCAGCGCCGCGCGATCGAGCCCCTCCGGATGGATGTGGTCCTCGGACGCGATCCCGACGGTGTCGGCGGCGCGCTTTTTGTTGGCGATGTAGACCTTCGACGGCGCGAAATCGCCGACCAGGACGACGGCCAGCGTCGGCGCGACCCCGGTGCGACTTTTCAAGCGCGCGACACCGGTGCGCACGTCGTCCAGGACCTTCTGGGCAACGACCTTTCCGTCGAGGGTCAAGCCGCGACGCGCAGCCGGCGGATCGACGTCGCTCGGCCGGTCTCGGGCTCGACCACGATCACCACGCCCTGCAGCGACGCGGGGCCTTTGGCGGTCTCGAAGCGGATCGGCATCTGGTTGAGGAAGCGCTGGATGATCTGGTCGCGGTCGACGCCGATCACGCCGTCGGTCGGCCCGGTGAGGCCCAGGTCGGTGATGTAGGCGGTGCCGCCCGGCAGCACGCGCTCGTCGGCCGTCTGCACGTGGCGGTGCGTCCCGACCACGGCGCTGACGCGCCCGTCGAGGTACCAGCCCATCGCGAGCGACTCGGACGTCGCCTCGCAGTGCATGTCGACCAGCACGATCGGCGTCTCCTTGCGCAGCTCGGGCAGGATCTCGTCGGCCTTCCGGAACGGGCAGTCGATCGGCAGCATGAAGACGCGGCCCATCAGGTTGAGCACCGCCACCTTGTGCGGACCGGCCTTCACGGTGACGTGCCCCACGCCCGGCGTGCCCGCCGGAAAGTTCGCGGGCCGGAGCAGCAGGTTCTCCCTGGTGATGTACTCGACGATCTCGCGCTTGTCCCAGATGTGGTTGCCCGACGTCAAGACGTCGGCGCCCGCGTCGAAGGCCTGCCGCGCGATCGGCGGGGTCACCCCGAAGCCGGCGGCGGCGTTCTCGATGTTGACGACCGCGAAGTCGATCGCGTGCTCCCGGCGCAGGCGGGGCACGAGCTTCGCGATCGCCTGCCGGCCCGGCTCGCCGTAGACGTCGCCGACCATCAGGATGTTCATGAGCTGCTACTTGGCCACTTCGACGGCGCGTGTCTCGCGGATGACGATCACTTTGATGTGACCGGGGTACTGCATCTCGGCCTCGATGCGCTTGCTGATGTCTTTCGCGAGCTGGTGAGCGTCGAGGTCGGAGACGATGTCGGCCTTCGTCATCACGCGCAACTCGCGCCCGGCCTGGATCGCGTAGCACATCTCCACGCCCTTGTACGAGAGCGCGATCTCCTCGAGCTTGGCCAGGCGCTTGATGTACGACTCGAGCACGTCGCGCCGGGCGCCCGGGCGCGCCGCCGAGATGCCGTCGGCCGCCTCGACCAGCACGGCCTCCACCGTCTCGGGCTCGACGTTCTCGTGGCCGCAGAGCGCCGCGTTGATCACCTTCGGCGACTCGTTGTACTTCGTCAGCACCTGCAGCGAGAGCTCCGGATGGCTGCCCTCCTGCTCGTGCGTGAGCGCCTTGCCGATGTCGTGGAGCAGGCCCATGCGCTTGGCGAGCTTGACGTCGGCCTTCACCTCGGCCGCCATCATGCCGGCGAGCCAGGCGACCTCCTTCGAGTGCTGCAGGCAGTTCTGGCCGTAGGAGGTGCGGAACTTCATCCGGCCGACCAGCTTCACCAGCTCGGGGTGCAGGCCGTGCACGCCCACCTCGAAGCAGGCCTTGTCGCCTTCCTCCTTGAGGTGCTGGTCCATCTCCTTCTTGATCTTCTCGACCACTTCCTCGATGCGGGCCGGATGGATCCGCCCGTCGGCGATCAGGACTTGCAGGCTGCGCCGCGCGATCTCGCGCCGATAAGGGTCGTACGCGGAGATTAACACCGCTTCAGGTGTGTCGTCGACGATCAGATCGACCCCGGTGTGCAGCTCCAGCGCCCGGATGTTGCGTCCCTCGCGGCCGATGATGCGCCCCTTCATGTCGTCCGACGGCAGATCGACGACCGACACCGCGGTCTCGACCGTGTAGTCCGGGGCCAGTCGCTGGATGGTCGTCGCGAGCACCTCGCGCGCCTTCACCTGCGCGGTCTCGCGCGCCTCCTCCTCGAGGCGCATCGCGACCAGCTGCGCCTCGCGCCGCGCCTCGGTCTCCATCTGGGCGAGGAGCTGGCGCTTGGCTTCCTCGGCGGTGAGGCTGGCGATCGACTCGAGCTTGCGGCGCTGCTCGTCGAGCGCCACCGCGAGCCGGCCTTCCTTCTCGCCGACTGCCTTCTCGCGGCCGGTCAGATCGCGTTCCTTCGCGACCGACTCGTTGAGCCGCCGCTCGAGCTGATCGAGCTTGCGGGCGAGCTCCTCCTCCTTCGAGATCACGCGCTGTTCGATCTGCTGGATCTTGCCCTCGCGCTGCCGCGTCTCTTCCTCGAAGGCCCCGCGCGACTTGAGCGCTGCCTCCTTGACCTCCAGCTCGGCGGTCTTCACGCGGTTGGCCGCCTCGCGCTCGGCCTCGTGCACGATGCGCTGCGCCTGGGCCGAGGCGTCGCCGGTCTTCCGCTCGCTGATCCACTTGTGGAGGAGGAAGCCGATTACCAGGGCAAGGACTGCGATGATCGAGTCGGCAATGAGCCAAATCCCTTGCATTGCCGCAGTATAGGGGGCACCGAGCGAGGGAGTCAAATCCCCGCCTCTGCCGTGTGCCAGGGTGTTTCGAACCTGGTTTTACCAGGTGGGCGCCGTTAATTGGAGGGCTTCAGGCTTCCCCTTCGGGAGGGGCTTGCACACGGCCCTCGTCCACAGCTCCCCTTTTGTTAACGAGGTTGAAACTTCCCTCCGGCATCACGAACAGCGCAGGGACAGTTCTTGGTACCCTACGGCTCGATCTCCGGTCAAGTTTCATTTCTGCGCGGACTCGCGACTGTATCTTCGATCGCACGCGCATTTCCAGGGGAGAGCAGCGATCATGGAACGACCGAGCGTCAGATCCGAAACGCAGGGCGTCGTCACCACCATCATCCTCGACCGGCCAGACCGGCGAAACGCGATCGACCGCTCGACCGGCCAGGCCTTGGCCGCGGCGGTTCGTGCCTTCGAGCGCGACAAGGAAGCTCGAGTGGCGGTGCTCTGGGGCGCGAACGGGACCTTCTGCGCGGGCGCCGATCTGAAGGCGGTGGCAGCCGGGCCGAGGAAGCGCGGGATCACGTACGGCGACGGGCCGATGGGTCCCACACGCATGCTCCTGACGAAGCCCGTGCTGGCGGCGGTCTCGGGTCACGCCGTCGCCGGAGGCTTCGAGCTGGCGCTCTGGTGCGACCTCCGCATCGTCGAGGACGACGCGGTGATGGGCGTGTTCAACCGGCGCTGGGGTATCCCGCTGATCGACGGCGGCACGGTGCGCCTGCCCGCGCTGATCGGGCTCGGGCGCGCGCTCGATCTGATCCTGACCGGCCGACCGGTGGACGCGCGCGAGGCCTTGGCCATCGGTCTGGCGAACCGCGTCGTGGCGCGCGGCCAGGCGCGTCACGAAGCCGAAGCGCTCGCCGCCACGATCGCGGCCTTCCCGCCGTTCAGCGTCCGCAGCGACCGCCGCTCGGCCCACGAGTCGCTGGGCGCCCGCCTCCCCGCCGCCTTCCGCCGCGAGTACCTGATCGGCGCCGCGACGTTCAATACCGGGGAGAGCATCGCCGGCGCGCAGCGCTTCGCGTCCGGCGCCGGCCGACACGGCAAGTTCTGAAGGCGGGGCCGTGAGGAGCGCGGCGATGATGCGCATCCTGGTCGTTGCCGGTGTGTCGACAGGCGTCGGCAAGACGTCCATCACGCTCGGCCTGCTCGAGGCTCTGCGCCGGCGCGGCCTCCGCGTCCAGGCGTTCAAGGTCGGACCCGACTTCATCGATCCGGGCTTTCACGAGCTCGTCACCGGCCGCCCGTCCTACAACCTCGACGGCTGGATGTGCGGCCGCGAGCAGGTGCTCGCCTGCGTCGCCCGCCACGCCGGCGACGCCGACGTCGGAGTCGTCGAGGGCATGATGGGCTGCTTCGACGGGCTCGACGGCCGGAGCGAAGCGGGCTCGACGGCACAGGTGGCCAAATGGCTGCGCGCGCCGCTCGTGCTCGTCCTCGACGCATGGACGGCGGCCAGAAGCGCGGGAGCCGTCGCGCTGGGGTTCGAGCGCTTCGATCCGGAGCTCGACGTGGTCGGGTTCATCGCCAACCGCGTCGGCAGCGAAGGGCACGGCCGCATGGTGCTGGACGCGATCGAGTCGGCGTGCCGCGGCGCGCCGCTGGGCGCGATTCTTCGAAACGAGCGGCTCGTCCTCCCCGAGCGCCATCTGGGTCTGGTCAGCGCGGTCGAGGGCACGCTCGCTCCCGAGAAGCTCCGCGACCTCGGGGATGCCGTCGAGCGCTCGCTCGACCTCGACCGGCTGCTCTCCCTCGCGGCGCCGGTCGAGCCGCCGCCGCCAGCGCGTCATGATCGACCGGCGCCGATCGGGAGGATCGGTGTCGCGCGCGACGAAGCGTTCCAGTTCTACTACGCCGAGAATCTGGAGATGCTGCGCGCGGCGGGCGCCGAGCTGGTCTTCTGGAGCCCGCTGGCGGAGCGGCTACCGGACGTGGACGGTCTTTACTTCGGCGGCGGCTATCCCGAGCTGCACGCGGCGCGGCTCGCCCAGAACGTCTCGACGCGCGAAGCGGTACGCCGGTTTTCCGGGGCCGGCCGGCCGATCTACGCCGAATGCGGTGGGCTCATGTATCTCACCGAGACGCTCGAGGATCTGGACGGCGTGGCCCATCCGATGGTCGGCGTCCTGCCCACCACGGTCAGAATGAAGCCGCGCCGGATGGCCCTCGGCTACACCGAGGTCACGTTCACGGACGCGACGCCGCTCGGACGAGCCGGCACCGTCGGGCGCGGTCACGAGTTTCACTACTCGACGCTCGATCGCGTGCCGGACGGCGTCGAGCGCGTATACCGTCTCGCGCAGCACGGCGCCGCCGGACGCGCCGAAGGCTATCTGGTCGGCCGCACGCTCATGAGCTACATCCACCTCCACTTCGCGTCGAATCCCGACCTGCCACGGTCGTTCGTCGCCGCGTGCGCCGAACGGGCGGCGCCCCGTGAGGGTAGAAGCGTCTAGCGTCGCGAGCCGGGCTCCGGCGGCGTGACCTTGTCGAGAAGCGCGACGAGCGCGCCGATGCGGGCGCCCACGTCGTCCGCGTCCGTCTTCTTGTCCTCGCGCGCGCGAAATAATTCGTCGGTGATATCCAGGGCCGCGAGCGAGAGCGCGGTCAACGGATCGGCGACGCCCGAGCGCTTGAGCTGCGCCACCCGCTCCTCGAGATACCTCGCGAGCCGGCGCAGATAGTCGGCCGTCGCCTCGGAGCGAATCGTCAGGGTCTGGCCGAGCAGGTTGAGCTCGATCCGCCGCGGCTCGCTCATTCTTGCGGCCTGTCGAGATCGAGCTTGCCGATGTCTTTCAGGATCATGTCCACCTGGGTGAGCACCTGGCGACGCTCGTCGCCGAGCCGCTTCACCTCGCGCTTGAGCTCTGCGTTCTCCTCGCGCATGCGCGCGAGCGCTTCGGCCGCGCGCTTCACTGCGCCTTCGAGTTCGGTCAGTCGCTCGACGATGCTGTCGCCCATCAGCCGCTCCGCAGGGTGATGTGGAAGGTCTCGGTGATCCGCCGGACCACACGCTCCTGGATCGCGTTCACCTCGGCGTCGGTCAAGGTCCGGTCCTCGGCCTGGAAGAGGAGCCGCCACGCGAGGCTCGTCCGGCCGTCCGGAAACTTGAAGACGTCGAAGAGCACGAGCCGTCGCAGGAGAGGTCCGGCCGCCTCTCGAAGCGCCGACTCGATCTGCGCCGCGGTCAGGGTCTGCTCACCGCCGATGACGAACGCGAGATCGCGCTCGACCGCCGGGAAGCGCGGCAGCGCCTGAAACCGCATCGGCGCGGCGGCCGCCGCCCCGGCCGCGTCGAGCGAGACGACCGCGGCGAACACCGGCGGCGGGATGCCGAAGCTCTCGCGCAAGGCCGCCGCGACCTCGCCGAACTCGGCCACGATCGCGCCGCTCTCGGTCACGAGCGTGCCGTGGCAGTCGGGCTCGAATCCGCTGAGCACCCCGTCCTCGCCGGTGGCGGCGCGCACCCAGAGCGCGTCGAGCGTGTGCTCGGCCAGCCCCTTGGCGTCGTACACGTCGACCGGCCCGGTCGCGCCGGCCCAGCCCGGCTCGCCGCGCGCGCCCGTCAGCGCGATCGCGACCCAGCGCGGTTCTGTCGTAGCGGGGTTTATTGTAGCGGGGTCCGTGAGGCCGGCGCGACCCGGCTTCGCTCCCGCGGTCTGGGCGTATGTCGTGCAGATCTCGAACACCCGCACGTCCGCCTGCTGGCGCCTCACGTTGGTCGCGACCGCGCTCAGCACGCCCTCGAGCGGGTTCACCCGCAGGAGCGACGCGTCCTGCGCCAGCGGGTTCATGAGCTCAACGGGCTTGGGATCGACGGGGCGACGGAGGAGCTCGACCCTCGCGGGATCGGTGAACGCGTACGTGACGACCTCGGCGAGCCCGGCGCCGACCAGCGCGCGCCGGACGGTCTGGCTCTGGCGCATGGCGGTCGGGTGCGTGACGAGCGAGATCGCACCGCCGGGCAAGGTGGACGGAATCCGGTCGTAGCCCCAGACGCGGATGATTTCCTCGACGAGGTCGTCCTCCATCGAGAGATCGCGCCGAAAGCTCGGCACGGTCACCTCGAG
>Ga0134071_10000148_pt1 | contig 20149 bp, 17 predicted proteins | sample 15_taG_27_FD_94466 | JGI IMG/M metagenome (GOLD analysis project Ga0134071, IMG submission 94466) | Grasslands soil microbial communities from the Angelo Coastal Reserve, California, USA - 15_D_Rain_40cm_5_09082015 | ecosystem: Environmental > Terrestrial > Soil > Grasslands ...
ATGAGATGTCTGCGCATCGCTCTGCCCGCAATAGCAAAGAAGTGCGCGCGGTTCTGCCAATCCCGGTCTTTAGCGCGTACCAACCGCATGTAGATCTGATCGACCAGATCGGTAGCTTGCATGGAGTGACCTTTACGCTCGCCCTTCATGATGTGGCGCGCAAGGCGGCGCAAGTCGGGAAGCACAACGGCAAACAGTTCGTTTTCCGCGTCGCGGCTTCCGTCGCGCCATTGATGCAGAAGCTGCGTGATGTCGGCCATAAGTGCGACGTCAGTCTGCTCGAATTAAATGCGCGGCATTATAACAGATGAGTTTGGCGGGGGATGCCGGGGAAAGGGGATTTCGAATCTGCACTAGGGACGGAGCGTCGTCACGATCCGAAATCCCGATCTGGAAGCGAAGTTTACTTTGCGGCGGCTGTTTCGATTCTTGGACTGCCTTGATACTTTTTGGCGATCTCGATTTCGCTTCGGGTCTGGACCAACTCCCGGGGCGTTCCATCTGCTCGAAGGATCTTCCAGAGAAAGATCGCATCACCGTAGCGCCGGAACACGAGGGCATCTTGTCTCTGCTGTTCCGGAGTTGCCGCGTGCACCAACGACATTGCGCCTGAGCCTTTCACCACATGGCTCAATTGAACGACTGAAGAATCCAGGCGCACAATATACTCCCCCTTTTCGAGATGCTTATCACCGACTGTAAAGTCGAAGGGAATGTTCGCTTTGAGCGTCGATTGCGCCGAAGCAGTCCCCGCCAGAGCGAGAATTACAACCAGAACAAACAACGTTGCTGAAATTTTTTTCATGTGACCTCCCTAGGGCGCTTCTCCTTGCGCCCTCACTCAAGAAGCGAGAGAAGTGGAAGATGCACGCCAATTTTTTGAGCGATGAATGTACGAAAGGGAGGTACAGCGGTGCCGGTAATTATCTGACAGTGACCGTAATGTCGTGAAAACCTTCCAGGGCGGTATCAGCGGCAACGGCGCGGACGACGTAAACACCCGGAACTTTGAAGCTCGCGACGGTTGTCGAGTTGACGCTGCGGGTTGTTGCAGTGGACGTCGCGACGCGCGTCGGCTGGGTGAAACTGATGGGCCCTGGCCCGCGATACTGGATCCACTGAACGGATAAGCCCTGCGCTTCAACATTGGCTTCGCCGGAGTTGCGTTGGCCGCGAGGTCGGGGTAGCAGATCATCGTGCGCCACGGCGGATAAGGCCACGGCGTTTGGCAGTGTGATGGTTTGGGGGCCAGAGCCTGTAATCACTGGCGCCTCGTTATTCGGATAGAGATTACCGGCTCCGACGTTCTCCATCATGACTTCGTTGCTGAGCTCCCAATCCGGCTGAAGCCAACCCTGCGCCTTGTTCGTTTTGCCGCGGATACTCAGCGTCCAGGTTACTTTTTTATCGAGGGGCGAATCTTTAGGTACGACCACCTTGAACACAAACCAATGTCGGCGGGGATAAAAATGAGTCGGTTGCCCGCGATCGCCGCCGTCCACGTTGTTGTTTGTCCCGATGTCGATGTCGAGCTGTTCCTCGTAGTTGCGGTTCATATAACCGAAGTACATCGAGAAGGTGCCATCCGGGTTTGCTTTCCAGCCATCGTAAGACGGCACGACGTCCTGTCCACGGTTGTATTGCCCGTTGTAAGGAATCGGTCCTGTAGAGGACTCGAACGGAATCTGCGCCGCGGCGAATTGAGGTGCGGACATTAGAACCAGCGCAGCGATCAGTAAAAACATGTGGTTCCTTTTATTGTCCCGCGCTGGCCGACAACTTTTCCTTGGCTTGCGCGTTCCGCTCAGCCACGGCTTGCTGAAACTCTTCTTCGGAGAGGTAGAAATAAGTAAGCCACGCATGGCTCATTTCGTCGATCGTTCGTTGGCCGAATCCGATCCAATTGCCGAGATCACCCTCCTTCTTGACGGTGTTATCGTGCCAGCTGATGAAGTGAACGACGGAGCCGGCTGGTAAAAGCGGCTGCACGTGAGGCGCGTACTCGTAGACGATCATCCAGTTGAATTTGTAGTTGAAGACGCAGTTCAAGGTTTCAACCTTGCTCCCTCCGGGTCTTTTGCCGGCATACGGGTAAATCACTTCCATGCACATCGCCTTACCGCGGGTATGCATATGAGGCTCCCAGGAAAAAAGGCGCGTAGGCTTGGTCAGCGTTATATATGTATCGGTCCGGATGTTGTCGGTATTTGCTGGTAGATCGACCTCGTAATCGTCGCCCGCCAGTGTCGTGATAGCAACGTATTTCGGGACGTATCCTTTGGGATAAAACTTGAACGCCACAGCGAGGTTTGCTTGTGTTTCCTCGCCGTAAGGATGGAAGTGCGAGCTGAAACTGATTTTCGTACCGGCTGTTATTAACCGGCCCGATCCGTCGGGGAAGGTTTCGGCGTTCTTTCCGATGCCGTATTCCTGAATCATCGCCTGCGTTCCGTCCGGGTAAATGAGCGTTAGTCCACCGTGGTGAATTGTTTTGTACCCGCGAACCGGCTTGAGTTCGACCGCCTTGATATACCGATCCTCGGTGAGGCCCGGATCCGCAAGAATATTAGGCCACCGGTCAGGTCCTTTGGCCGGAACGATGACGTCCTGCGGCATCTCGACAATCAGATCGGGCGTGCCGATACTCCATCGATCACCGTCGTCAAACTTGCGTGGGGGCGGCATGTCGGCCGGATTTCCTTGCGGAGCCCCGGCGTCCACCCATTTCGCTATTGCCGCGATCTCGGCGTCGGAAAGGGCCACGCTATTCGAGAATTCGTGGATTCCGATGTTGGGGTCAATGTGCCAGGGCGGCATGTTCCGGAGCACCACGTTCTGCTTGATTGCTCTGGCCCACGGCCGCACCTCGTCATACGTCAGCAACGACATAGGGGCAATTGAGCCTGGCCGGTGACAGTTCTGGCACGAACGTTGCAGGATCGGCGCAACATCCTTGGTGAACGTCACATCCTGCGCCATGGCTGCAGTCGCGGGAACTGTAAGAGCGGCGGAGAGGACCAACAAGAACCGAGCTTTCATGAGCGTCTCCCTATCCGAGAATTTCCGGAGAATCTTCAGTCTCATTCAAACAGCCTCGCCTGGAAATGTCAATTTATGGCCACAAAAAGGCTCAGGAAATACAAAACATTTGTGAATTTGTGCCTTTTTGTGGCTATTCCCCTTTTGCGCGCTTGACTCGGTTGAGGGTGTGGACTATTGTCCAGCTCAACAGGGGATAATGCGAGCAACTCTCGAAGAGACTCCAACCAGCGGAGCCAGACCCAGGAAGGCTTTCTATCGAAACCTGTGGGTGCAGGTTCTTGCCGCGGTTGCGATCGCAATCGTGTTGGGCTACGTCCGGCCCAATGCGGCAGTAGCCATGCGGCCGCTTGGCGATGCGTTTATCCGGCTGATCTCGATGATTATCACCTTGGTGATTTTTTGTACGGTTGTTACGGGAATCGCCGGCATGGGCAATTTGCGGAAGGTCGGGCGCGTGGGCGGCAAGGCGCTCCTTTATTTCGAAGTCGTCACGACTGTCGCGCTGGTGTTTGCGGTCGCGGTGGGAAACCTCATCCCAACCGGCACCGGCTTCAACGCCAACCCCGCGACGCTTGATGCCGCAGCGGTGACCACCTATGCCGGGCAGGCCAAAGCACAAAGCGTTACGGACTTTCTGCTTCAGATGATTCCGACCACAGTCGTCGACGCCTTTGCGCGAGGAAGCATTTTGAGTGTGGTTCTTGTTTCGCTGCTGTTCGGCTTCGCTTTGTCGAGCATGGGAGAACGATGCAAGCCCCTGGTTGATGTTATCGAGGCGCTGACGCAGGCGGTGTTCGGCGTGGTCAATATATTGATGCGCTTCGCTCCTATTGGTGCGTTCGGCGCGATGGCCTTCACTGTCGGACGCTATGGCCTCGGCTCGCTTGGACCGCTTGCCAAATTAGTTCTGACGTTCTGGGCAACTTGCATCGTTTTCGTGGTTGTAGTGCTCGGCGCGATTGCGTGGATGGCGGGTTTCAGCATCATCAGGTTCCTCAAGTACATTCGTGAAGAAATCGTGCTTGTGTTGTCGCTCAGCTCCTCGGAACCCGTCCTCCCAATGCTCATGTCGAAACTGGAAAAGTTGGGATGCTCGAAGGCTCTCGTCGGACTGGTGATGCCGACGGGCTACACCTTCAATACGGACGGAAGCTGCCTCTACATGATCATGGCCGCGTTGTTCGTCGCTCAGGCCACGAACACACCACTGACGCTCGCCCAGCAGTTGAGCATTTTTGCCGTCGCGACACTGACGTCAAAGGGAGCCAGCGGAGTGCAAGGCGCATCTTTCATCGCTCTGGTCGGAACGTTGATGGTTGTGCCCTCGATTCCTGTTGCCGGAATGGCCCTCATTCTTGGCATCGATCGCTTCATGAGCATGTTTCGCGCTGCCGTCAATGTGATCGGTAATGGAGTCGCTACATTAGTAATCGCGCGCTGGGAAAAGGAACTCGACGCCGAAGTCTTACAACAGAGGCTGCAGCTATGAAGAGATTGATTCTGCTTTGTGCCGTTTTCACCGTAATCGAAGGTTTCGCTCTAGCGCAGGCTCCGGGACTCGGTGGGCGTACGATTCATGGCCGCAGTCCGGCCGCGCCCGCGCCGGGTCCGCTGGTGAGTCTTGTGCAGGCTGGAGTCGATGCGTACAACAAAGGCGACATCGCCTATTTCGAAAACGCATTTGCTGACGACATTCTTTGGGTGGATGAAGATGGGCACGAATTAACGGGCAAGATGTTTGCGTTGTATTTCGTCAACCGCCAGGTGACGGCGACGCCCAAAAGGAAAATGAGCGTGCATGATGTCGCGACCGGAACCTGGGGCGACACCGCTTGGGCTGCTTTCGCCTACACCATCGATGACGGTGTGAATAAACGAATCGGCATGAACACGACCCTGTTCCGAAAAATCGCTAACGACTGGAAAATTGTGCTGATTCACGGATCGATCAACGCTTTCGCCGTGCCCCATTGAGCCCTATCAGCGCCACCACCGCAACCCATGTCATGATGCTGTTTACCGTGAAACCGATCGTGAAGCTACCGGTGCGGTCGAAAGCATAAGCCGAGATGATCGGTATGGTCCCTATTCCGCTCGAATATGCGAGATGGCCGATCGGCAGGACTCTCCCGAGATTTTTTCCGATTCCGAATATTTCCACCAACATCAGCGGGAAAAAAGAAACAAGCGCGCCGTGACCAAGACCCTGAAGGAAGGCATAGGCAACAGCCATCCGCGGCAGGCGTATGGCGAACAGCATCAGCGATGATGCTCCGAGCAGGGCGAAGGTTCCGATCCCAACCTTCTGTGCCGAAAAACGATCAGCCAAAATTCCGAAACCCAGCCTGCCGGCAAAGCTGAATGCCAACTCGAGACTTACAATGCCGGCCGCCTCTTGTTGGGAGAAACCGGAATCCCTGAGATGGAGAATCAGTAGATGTAAAGTCGTTCCGACAGTCCCCGCGGCGAAAAAGACACAAGCGATAACGATCCACAAAACTGGAGACAGAAGAATCTCCTTCGAGCTTCCCGATTGAGAAGGAAACTTTGATTGCTTGTCATCACCGATGGCGTCCTCGGGGCGTTCGCGTATGACGAAAACTATCAACACGAAGGGAATTGTCCATAGAAACACATCTGTGAAATTCAACGCGGCGCGCCAACCAAAGCGGGTAATGAGAAACGTTAGAAGCACCGGAGCGGCGCTGCCGCTCAGGCCACCGGCGGAATTCACCAAACCCATCGCAAATCCACGGCGGTGCGCGAACCAGCGTGCTTGCAGCATCTGGTTGGTGAGGTAACCCATGGCGGAAAGTCCCGCGCCCAATACGAGGCAAACCGCATAAAGCTGCCACAGCGTTTGCATCCTCCCAAGCAGGAGACACGCCGCTGCAACAAATCCGGAACCGAGCGATAGCACGAAGCGGATTCCGCGCCTTTCCACCAGAAGACCCCATGCCAGCCCGCTTAGGCCGAACGCCCACTGCAAGACCGTGTTGCCGAACAGGAGTTGAGCCCGGCTCCAGCCGAAGGTGGTGATTAAGAATGGATAGTATGCAGGAAACCCAAATAAGACTGTTCCGAAGAGGTAAACGATGACGATCGAGCTGGCCAGGATCCACCAGCCATAGTAAATGCGAGGCATTACCGCCCTCCTGGCTCGAGGACGTTGCAAAACCTAGCGTGATGCCACTGTAGGCGCGGTCTATGACCGCGCGCGTTTCGTAGAACTAAGGAAATACGCGCGGTCATAGACCGCGCCTGCAGTTCAGATCCAATTTTGCAACACCCTAAGCGGACACAAAAAATTTGCCCGGTTCTGCGAGGAGGAGTTCTCCGGCGCCTTCTTGAAAGGGAACTTCTCTTGGAAGAACGATCGAAATCGCTCGCACGCGCTGCGTTTCCGGGCGCAGTCCCGGGGGATTGACGTTATCGGCGAGGCCCACGGCGGCGCGTTTGAGGACGCGGCGGGCGGCGATGATCGCGGCGTCACTTGTTCCCAGGTGCTCCTGCGTCCGATCGACAATAGCGCCCATGCTTTCCTGCACCGCGAGGTCCTGGACGCCGAGGCCTCGTATTCCTGTGTTGGAGAGGCCGCTCTTCTGCAATTCCCGGTCAATCAGGTAATCGTTCGCTTTGTGTTGTTTCGGAAGATTTGTGCCGGGGATCACTTCGGTGTGGATTCCACCTCCGGCGCGCATTTCAGCGAGTTCGTCCTTGGTGAGCGCGCGAGCGGGGTGCCAGCTGACGCTGTAGACCCAGCAATGCTCGTCGTCGATGGGAACCCATGCATGGCCGCGAAGTGGACTGTCGCCGTAAGGCGGCACCATGGTGTAGAAGGGCATCAGCCAATGCGTCGCCCTCCAATAATAGTGGCTGTCGCCGGCGTTTCTCCTGGCCGTAATCAGCAGGCCATAATCGGTTTCACTGATGTCAAACTTTGGAGCCGTATCGGCTCGAACCAGCTCCCGGCCGCGACCCTTCCCGGTGAGAACGCTGTCCTTTCTCTTCTCCGAAATCAGAACCGCATCACGATGCAGGCTGGAGACATGACTGGAATCGATACCTCCTTCCAACGCCTGCAAATAGTTGCACTCTTCGAAGCGTCTCGTTAAGTATCGCTGATCATCAGCTACGATAGCCCATTCCAGTGCCGGTGCAGCCGGCGTGCAGTTCGGAGGACCCATATAGGTCCAAATCAAACCACCCAGCTCGAGACCCGGATAGCAATTGGCGCGGATTTTCTCTTTAAAATTGCTATCGCTCGGTTCCGACGGCATGTCGACGCATTGGCCCGTGACATCAAATTTCCACCCGTGATAGACACACCGCAATCCGTACTCCTCGTTCCGTCCGAGGAACAGGGAGGCGCCACGATGCGGACAATGTTCAGCGATGAATGCGATCTTGCCGCCTGTATCGCGAAACGCGACCAGATTCTCCCCGAGCAGCTTCATGCGAACCGGAGCGCCATCGCGTCCCGGCAGATCCTCGGCCGGTATTGCTGGGATCCAATACCGCCGGAACAGTTCACCCATGGGAGTGCCCGGACCGGCCTTCGTCAAAAATTCGTTCTCTTCACGTTGCATTACGGTCGTTACTTTAGACGTGAAGTCCATGTCTTGACAAGCGCGCGCGACAGGCGTAGCTTCTCATCATAAATTTTTCCAATTTCATCTATAGGGCTTTCTGAGGCAGCGGACCCGGACTAGCAACGGCCGCGCCGAGAACAACACAGGATCGCCCGTGGGCTGGAACGGTTCAGCGCGGACTTTTCACGATTGCGCCAGCCCGAACTTAGGCTGTGTCGCGGCGCGTCTCCATCTAGTCCTATTTTCAGTCCCGCTCCGCATGGTGTTGAATCCACGAGGCCTTCCCGTGGAGTCAACGTCATCTGGTACGGGACCTAAAAAGAAAGGCGGAGACTATGGTATGCAGGAGAGGGAAACAACTTTTCGTGCTTGCGGCGTTTGCAAGCATTATTGCGTTATCGGGATCGGTAAACCCACCGGTATTTGCGCAAAACTTTTCGGCGGCTATCTCAGGTGTCGTGCATGACACAACAGGAGCGGTGATTCCTGGAGTGACGGTCACGGCGAAGCACACCGAGAGCGGGTTGACCCGAACCGTGCTCACCAACGAGAACGGCAACTATCGAATGCCAACTCTTCCGGTGGGCGCCTATGAAGTGATGGCGGAAATACCCGGCTTCAAGCAATTGGTACGGACCGGAATTAATCTGGCAGTGGCGCAGGAAATCGTGCTTAACCTCACGCTGGAAGTTGGAACTGCCGCAGAGCAGGTTACGGTAACGGGCGAGGCGCCGCTGGTAAACACCACGCTCGCCTCAACCGCAGGATTGATCACCGGAGAACAGCTCAAGGATTTGCCGCTGAACGGCCGGAGCTTTCACGAGCTGATGACGCTCAATACCCACACCTTCGATAACCGGTCGAATGCCGGCGGCGCCTCATTTTCAGTCGCCGGCAAGCGAACGGAAAACAACCGATGGACTATTAATGGAATGGACTATGTGGGCGACAACGCCACCGGTCAGTACATTTCGCCGAACGGAGTCAGCGGCCAGTTGCTTGGGGTCGAAGCGATACGGGAATTTAACGTCCTCGGGCACAGCTATGGTGCGGAGTACGGGAAACGTTCCGGGGGCCAGGTCACGGCTGTAACCACATCCGGAACGAACCAGCTGCATGGGACGGCATTCGAATACCTGCGCAACAGCGCGCTGGACGCTCGAAACTTCTTCGACGTGGCCAATGCTCCAGATCCGACCCCGGTACCGCCGTTCAAGCGGAATCAGTTTGGCGGGTCAATGGGCGGTCCCATCATCAAGGACAAGATGTTTATCTTCGGAAATTATGAAGGGTTTCGGGAGCGGTTAGGGGTAAGCAGCAATGAGTTTGTGCCCGGCGCCCAGGCCCGCCAGGGCTTGCTGCCGTGCAACGTGATCCATACGACCCCCGCCGCCCGGGCTGCCAACTGCCCGGACCTCAATGCGTACATTCCCGTACCCAATCTGCAGCGGGGCATGCTGCCATACGCGCAGCTGTTCTATCCGGCGCCCAACGGTCCCGAAGACCGCGACGCGAACGGATTGCTCACCGGAGTTGCCCGAGCCACCAGCAATCCTGTACGGAGGCGGGATGAAGATTTCGGCCTGGCTCGCTTCGACTTCAACATGTCTTCTGCCGATTCCCTCTCCGCGAATTACACCGCGGATAAAGGACTGGAATTGGCTCCGGAGACCAACACGCTTTTCCGCGGCAACCAGTCGCGGGACCTCTATACGCTCTCCGTGCAGGAAACGCATATTTTCTCCCCGACGATCCTGAATACGGCGATGTTCGGGGCCTCGCGCGCGGGTGCCGTTGACGGGTCCGCTCCTATAACGCCGATCCCCGAAAACCTCATCTTTCTGAAGGACGAAAAGCGAAAGAGTCCGGGAGCGATCGTAATTGGAGGCGGGGTGACTACTGCTCAGGTGTCTGCGATCGTTGGGGCCAACCCCCAAAACCCTTTTTACAATAATCGGCAGAACTACAGCGTGTCGGATGATTTGCGCATAACCAGGGGCCGCCATAGTCTGAGCATGGGCATGTGGTTGATGCGAGTCCAGCAGACCGCCTTTTCCTCGGCCCAGCAGAACGCAGGGACCGTCAGCTATACCAGCCTTCTGACTTTTCTACAAGATCAGCCGACCCAGTTTGGTTACCAGGCGAATCCGACGCAGCTGAACTTCCGTTCTCTGGAAGGCGCCTGGTATTTCCAGGATGAAATGAAGGTCCGGTCGAATCTCACCGTGCGACTGGGATTGCGGCACGAGATGACAACCGGCTGGAATGAAAAGGACGGACACGCTTCCAATTACTGGTTTGACCAGAACGGCATCCTCGAGACCCAGCCGCACATTGGCACCTCGCCGTTCATGAGGAACAATGCCAAGAAGTTGTTCCAGCCTCGCGTGGGTATCGCCTGGGATCCGACGGGCAACGGGAAGTGGGCAGTGCGAGCCGGCTTTGGGATCCACCACGACCTTCAGGACAACCTCACGCACCGGCTCAACGCAAATCCACCATTTTCCGCGCGCGTGGCGATCGAGGGACGGCCGCTGCTTTCCATCATTCCAATCACCGGCGGGGTTGCTAAGCCCAGTTGCAGTGCGACGGTAACCACGAACTGCGACATCTTCGCGCCCGGCGGTCTCGACCCCAACATGAAGACGCCCACGGTGCAGGAATGGAGCCTGGAGGTGGAGCGCGAGCTTGCGCGAAACCTCGCCGTGGAAGTCAGCTATGTGGGCAACCAGTCCTATCACGTTTCGACCTCGATGGACTTGAACACCATTCGGCCAGTGATTTGTCAGAACGCTGCAGGATGTCTCAGCGGCGGAACGCGGCCGGTATCTCAAAGGGTCACAGTCCCGCAGGGCACCGAGTACATTCCGGTGGGTATCCGTCCGAATCAGTATCTCGGCTCGACCCAAACCTGGATGTATTTAGGCACGGCCAATTACCATGGAGGCAGCGTCGCGCTGACCAAGCGCTCCCAAGGCGGACTTACATTCAGGACCAATTACACGTTTTCGAAAGTGATCGATGTCGATTCCGCCATTCTGGCCCCCTCAGCCCAGAATGATCCTGCGACGATTTTGAATCCTTACAATCTGAAGCTGAATCGGGGACTCGGGTCTTACAACCCGCAACACCAGTTCCACAGCAGCTTCAGCTATGCTTTGCCGGTAGGAAACGGCAGAGCACTCGGCAAAGGGTCGACGGGATGGGTGCGAAAGCTGATTGGAGACTGGCAGTGGAACGGTATCTTCGGGGCGCGCAGCGGCTTTCCGATTACGCCGACGGTTGGCCTGAATCAGTCCGGAAATGGGGATGCCCGCGTCCCCGACCTGCCCAACTGGAACCCCATCTTCAAAGGAAACCCTGCTTTAGGATCGGACGGGTTCAGGAAAACGGGCCGGTATTTCGATCCTAATGCTTTCTTGCTCCCGCTGACGGGGACCTTCGGTAACGTCTCGCGCGGCGCTCTTCGCGGTCCGGGTTCGTGGAACGTGGACTCGTCGCTATTCAAGCGAGTGGCTATAACCGAAGGCTTGACGCTGCAGTTTCGCGCGGAGTTCTTCAACATTCTGAACCACGCGAACTTTGACACTCCGAATCCGATCTTGTTCTCGGGTACTGCGCCGAATGCTTCCGCCGGCGTCATCACCGAGACCGCCGGCCGCGAGCGCCAGATTCAGTTCGCGCTCAAGCTGCTGTTCTAAGGGGGGATTGACTAACTGTAGCGGCGGTCATAGACCGCCACTACAGTGACAAACTACGCGCCGATCTCAACCCTGATGCCGTCGGGATCGCGGAAGGAGACGGCGCTCTTATTTTGCGTGATCGTTGCGCTCACACCGAGATTCTTCAGCTTTCCGGCAACGGCGGCAGGATCGAAACCCACGACTCCCACGCGGAAGGATTCTCCGCCGGAAGCGGGTCCCAGCACGAACTCGGATTGTCCGACACGAAATCGGCCCTTTTCGCGTATCTCGGCCGCATCACCGAGGAGCTTCCGGTAGTAGTCTCCGGACGGTTCGAGATTCGGCACTGCCAGCACCAGTTGACTGACTCGTGCTGCCTGGAAAGCCGGCTGCCGCCTGGCGCCTCCTTCTGTCTCAACCAGGACCGCGCCCACACCGGCTCCTGGCACCCTGGACGGATCTCCTGCCGCGTTCAGTTGGATCACGTGGCCCGCCGGGTCCCGCAGCCACAGATTGTTCGACGGCGAATCGGGCCATTGCTGGTTCAATCCGGCCAGTTGGGATTTCACCCTTTCGCCATTGAACCCGGAAATTGCAAAAGAGAAGTGATCAATTCCCGGCTTCAGTTGCGCACCGGTGAGTGAAATCGCCAGGAAGCTCTCACCCAATCGGATAAACCATAATTCTCCGGAAGGCGAGGCGGGATTCGCGGTTTGTGCTTTCGCGTTGGGCGCCCTGGCAACCTGGACTCCGAAGAGCTTGATGTAGAACTCCGCCGAACGTCGCGCGTCTGGAACGCGGATATTCACGTGATCGAGGCCCACCGCCGGCAGCGCGGCTTCGAGCCGCGGCGCAGCCGTGGCCACTCCAACCCCGACCGCGCCCGCGATAAACTCCCGCCGTGTGATCTTAACTTTCGTCATAACTGTTCCTCAAAGGGACCAACCACAAAGGCAGGGGACGCAGGGAATTGTAATTTCCACAATTGGAAGTTGCTTCATTGTTTCATCCGAAAAAAAAATTTCCAATGAAATAACTTCGAATCTTGGAATTTACAATTCCCTGCCTCCCCTGCCTTTTCTGTACCTTCCCCTATCGTGGTTGCGTGACAACGTCGACCAGCGCCATCTCGCCCCGCGTGACCGCATCGGCTGCGCGCCGCAGCGCCGGTCCCAGATCCTTTGGTTCCGTGATTGGCCCTTCCGCATAGATGCCCATACCGCGCGCGATCATGGCGTAGTTGATGTTGGGGTCTTCAATCGTCGTGCCGATTCCCGCATTGGTGATGCCGCGCTGATGACGATTGGCCATGCGCTGAATGTGCATGACCTCCTGGTGATAGGCACGATTGTTGTGCATGACGCTCAGCAGCGGAATGCGGTGATGCGCCGCCGTCCAGATGGCGCCCGGCGCATACATGAAATCGCCGTCATTCTGGATGCTCACGCAAAAGCGTCCGTACTTCCGGTGCGCGAGCGCTGCGCCGACCGAGGTTGGCAGGTTCGAGCCAACGCCTGCCGCGCCGCCGGCGAGCAGCGTTTGATACTGCTTCTCGACATTCCAGAAGCGGCCTGCGCCGCCACCGACGCTCGCCCAATCTTTGTCTTTGATGACTGCCCATATCTCGGCCGACAAACGGGAAGTGCTGATAGGCGATGCATCCCAGCCGTAAGCCGCCGCCGTGCGCGCCTGCTCTAATGCTTGCGTGTGAGCCGCAGCGAGGTTCTTTCCGCGTTCCTCGAAGACGCGCTTGCGATCAGTGGTGATCAGACGTTTGCAGGCCTCGATCAACGACGGAAGCGTGGCCTCGACATCCGCGGCAATGGCGAGATCGAGTTCGGTGTAGCGCTGGAAGTCCTGGTAGTTGCTCTTGAGGTAAAGATCGGTGGCGGAGATGCTCACCAGCTTCGCGTCTTTCTTGGTGATCGAGCGTGATGAGCGTGTCAGCTGATCGCGTACGTTGTTGACGGTTCCCCAGAAATCCGCCACCTGGAGGCCAACGATCAGATCCGCATTCCGGAGCAGTCCTCCACCCTGTTGACTGAGAGGATGGCGCGACGGGAACTTGCCGCCCACAACCGGCGCCTGCAGCGTTTCCGCTAACTCGACCAGCTGCTTCATTCCTGGTTCTGTGCGTATGGCCGCACCGCCCAGAATGACCGGATTTTCCGCGGCAACCAGAAGCTTCGCCAGTTCGGCCACGGCGACAGGGTCGCCTGCAGGCGGCGATGCGAGCGTGAGCCGGGGAACATGCAATCTGGAGAGATCCTCCACCGGCCTTTCCTGAAGATCGCTGTCCGCGACCAGCACAACGGGTCCTCTTGGTGGCGTCATCGCAATCTTGTAGCCGCGTACTGCAGATTCGGCGAAGTGGGTGAGGGATATCGGCAGATCGTCCCATTTGGTGTAGTCGCGAACCATCGCGGCCGCGTCCTGCGCGCTGTGATACCACTCGACGCCAGGCCGCCGCTCGGCGACGTCAATCGTATTTCCAAGCAAAATGAAGACCGGGACGCGTCCCGCGAACGAGTTATAGATGCCCATCGAGGCATGCTGTAAACCGACGGTGCTGTGCGCCAACACGCCCATCGGTTTGTTTTCAACCCGGGCGTAACCGTCTGCAATGAAAACGGAGGACTCTTCGTGGCAGCAGGTCAGGAATTCCGGATTCTTGTTTCCGCCATAGTTGATAATGGATTCGTGCAGGGCTCGGAAACTCGAACCGGGATTCGATGCGACGTATTCGATGCCGAGAGCTTTGATGACATCCACCATGAAATCCGAACCGGGATGATCCGCTGTGAGAACGTCCACATCGGTCGCAACGGGCCCGGTTTCCGCGGCTAACGCCCTGGCCGTAGGCAGCGGCGCTGTGCCCCGTGCGGTTTGGACCTGCTGGGCTTTGACTTCGGGAGTCTTTGCAACCAGACCGGCGGCGCCGACGGCCGCCCCTTTCAAAAAACCACGACGATTGATCCCGCGCCTCTTTGACTCTTTCATCTGCTGTCTCCTTGTGAGCTGCCTGCGGCATGCTCCGTTTTGAATGGATCGTGTCCTGATCTCGGAGACTAAGGCCGGAAGATATGGCCTGTCAAATAAAAGGAAATTGTTCTAATCATCGGTTGTCCTTATACGCTCCGCCCGGAACAACAATACGCCACACTATTTTGCGACTCCATCCTCTATTCCGGCGATTCCCTTAATTGAAGCCAAATCCTCTGAGCACGTCGAAAGGGCTAAAGCGAAAGTAAGAGGCAGAAGCGCCGTACAGGTTGTAGCCGATTCGTTTTCTGAAATGGGAGACGCGAGATCATGAAACCGTTATCCAGGCCTGAAATGCCACACGACCATACTTATGTACGAAACTGCGCAGATCAGGTCGGCTCATCGTTTCGTTCTTTGGCGCTGCTTTTAGTAGCGACCGTCATTCTTACCTCGGCTTCATCGGTAATCGGACAACAATCTCGCGCGAATCCACCTCATTCACGAAAGATCTCGAAAGATTTTGAAGGCCGGAACGCCGGCGAGACGGTCGATGTGATTGTTCAGTTCAATCAGCCTCCGACTGAGAAGCATCATCAGAAGGTGAAGGCCAAGGGTGGTGCGTGGAAAGAGAATCTGAACCTGGTAAATGGTGGAGTCTACTCGCTGCCGGCTTCGGCCTTGGAAGATCTGGCGTCGGATCCAGATGTGGCCTATATCTCGCCGGACCGCCCGGTCAGCCAGATGAATGACGTGAGCAGGCCAACGATAGGAGCCGACATTGCCCGGGGGCTTGGCTGGGACGGCACCGGAATCGGAGTGGCGGTTATCGATTCCGGCGTTTCGCTTCCGCCTGACTTGAACAATGGTCACGTTGCATATGAGGAGAGTTTTATCCCCTACCCTGCCGGGGAAATTTACGGTCACGGCAATCACGTGGCGGGCATCATTGCCGGAAGGGGAAAGGATTCTTCAGGTAAATACGCCGGTATCGCGCCTGGCGCAAAGATCATCAAACTCCGCGTTCTTGATGACAACGGGATCGGCACAGACAGCAATGTGATCAGGGCCATTAATCGGGCCATACAATTAAAAGACATCTACAACATCCGAGTCATGAACCTTTCACTGGGCCGCCCGGTCAAGGAGAGCTACACACTGGATCCGCTGTGTCAGGCTGTTGAACAGGCTTGGAAGGCGGGCATTGTGGTTGTGGTCGCCGCTGGTAATCAGGGACGGAACAACTCGCTAGGAACGTACGGCTATAGGACCATCGGTTCCCCTGCTATCGACCCGTACGTGATCACCGTCGGCGCAATGAAGACTATGGGCACGCCTTACAAGGCGGACGATCAGATTGCCAGCTACAGTTCCAAAGGCCCCACGATGCTCGATCACATCGTCAAACCCGATGTCGTCGCTCCTGGAAACAGGGTTGTTTCCGTCAGCACTAACGGTGTCAGTCTGCTTGAAAAAAACTACCCTACCAATATGGTAGGAGCCGCTTACTTCAAGCTCAGCGGCACCAGCATGGCAGCGCCGATGGTCAGCGGTGCCGCAGCGTTGTTGCTGCAAAAGACGCCCTCGTTGACGCCGGATCAGGTCAAAGCCCGATTGATGAAAACGGCCTCCAAAGCTTTTCCAACGATGAGTGCGGCGACCGATCCGGTCACTGGACAAAACTACACGAGCCAGTACGACATCTTCACGGTAGGCGCCGGGTATGTGGACATCGTCGCTGCTCTAAACAATACCGACGTTTTTACTGGCGATGCCCTTTCTCCTAAAGTTGTGTATGACCCGACAAGCCAACACGCTTACCTGCAGCATGGAGCGGTTTCGGGCAACACGATCGTTTGGGACGATGCGATTGTTTGGGGCGACACGATCGTATGGAGCGATACGGTCATCTGGGGTGACACGGTTGTCTGGAGCGACGCCGTTTCGGGCAGTACGGTCATCTAGGGTGACACTATTGTCTGGGGTGACGGCGTCAGCCAGGGTTTTCGCAACATCTGGAGCAAACACCATCGTCTGGAGTGACAGCAGCCAAGTCTCAGGCGAGTCCGCCGCTGTAGCCATCAGCGGAGAAAATTAGAGGATACGGTGATCCGCAAATCTGACTTTACAAGTCTCCCCACAGCGGCGCGATGTCGGTGCCGGTGGCTTAGCGGCAGCGCTGTATGCGATGGCCCTGCAGCCCGTTCTTGCTACGGGCCGAGTACTCCTGTTGCTGGTACTAGCGGCTGCGAGTGCTCGAATGAAGGTCAACTTGTTGAAGGGATCCTCCCTGTCGTTTTTGACGCCCGTCGTTCTTCTGGCGGTCACTCAGGATGGTCCAGCGGTTGCTGTTCTCGTTGGCCTCTCCGGAGTCACAGTCCAGAGGGTTTTCCCGTCGAGGAAAATTGTTCTTCCCCAACTCGCCTTCAACGCAGGGATGATTACTCTGACGGTCACTGCAAGCTGGTTCATGTATCGCGCTCTCGCCGGCATGCACGCTCTGGATACGATCCCGCCGGAAATGATGGCAACCGTCCTCGCATCATTTACTTACTTTCTTGGTAATTCAATCTCGATGTTGATCGTGGCCTTGACCAAAGGCATGTCGGTGTTTCAAATCTGGTGCCATCACTTTATGTTCTCCGCACCATCATTTCTGATTGCCGGGTTACTTTCGCTCGGACTGATCGCGATCGCGAGCAGCTCAAGCTTCATCGTAAGTGCGCTCCTGATCGCGATTTCGATCGCATACTATGGATCTGTCCGGTTAACCGCCGAGGCGAGAAACTAGTGATCCTGTCATACGGCATTATGCTCCTCGCGGAGGAGGAGTGGTTGCGCGTTTCATCGCGGCGTCCTTTGCGCCGGCTGCTCGCGCCATTCCTCAGCCCAGGTTTCGCTGAATCGGAAGCATCTTCCCAGTCTGTAACTTTTTGCATCAAGCGGCCCGACAACCGCTTAACGAATCCACCGTAAATACAGGAATTATGCTAATGGCAATCCGTCTGCTGGGTACTCCCGCGGAAGCAAGGAGCTTCTCCACTTTAGTCGGAAGGGAGTCCATTATGGCCACGCTGACACATCCCGCGCTTGACTTGTCTTTTGTCAGGGAGATCCTCGAAGTCGCCCACAAGATTCTGCGCTACAACCATCATCATGAGCTTGCCTCGAAGATAATGGTCCTGGAAGGATACCTGGAACTGAGGCGAATGAATCCTGAGCGCCACTACGATGACCGTATTCGGAAAGCCTTCGACGATTTGACGGCGCGTCTTCAGGGTCAGATTGCCGAGATGAATCGAAAGCCGCTGCACCCCGCGCTCGCCCTGGATATGTCCGCACTTGAAGTGGCGAGGGCGCTACTTGGCACGGGCCGGACCCGGGCAGCCTTACTATTGATCAAGCAGGCCATGCCCGCAGCGTGCTCAGATTAGTGCCGCGATCATCACTCAGTCGGGCGCATTTACATCCGATTCCAGGCCACGCGCAAGTTGACGCGCTATCTAAATCACAAACTACGGTGTTGTGAAGCGGAATCGCGCTGTTTTTCTGTCCGGACCCGGAGTCAGGATGGGATGATTAGCTTGCCATGTATCCGATCCCGAATGGGTACCCAGCGCCAGGGTGAAATGAGATTCGAGAGAGCCGGTCGATCTTTACAGCAATCGACCGGCGTATTAGCTGAATTGAGAGAACGAGCAGTCGCCTGTCTGTCCTTTCTTCCAGAATGCCCGTCACGCCACTCAGTGGACCGTCCTCTACCATTACGGTCCTTCCATGTGATGTGAATGGCCAAGCCTGAACGCTTACGCCGGCCGTGAGGATGCGCCGCAGATCCGTGATCTGCTGGTCAGGGATGATGTTTATTCCGTCAGTCCCCTGTACGATTGAGAGCGCTCCTGGGATGTTCCAAAAAGAAGACGCAGCCAGGTCATCGTGCTTACAGAATACATAAGCTGGAAATAACGGCAGTTCGATGCGATGCGTGTCAGTCCGACCTATTTTGCGTAGAGGTAGATAGTGTTCAATATGTTGCTGACGCAGGCGGAGAGCAACGATGCGTTCAAAGCGTGGCCTGACCTGAAGCGCGTGCCATTGAGGGTTGTTCTTCATGGATGTCTCTTCAAATCTATTTTGTTCCACTTAAAACGGCGGAGAGGGCGAAATCGGCGCGAATCATTATACATATGCTGGCGTGCAAAATTTGGCCCGCGCCCCCTTTTAAATCGTGTCCGAAGACGGCCCGCAGCCGGTGATGACTTGCACGCTGCGGTTGTTCGGATTCAGGCGGCTGGGTCGATTTCGCTTTCCTCCTGATCTCACAAATGGGGCACAAGTTGTTATTCGATGAGTTATCTTTTAGAATTAATCGATCCTGCGGGACTAACTCAGTGGTAGAGTGCAACCTTGCCAAGGTTGAAGTCGCGGGTTCGAATCCCGTGTCCCGCTCTAGAGTTACAGCCAGTCATTCCGCAAGTATTCCGCATTTAGTTCACAAACGCTGATTGCAACGTCTCCAGCGCCTCAAGTCGGCTTGCCACGGACGTCTGGGTGTATTCATTTTGGTTCACGTCTACCGTCGGTGGTTGACCCATGGTGTCGGTGATCTTATCGAGAATCCAACCGAGTGGAATTTCGGCTTCCGGATCGCACCCCTCGCAGGCAGTAATCCGGAGTTCGATCCGGGCGATGGCGCGCTTGCTGATGTGCACGATGTCGCGTTGTTCAATAGGCAGGTCGAAGAAATCGTCGCGCATGATGCTGACGGTAACCCTAGCGTGGACGTGGAAATGGTAAGTGAGTCTCAGCCCACCGGGAAGCGGAACCTGCGGCGTGATATCTTGGAAAATGTTGATCGATCCGGAGTAGCGTCACTGCGCCGGACTCGCCGCACGTGCGTTGTGAGAAGATCTGTGCTGAACTCACGGATATGGAAGCTGTAATCACCTGTCCAGAATGTCACACTCCAAACAGTGAAACGATTCCCGTAGGTCGCTGTCTGTTCTTTTACGAATGCCCCAATTGTAACGCGATACTGCGGCCCAAGGCTGGCGATTGCTGCGTTTTCTGTTCGTATGGTTCGCGGCGGTGCCTTTCAGCCGCCGAAAATTCAGAATGAGTTACTATCGCCTAAGCATCCGCCGGGCGCGTGTCAGCGGCCCGGTGAAACGACAGTGTGGACGTATCGGCTGGAGTACTTCTGTTCGGCGTGCGGCGGATACCAGTGGGGTGGGCGGAAGATGTTTAGCTCTGCACTTCGCACAGCTGACCGCATGGCGCGCCTATCCTCGTAGAAACTTCAACTCCTGAAGAAAGCGTTTACAGAAAATGCGACGGTGCCGGGGCGAGAGGCGAAACACGATAGGTAAAAAACTAGATGGTGGTGGTAATCTGATATCACATAAAAGCCATTAAAAATGCGTCATTGGCAGGTCGTGATATGTCTGCTAGCGTACACTACCGTTTATTCCAAACACCAAGACGCGATGGCAAGGAGCAACGACCACCTCAAGCCGGTGCGATTATTCGATCTGTCTTTTCAGAGGCAGACTGCTACCAAGCGAGAGAAGGAACATCTTCATAGATGCAAGGAATGCAGGCATGTTCTGGCAGCGTTTACCCGCCAATTTCAGCAGACAGAAACGCCTGGCGACTTCCGTGAGGTGCGTGCGCCGGAAGCGCACCGCCAAGCACCACGCCGGATCTAATTACTGTTTCATCCCGCTAGTAAGCGTCCAGTCTTGGCCATCTGGCGGTAGCAACGTCGGAGCGGCATTCTCGATGAGCAGGAGGACCGTTGCTCATGGAGATACGAGGAAGAAGGCGGTATCGCACTACAGAGGAGCGCAG